>Ga0222658_1000340_pt1 | contig 25692 bp, 26 predicted proteins | sample AntAcemetagen476_FD_179830 | JGI IMG/M metagenome (GOLD analysis project Ga0222658, IMG submission 179830) | Saline water microbial communities from Ace Lake, Antarctica - #476 | ecosystem: Environmental > Aquatic > Non-marine Saline and Alkaline > Saline | place: Antarctica: Ace Lake... | reverse complement strand
AGAGCAAGATCTTTTTCTGAAGGATCAGAAAAGAAATCAACTTTTTCTTTACCAATTTCTGATTTTATTTTATTAATAAAATCAATAACTGAGTTTAAGTCTTTTGACCCTTCTTCCATTGCCTGCGCAATTTCGTCATCGTCAACTTCGTTAGCACCTGCTTCAACCATTACTAATTTTTGAGATGTGCCGGCTACAAGCATGTCCATATCACTTACCAATCTTTCTGTATTAGTAGGATTGATAACTAATTTACCTTCTACTTTTCCAACACGAGCTCCAGCGATAGGTCCGCCCCAAGGGATTGGAGAAATTGTCAAAGCAAGAGACGCAGCAACGAGTGCTGGAATTTTTGTATCTACTTCTGGGTCAAGTGAAAGTGCAGTTAAAATAACTTGAATGTCATTTCGGATGCGATCATCAAATAAAGGTCTAATTGCTCTATCAACTATACGACCTGTTAAAATCGCTTCGTCTGAAGGGCGTCCCTCACGTTTAATAAAACGACTGCCTTTTATTTTACCAGCAGCGTAAAGTTTTTCCTCAAAATCAACTGATAATGGGAACCAATCCATGCCCTCACGAGTATTTTTACTCATAATAGCAGTTGCTAAAATTACTGTATCTCCATAAGACACAGTACAAGAACCGTGTGCAAGTCTTGCAATACGGCCTGTTTCTACGGTGAGCTTTTTACCAGCCCAATCCATAGACCAAGTTTTAATATCCATAGGATATCCTTTCAGAAGTTTGCTTGCGAGCTACAGACGCCTTATTTAAAAGCGGCTATCTGCTCTGCACACAAACTTCGATAATTAATTAATAAAGAGTAATAAATACGAGATTGCCACGTCGTCTTGAGACTCCTTGCAATGACAATGGTTATTCTACTTACTACTCTCTACTTACTATCTATTTGACCTCCCCCAACCCCCTCCTTGAAAAGAGGGGACTTTTGACTTCCTCCCTTTTTAAGGGGAGGTGTCCGAAGGACGGAGGGGTCTTTATTTACTAATTTTTCTAATTGGTTTTCTAACAATTTTATTTGAAACTTTTCTAATTGGTTTTCCAGTGGTTTTTTTTCTATAATCTTGAATCAAAAATTTAGCTTTATCTTCTCCAAGATCAATAAAATCATCTACTACATCAACTAACTTTGTAGAAGTTGTTCCACCAAAAGCAGCTACTTCAACTTGTTTACCTTGATTTCTTAAATAATCAACAAGAGGAATATAATCTCCATCTCCTGATACTAAAATTATTGTATCAATTGAGGGAGAAACACGAATTGCATCAACCGTAATTCCAACATCCCAATCTGCTTTCTTTTCTCCTCCTTGAAAAATTTGGAGTGGTCTTTCTTTTGTTTCTATTCCTAGATTATAAAGTGCATCAAAAAATGGTTGTTCTTGTTTTTCTTCAGTACGTACAACGTATGCAATAGCCCGAATTAATTTTCTTCCTGCTACCGCCTCTTTAACAATATTGCCAAAATTAACTTTAGCACCATAAAGATTTTTAGCACTGTAATACATGTTTTGCACATCTATAAACACCCCAACGCGTTGGTCAGGGTGTTTTACAGAGTTTTTAATTTGTGTTATTTGTTTATTTATCATACCCTCATTTTTGAAACTTCCTACCTATCCTTGTCTACCGAAAAGGTAGGGGCAGACAAGCCTATTTCTTTTCTGTTTCCTTTTTATCTTCTTTATCATCTTCTTTCTTAGCAATCTTTCTAGCTTCTTTTAATTTTAATTTCTTTACCAATTCTTCGTAAGATTTCAAATTTTCTTTCTTTAAAAATCTCATTAAACGACGACGAGTATTAACTTTTCGAAGAAGTCCTCGACGAGATGAGTGATCTTTGTGATGAGATTTTAAATGCCCAACTAATTCCTCAATCTCGGCTGTCAAAAGTGCAATTTGTACTTCTGAAGAACCTGTGTCCCCCTCGTGAGTTTGATACTTCTTAATAATCCTTGCCTTTTTCTTGTTTTCTAACATATATTATTCCATGCTTTAAAATTGTAGGGTATATCTCTAAATACGCTTTCGTTATGAAATTACAGAATTTTATGTCAAAATTATTAAATAAATTTTGCAGTTTAGCGGGCTAAACTAAGAAATTTTGAAATGATTTTGGCTAAAATTATGTAATTGTAATAGAAATGGTATTTGGTGATATGCCCTCTGGCCAATCCAGGGCATGTCCTAGAAAAGTCTTATTTAATTAATATGTTTCAGTATATCAAAAAGATAGGTTTTTGTCAATGTTATTAATGTGTACTACAATTACCTGAACAAAAAGCCCTTCAGAACTTTTACAATTATCATAAGTCACTATAGATCTAGTGCCAATAGAAGAAAAAGAACAACAACTTACTTGTCTACCTCTTTATTTTCTGTCGTGATTTTACTTAATTCAGTAAAAACAAAATTAGTAATTGCATATGATGCCACAACGATAGCTAAACCTATCACTGCATTTGTTAAAGCATCTTTTGCTTTTTGCTTTAATTCATCATTACCTTTTGAAGTCATCCAACGAACTCCACCATAAAGAACAAAACCAAAAAATATAAAACCTACTACACCTAGAACAATATTTAAAACACTTTCTGCAATTGAAAATATATCTCTTCCTTGATCGTAGCCAGCTGCTTTAGCACCTGTACTCAAGCTTTCTCGTCCTGGAGCAGATGCAAAAACAATACTTGCTGTTAATATAAAACTAAAAATCATCAAAAACATTATTGAAAATCTGGTTTTTTTAGACATATTTTTTATTTAAATAATAAATTTTTTAAGGGATCCCTTTACAACTGAAGTATATAATAAATCAGGGATAGAAAATGTTATTATCTTTAACACCTCCCTAACCCCTGCCTGCCGGTAGGCAAGCTCCTCAAACAGGGAATACAAACGCAACTAATATTTTTATTATACCACAGCTTGATTTATTAGTAAAAATATGCTATAATGGCCAGGAGCGAATTAAATTGAAAAATTCATTTTTTAATTTATGAGTGACGCCGTCATTACAAGCTTCGCTTATACTGTTTTAACAAGATGGTCCCGTCCCATATCATCTCGACTTCGTCTCGAGCTACGGGATAAATAATTAGTCATTGTCTAGTTTGAAGATATAAACTATATAAAACCTAAATCAAATATTTAATAAACATGGTCCCGTAGTTCAATGGATAGAACACCAGCCTTCTAAGCTGGCTATGTAGGTTCGATTCCTACCGGGATCACTAGAAAAATTTTAAATTTCTAATTTTAAATTTCTAAACAATTTTCAATAATTAAATTTCTAAAATTCTTTACTTTTAATATAATGTAGATTATAATAATAAAAATAAAGTCCTTAGTGGGGTGGCTATGGTGTAGTGGTAACACAGAGGCTTGTGGTGCCTTTATCACGAGTTCGATCCTCGTTAGCCACCCCAGTGAGGATTTACAAAAAAATACTGATTCTTGTCTGCCAAATAGGCATGGTAAATCAGTATTTTTTTGATTCTGAAAATTTATTTTTATACGGATGACCAACAGTATAAATAAACATAAAATTTAAAAAATAATACCAAAGCTCTTTATCCAAAACAAACCTTCTGGCTGATGAATATGATTTCAAACTCATATCAAGTCGTACTTTCCCAAATTTACTCATTTTTTTAGACAGGTCAACATCTTCTCCAAGTTTCAAATTACCATCAAAACCACTAGTTTTACCATAAATATCTTTTTTAAAAATCATATTATTACCCATCGGACCAACTGTACCTTTGGATATTAAAAAAGTAAAAATCCATAAACCGTAATGAAAAAAAGGTCTTACTAGATTTTGCCACCAAGAGCCATCGTAAAAATATAATTGTCCACTTAAACAAACTAGATTTTTATTTTTCTCAAATCTTTTTAAAGCTTCAATCAGGTAATTATTTGGGAGCCTTGTGTCGGCATCTATGTTTAAGATAAACTCTCCCTTGGCATTTTCTGTTCCTATTTTTCTTGTCCAACTAACCCCTTGTCTTTTTTCGTTAATAACTTTTACTCCAAGTTTTTTAGCAATTTCAAAAGTACCGTCTTTTGAATTATTATCAACCACGGTTATTTCAATATTAAAATCCCCCAACTGTTTACTTATACTTTCAACACATTTAGGTAAAAATCTTGCTTCATTAAAAGCTGGAATTACTACTGAAATTTTAGTTTTATTTAACATTGTTTTAAAAGTTACTTATACACATTATTATGGCAACCCCTGCCTGCCGGTAGGCAAGACCTCCTAACCTCCCCTTGGAAAGGGGAGGAATAACACACCCTTAACCACTGCATGTCGGCAACCCCCTCTAACTCCCCCTTGGAAAGGGGGAGAATACATTATAAATTAAAAAACGCTTTTTACAGCGTTTTTTAATATAACATACATATTATTAGTTACCAACACCCCAAGTTCCAGACATGTCACCCCAACAAGGATCACCTTTACAACATTGTCCACCAGTTGGTGTATCTACACAAATACTAGTTCCTCCTCTACCACCTCGAACTAATTTTTCTGCAAAAAGACTAATTGAATATGAAGAAATAACAATTACCAAACCAATAAACACTCTGACCATGGTTTTTTTCGCTTGAGTTACTTGTTCATCATTACCACCTGCAGTCATCCAGAGAACACCGGCATACACTATTAATACCAAAAAAACAGTCCCCACAAGACCTAGACCTGCTCGAACAATACCAATTACAATATTTGTTGGAGTTTCCTGTGTAGCTGAATACCCAGCAGAACCACCAGCTGCTTTAAATTGTTCTGCTGTTCCAGCTTTAACACTTTGAAAAGAAGCTAGTATAAAAAAACTAAAAAAAGAAATTATAATTAGGTTTTTAAAAATTTTATTCACTCCGTTAGAATTTTTATTCATATTATTTAATTTAGTATTTTATTACCACCAATAAAGTCTTGTAAAACTCTAATGGGGTTCATACTTTTTAATAGTAATTTATAAAATAAATTAATAGTCTGTAGCTTTCTCAGCAAGATCAAACTGAAAGAAAGTAAACATATCAGCTATAGCACCAAAAGTACCTGTGACAGTTTGTGCGGCACCTTTTAAACCACAGACTGCGTTATGAGCACCCTTGTTCCAACCATCACTTGCAGTACCTTTTTCTCTATCATAATCCCATTTGCCCAAATCACAAGCACCTCCACCCGCACCTGCTGGATCGGCATGAGGTGTACCACCACTAAGTATAAAACCAGTTAGAGAATAAGCAGATGAAACAATTATAAATCCAATCAAAGCTGATTTCAATATACCTGTTGATTTTGTAATTTGTTCATCGTTACCCGCCGCTGTCATCCACAAAATTCCGGCATAAATTGTTAATACTAAAAATATTGTTCCGATAAGTGACAAAGCCATTTTAATATACACACCAGCAATTTGTGAAACTGTAGTGTCGGTTGCATCTGGAAAACCAGCCGCTGTCCTAGTATCACCTAAAATTTTATCAGAACCTGGTGATAGAGCAAAGGTTGGCAAAATAAAACTCAAAGACAATAATAATGTTAATGTAAATAATAATATTTTTAATCTGTTAGAATTTTTACTCGCCCCGTTAGAGTTTTGAGTCATACTGTTTTATTTAAAATTATGTTCAATTATTTATATAATTATTACTACAAACAAAATACTAATAACTTCTTATTCTCCGATGCAACATTGTTGTTGAATATCTCCTGAGCAAGTACCTGAATCAACCTTCGTACCTGGAGGACAAACACTGGTAGCAGGTTGACACGCGCCAGCACATACACTTGGTTTATCCTTGTCTCCACCTCCACCAATCCTCCCCATCACAAAGAAAGTAATCGCATACGCACCACCCGTAATTGCACCACCGATAATTGCGGCGGTAATAATATTTCTTGCTTTTTCAACCTTTTCTTGATTACCCATTGCGAGCATCCAAGTAATTCCTCCGTAAACAGTCAAGACTAAAAATATTGTTCCAGCTAGTGCGAGTACTCCGCTTATAATATTTCCGATTGAAGTTCCTAAATCTTCTTGGCCAGCATATAAACCACCGACGGCTGTCCCTAGATTACCTTTACCAAAATCACTAGAGGTAGCTGCTTTTTTAGCTGCGTTTACATATAAAACTGGAATAAATAACATCGAGAATAAGAATGTTATTAAAAATATATTTTTTATTCTGTTAAAGTTTTTACGCGCCCCGTTAGAGTTTTGGGTCATATTGTTTTGTCTAAAATTTAAACTAATTGAATTTATTTTATAATTACCACTAATAAAGCATTGTAAAACTCTAACGGGGTAAATATTTTTTTATTTTTAACCTCCCTCTGTCCCCTCCTTCGTAACGAGGAGACAAGAATGAAACTATTTTTTATTTAAAATCAAATTTAACTATTTATTTAAAAAAGTTGAGTAAATACAAAATTTACAATTGCATACGCACTAACGACTATAACTAAACCAATCCCAGCAGATTCTAAAATACTTTTAGCTTTATCAACTCTAGCACTATCTCCACGAGCAGTCATCCACATCAGACCAGCATAAAGAGTCAACGCAAAAAAGGTTATTCCCACTAAAGACAAAACTGCATTGATAATCAAACCCAAAACTCCAAAAATTTTAGTTTCTCCCCCAATATTATCTTCCAAACCTGCTGTCTTTCTAGCATCTTCAAGTCCATAATCACCTGCAAAACTCGGCATCCATAAAAATAAGGTTGAAAAAAATGATGCAATAGCTACAAATAAAATAATTTTTTTTGTTTTGGTCATAGGTATTTTTTAAAATAATTCATTAAGATTTGTATTGACCCCACCCTGAGGCATACTTGCATCAAGTAAACCATTGGTAATAAAGGTAGTAATAGAATAGGATGATAATATAATTGCGAGTCCAATCACACCACGAGTTAACCATTTCTTAGCTTCGGCAACTTTCTCATCGTTACCCCCTGCAGTCATCCAAGTGAAACCTGTATATAATATAATTATCAAAAATACAATTCCCAGTACACTTAAAATATTTTTAATAATATACATAGTTATCACACGCACATCTTGCTGTGGTAAACCTGTACCTTGGCCAGAATCAAACCCAAGATATGCTTGAGCATAAGCTATACTTGCTCCAAAAAATACAAATGCAAAAGCAATTAAAAATGAGTTTAATATTAATTTGGTTTTATTCATAGGGTATTATATAAATTCTAAAATGACGGAAATTGTCATCCTGAGGAATCGAAGGATCTAGATTCTTCGCTCTGCTCAGAATGACAAGTAAGATAACACCTCCCTAACCCCTGCCTGCCGGTAGGCAAGCTCCTCAAGGAGGGAATTAATAATCTAATCCCTAGCAGGAGATCGCGCGCGCGGATCCCCTACTAAGTAAAATTTTTATCCCATAATGTCTTCTGCATTTGAAGCACCAGTCGCATCAATCAAATTTGTAATAACAAAATTTGCTAGAGCATAGGCTGATAATATAATCGCTAAACCAATCACACCAGAGAAAATCCATTTTTTAGCTTCAGCAACTTTTTCATCGTTACCCCCTGCAGTCATCCATGTAAAACCACCAATTAAGATGATTACAACAGCAACGATACCGAGAAGACCCATGGCTACATTGATAATTGAAGCAACAGTATCTCTAATGTCACCACTGCCTAAACCAGTAGTAGCACCATACCCAGTACCTAGGTCTAAAGTAGCTTCTACACAATTACCATCTTCACATCTCTGACCTGATCCACATAGAGGATCACACGCACCTAAAGCAGCACCAGCTGGCATCAGCATTAAACCAAGAGCGAAAACAGACATTAATCCTAAAATTAACTTTTTCATATTGTCACCCCCTCTCGAATGTATTTTTGTTTTTTCATATTTTTTATATATATTTTTTATTATTTCCAAACTCTGTTTTACTTAACAAATAATTATTCTACAACATTAGCACCGGTTGCCTCTAATAAATTTGTAATAACAAAATTCGCTAGAGCGTAGGCTGATAATATAATTGCTAAACCAATTACACCAGAGAAAATCCATTTTTTAGCTTCAGCAACTTTTTCATCGTTACCACCTGCAGTCATCCAAGTGAAACCACCAATTAAGATGATTACTACAGCAACGATACCGAGAAGACCCATGGCTACATTGATAATTGAAGCAACAGTATCTCTAATGTCACCACCACCTAAACCAGTAGTAGCAGCATAGCTTGTGCCTAAATTTAAAGCAATTGGTACACATGCATCATCAACACAAGCATAACCTGATTCACATCCAGCAGCAGGACATTCAGCAAGCACAGCACCAGCTGGCATCAACATTAAACCAAGGGCGAAAACAGACATTAATCCTAAAATTAACTTTTTCATATTGTCACCCCCTCTCGAATGTATTTTTGTTTTTTCATAATCTAAATGAGTGAGAGTATTAAATAAATGTATTTATTTAATATCGAGCGAATGACGATTATATCGTGTTAACGATATAATTCATATCTAATACTAAAATATTATACCATTATTGTTTTTAAAAAACTAATAAACTGTTAACAAAACTATTATTGTTTAATTCCAGTTATTACACTTATTATTAAATCTGTTAACATATAACTTGTAAATACTACCAAAGCACCAATAAATGCAAAAGCCATAGTTTTTGCTCCCTCCATAACTTTTTCTGAATTACCTCGTGAGGTAAGCCATGTAAAAGCACCAATAACAAAAAACAGTAAAACAATAGCCCCAATAAAACCCATCAGAGATTTAATAATAAGACCAATTAATACCGAGATATCTCCTGAACCACCTTTACTACCAATTGACGTTAGGGGATTTTTTAAACTTATATCTACTTTTCTTCCAGTATCCTTTTCGGTTTGATCAATAATTGTTTGATCTTCTGTACAAGTTGAAACTTCGGGATCACAATACGGTTCTGGTTCTGGTAAATTTTCACAAAATAATTCATCACCACCTGCTGAAAGACAGGTTACATTACCTGCACACGGATCACAAGAATCAGCATTAACCTGACTTAAAAAACCAAAAGAAATAAACAAAGTGAATATGACAAAAAAAGAAATTATTTGTAAGTTTATTTTTTTGACTTTATTAAAACTTTTAATCATATTATTTATCAACAAATTAAATTTATTATATTAATTTTAATAGTCTAAGCAGGCGGGCTTAAAAAATTAAATAAAATACTTACCACTATATATGATACCAGCATTGCAAACATCCCTAAAGTCACCCACAATATGATATTCGCAGCTTTTTTAGTTCTTTCAGCGTTACCAGCTGAAGTCATATACATAATTCCAGCAATAACTACCCATACAAGTGCTATCATACCCATCGGAAGAACAAAAAAACCTATAATCCTCCCAATAAAAGTTTGGGGATTTCCTATATTGGCTTTATTGAATTCTTTTTTTGCATCATCTTGTAAAGCTTTTACTGTCGTATTATCAAAATCTCCTGCATATACATAATTTTGTACACACCAAGTTATACCAAATAAACTAATAAATAAAACCAATATTACACTCAGGTAAATTTTTAATTTATTAAATTTCATACTATTTTTACTAAACATACTTTATAAAATTATTCCCCTACTTTGGTTGTTGGAGTACTAGGATTTATATCTAAAGCTTCTTGAACCCCTAAAGTATTTCCTAAAAAATCTACTAATACATATGCTCCAAAGACGACAACCAAACCTAGTACAGCACCCACCATTATATCTTTAGCTTTTTTAACTTTTTCTGGATTACCTTGTGAAATTATTAATTGAAAACCACCTAAAACTAACATAAGGAGTACAAGCGAACCAACAAAAGCAAACAGATACCTACCAATATTAATTAACATCGTAACAAAGATAGAAACATCTCGACATGCATCTGTTAAATCATCATACATGGCACAATCTGGAATAAATGAAGTTTGAGTTGCTTGTTTGCCAAGTAAATTATTTTCTTTTTTCCAGCTATTTAAAGTAAGTTGGCAATCTTCTTCACTACCACTCGGAACACATTTATCATATCCTATATCATCATCACAAAATTTAGAAAGTTCTTCTCTGTAACCACTGTTGCAAACAGCATTACCCACTTTCCTATTTGCAGGATCTGATTTTATATAACAAAAACACCAACTAATTTCTTCACCACTCGCACCACCTTCTCCTTCAATACTCATACCACCTTCTTCTAGATCTTCTTTAAATATACAATCGACATACCTATAATCCCCTGGTACGTTAGGACCACTTACTGAATTGCAACTTCCTTCATTCTGCCAATTAGGAAAAGTTTCTGAACCCCCTTCTAAAGGTACTTCTTTTTCTTCACTACCTACATAAATAAACTTTCTACTACAAACACAATCACCAGCTGCTTCTACAGTAGACAATAAAGCAAAACTAACCATCAACGCAAAAAAGGATATTTTAAAAATTTGTTTCATAAACTTTGATTAAAAATTGAAGCAGCTCTATCCATTAAGTATTTCTTTCTTTCTAGAGGTTTTCTTTCATCAGGAGAAATTTTCAACCACTCTGTAAATAAATCACCAATGGCAGTTTTTGCAACACTGTAATTTCTTCCATGATACCAATTCTCGGCAATTAAAACTTGAGAAACAAAAGGCCCTAATTTTTCATCTTCTTTTTGATTGGCTATATATGCCCGTCTAGCTGTTGGCCGTTTTGTTGCTTGCAGGTATTTATTATTTGCCTCTGTATTAGCAAGATAATTTATCACTGCCCAAGCCTCTTGCTTATGTTTGGATTTTTTCAAAACTGTTTGCACCCAATAATTTGCAACATTTACAGGTTTTTTTGGATTAAGTTGCAACATTGGTAAAATTTCAAAATTAAGTTGCGGACCACGAGCTTTAATTTGAGGTAAGTTATAACTAAAGCCAAAATAAAATGCTAAAGACCCTCTGGAAAATTTATTTAAAGCACTATCTAAATCCGCATTCCAAGTATATGTATCTCTTTCTGGATTAGCGAAATCAGTAAAAAAATCAATCACATTCATAGAAGGTGGGCTAACGCTTACATTTCTTGGCAGGTAATTAAATACTGCTCTTCCACTATCTGACACAAAATCAAGCCCACTTTGTTTAAATAAAATATAAAATAAATCATCGGCACCAGTAATATTGTTTACCACTCCAAGGGCAGCACCCGATTGAACTACTTCATTTGTATTACTATCAACTTTGGTTATTTCTTTAACTGCTTCTTGAAATTCCTCCCAAGATGTTGGTGGCTCTGCGATTCCACTTCTATCTAAAATATCTTTATTATAGTAAAGAGCCATCGTATCAAGTGACAAAGGCAAACCATAAATTTTACCAGCTTTCACCACATCATCTTTTACTACTTGTACATAATTTCTTTCCAGGTCTCTAACTGTAGGCATTACAACCGTTCCTATATTTACCAACGTTTCAGTACTAAAATTATTTTTAACAGTTACAACAGTAGTATCTTTAACTGAAGCTGGTATTGCCGTTAATTTACTAAGGTATTTCCCCATATCTCTATTGTGCACAGAGATAATATCTGGTCCTTTGTCTTCGGCAAGCGCTTCTACCAATCTTTCATAAATTTCACCTTGACTAAATTGACGAACAACAATTTTTAAATTTTGCCTTTGGGCTAAGTATGGAGCAAGTAAAGAATTTATAACACCCACATCATCAAAAACTGTCCAATATTCTAAAGACACTCTACCAGTAGCTGCTTTTTCTTGCGTGGATAATCCTTTGCACCCAAAACCTAAAACTACTGTACTAGAAACTAGTAAAGTTATTATTAATAATTTAAATAGGTTTTTTCTCATAAATTAATAACTATTAATTTATATAATTATACCACACTCTTTAAATATTTACGAAAATCTTTTCCTATTTCTTTACTTAGAAGTGCAAAATCAACATTAGCTTTTAAATATCCTAACTTAGAACCAGTATCATAATATGTCCCTTCAACTTCTTTCGCATAGATTGTTCTCTTTTTCAAAAGTTTAAAAATTGCATCCACCAACCACAATTCGCCACCTTTACCAACTTTTGTTTTTTCTAATTCTTCAAATATGTCTGGAGTAAAAACAAAACCACCTAAACTTGCGAGACGTGATGGTGCTTTACTCGGACCAGGTTTTTCTATAATATTATTTACTTGTACAATTCCACTCTCTACTTTTTTAACATCAAGAATTCCATATTTATTTGTTCCTTCGGCATTAGTTTTGTAAGCAGTCAAAACTGGACTTTCATATTTATTATAAACCTCTACTAATTGTTGTAGATGAGATTTTAGAGGAGCATGAAAAAATTCATCTCCCCACATGACTGCAAATGGTTCATCTCCGATAATATCTTTCGCACACAAAATTGGAGTTCCATTTCCATATGGTCCTTTTTGGCGAATGTAAATAAAATTTGCCATGTCGGCAATTTTTTTAACTTCCTCCGCTCGGTTCTTTTTACCATTTTTCTTTAACCAAGAAATTAATTCATAGTTTGGAGAAAAATGATCTTCAACCGCACGCTTACTCGGACCAGTCACCATAATTATATCAGTGATTCCAGCTCGAATAGCATCTTCAACTACATATTGAATAATCGGTTTATCAACAACCGGCATCATCTCTTTTGGTTGTGCTTTAGTAGCTGGTAAAAATCTAGTTCCAAGACCAGCAACTGGAATAACTAATTTTTTAATCTTTTGCATAATTAATAATTTCTAATTAATAACTTATCTAATGAAATTTCTAATTTTTTATTATTAAACATACTTTTAAGAGATTCCTCCACTCCGGTCGGAATGACAAGTTGGAACGAATATTCCTAATACCTAAAATTATACAGGAATAAAATATTAAACACAAACTTAAATAATCTACTAATCATTCGCACTTACCTCCTCCCAAGTAATTATATTGTATTCTGAACCAACTGGAAAATTTGGTGGAGGATTGTATGTTAAATTAACATCATAAGTAGAATTTGTATTACGATAACCAGATACAATAGACCCACCTGTTGTGACCCAACTCCAAGTCCATATCCCAGAACTAATAACCGAACCATAAATTGTAATATTGTCTTTCATATCACCTGGATAATAATATCTTTTTGCTGCGCCATTTTGGGCAATCATAGCAGCATTAATTTCTAAATCCTCTGGAGAATTATGAGGAATTAAAACATCTTCAGAAGCTATTAACCCCAAAACGTGAGTACCATCTTTTGCAAGATATGTAATATCATCATTAATAATAATACTTTCACCAGACTTTGTTCCCACAGTTGCTCGGCCAGAGACCACTCCATCAACCCAAACCGTATCTTCAACATAAATATATCCGTTTTCAGGCACATCATAGGTAGTAGCTGAATATTGATTTCTAATATCAATACAATACCAATTATACCTACGATCGTCTAAGTCTTTTCCTTTATAACAACGAGATGAACTAACTTTTCTCACACTGATTGTTCCATCAGCTTGAAAAGTTAAATGCCAACCTTGTTTACCAGAAGAAGATAAATACAAACCACCATTTTGAGCCTCTGTTTTAATATCTGACAGGGCAACTATTACTGCGGAAAAATCTTTAGCAGGTACAGGAAAATCCCACAAGTCTTCAGGTTCTCCGTCACCCCAAATTCCTGGTTTAGTTTTATTATCACAACTATGATGTGACTTACAGACATAAGTCTCTACAGCACTTGTAATCGGGGCGTCGCCTATTCCATCAAAACGAATTCCACCATTAGCATGAAATTTTCCATGAGTTTCTTCATTGTCTCCAATCCAAACATCTACATTTGTTAAAAACGCATAATCAGTCAAAGAAGGAAAACCAACTCTGGCTCTGATTTTACGCTTGCTCTCTTCGTAGTCTTTGTGCCAACCAGTTGATTCAATTGTCACAACAGAAGAACCTGTTGAAGGTGGAGTAATATCGAGTTCATAATATCCAATTAAAATTCCATCTTTGTCACGGTACTCATGTAAGTACGGTCCGGTAGAATCAACGCCTTCTCCATCATAGTAATCTTCTTTATCATGTGCCAAATGCCAACGATAATAATTAATCCCCGCTTCAGCAATTTGAAAAGAAAGTTCACGCTTGTGCTTCCGCACGGAAGCACGATGTTCTGAAACAGAATAACTAGACAAAGCACCAACAACTAGAGCAAAACCAACTACACCAAAAACTGTAGTAATCAAAAGAATATTACCACGCTCATCTTGCTTAAACTTTTTGAATAAATTTTTTATATTTTTTAACATACCTTGTATAAATTTCTAATTCTTAATTTCTAATTTCTAAACAATTTTCAATAACTAATTTTCAAATATTCACTACACTATCATCTCGAGTATGCCCTGAGATTTTTCTTATCACAATCATTACTTTTAAAAGATTACTCGACAAGCTCGGAATGACAAAAATTTTAGAGTTTAGAAATTGAAATATTAGATATTGTTTAAAAATTGAAAATTAAAAATTGAAAATTTAATCTCAAATTCAACTAGTTGGATTTAAGATTCCTAATTGCCCCTGACGCTTCCACTTCAATTGGTTCTGGCGACATATGTGGATCGGCCTCAAGTAAAAGATAAAACTTTATCATCTTAACTGTCATCGGATTTACCGGTTGTGTCAAAGCGCTACCCGTTCCATCATAATCTTGTCCGTAATAATGAAAAATCGTACCAAGATTTTCATCGAGGTCATGTACCATATCTGTCACTACTTCATTTGCTAAATTATATGCAAGCGGATTTCCATCTGGTTTGATAATTCCTTTTTTAAGAGTTGTCCCATCTACAAAATATCTCACTCTTTCTCTCCAAGAATCACTATCTATATTTGTATAAAAAATTATCTCTTGATCCAAAACAGTATCTAGCGGATAAGCTCCCACACTAGAATAATTTACCCGGCGAATTTCATTAACAAAATCTTGTACAATTTTACGCCCTTCATTTTGTGTTTTTAATTGCTCCCAAATAACTGCTCGATATTTAAGAGCATTGACCAACATACTTCCAGCACCCAAAATTAACATCGTAGAAATTCCAATCGCAACGATTAATTCTACTAATGTAAACCCGGTATTATTATTTTTATTTAAAAACCTATTCATATTATTCATCTACTGATAAATTAACAATTGTATCTAGATTATCAGCCAGTTCTAATTCACCAGTATTTAAAATATATCCTGCTTTACTAACGTCTAAAGTATAAGTTCCAGCCGAAAAACCAGAAAAGAAAACTTGCCCCGGAGGAGTACAATCATTAGTATATGTAAAAGCTACTTCGGATAATTGAGGTGTTTTTTTTGTATCATCAGTATGTAAAAATAATTTATAACGAAAATATCTATCATCATCGTGCCCCGACCAAATCAAAGTTGTTGCCGGTGTATAATATGTATCCACTGCCCCATCTGGTCCATAAAAATCCCAATTCACCAAAGTGCTAGAATTGGTTGATGCTATTTGGAATAAAATGGAATCCTCACCAACATCAACGTCCTGACTCAGAGGCTCCCAAATAACATTTTTAAAATCAACTCCTGAACCCAAGTCAAAAGTAGAAGATTCTAATGTTGCCGAACTCAGGTAACTACTCCCTACTTTTTTTAATTTTATATCTCCCACCGGAGAATCAATATCTACACTTCCATTGTCCGTATAATATTCATCAACATTCATAAAATCAGACTGCCCCAAACCACCTGACCAATCTGTCTGGCGAACATATCCCAGGTCCGTTGTTTTTGTTTCGTTATAACCAACTTTGTACAAACTAACTTCCACATCAGACAAAGGTAAACCAGTACCGGAATCACGAACATTAACTAAAAGAGAATTATCTACTATTGATTTTAAAATTAAATATACAGCTTGAGTTTGCCCAGGTTCAACTACGGCCGATAATTGAGGAATAGAGCCGGCGAGCATATAACCACTACTCGTTGCTGAGAAATAATAATTATCCCATTCTAAATCTGCATATTCGTAAACACCTAAACCGTTAGTAGTTTTATCCTCATCTAATTTATAAATAATCGGCTCTGTACCAAGAATTTTTTCACCGGTCATATTAAAGGTAACATTTGGAATACCCGAACAACTTTCATTAATTGTGTTGATATCTAAATCAGCTAATTCATCAATAGAAAAATATATCTCAGTCACTGTTTGAGTTACAACGTTGGAAGGTAGTTTTGATGGATTAGTATTATCAACCGATGGTTCAATCGTATAATCACTAGAATAACCATCCTTCGAAACTGTAATATGATAACTTAAAGTTCCTGTCGGAGTATCAATTATTTTTAACCAACCATCGCTACCTGTAACATCATCAATAACTGTGTCAGGATCGGTTGCAGAATTTACCACATGTACATTTGCTTGGGAGACTGGCAAACCATCGGCATCAAAAGCATTAATAAATATATGACCATTGTCACTTGCCCCTTCCAAACCTTTTGGAGCAACAACGGTACTTAGTACCACTGGAACTTTTTGAGGACAACCAATACAGGTTGCGGAAATTTCTACTAATTTATAATCCGCTGGAGAAGTATCATCTGGAATACCACCAACTGTTCCATCAAACGGATCATCTATATTACGTACTGTTGTAATAATACTAAAATCAACGTTGTTTCTAGTTATTGTTTGAGAATGAGGAATAACTCCTTCGGGAACACCAGCTACAATTCCAATGTTGTCATATGAAATATTACGAACTATTTCTAATTGTTCAGAAATTAAAGCAGTTTCTAAAATTTGCATACGAGAACTATAAACAATTTTAAAAACAGAAGTAACTCCACCATAAATAGCCATGGAGAATATCAAAAAAATAGCAATTGACACTAATACTTCTACCAGTGTAAACCCAGCACCATTTTTTTTATTTAAAAAACTAATTCTAGATTTTAATTTTAAATATTTTTTCATTGTTAATATTATATCATATTTTTTAGAAAGCAGGGAGTAAAAAATATTAAATAAATTTAGAAAACAAAAAAGTAAGAATTAATTCTTACTTTTTTGTTTAGTGCTCAGAGCGGGAAGCTCACACGCTCCGACAACCCTGCCTGCCGGCAGACAGGCGTCGTCGCTTCCATAAGGGCTTCCGCCCCTCTGGCGCTTCGTCGCAAGCTCCTCGCTGTCACCCTCAGAAATGTAGGGGAAACCTTTTCCCCTACCACCCCAATGTTCGATTCCCTTCGGACAAAAATAATCATCGGTCTACAGACCGATGATTATTTATTGTGCTCAGAGCGGGAATCGAACCCGCACGGCCGAAGCCAAGGGATTTTAAGTCCCTCGTGTCTACCAATTCCACCATCCGAGCATAATCACTATCAATAAATTTTCAACAAAGACATCTTAACATAAATATAAAATAAAATCAAGACCTAGTTGTCGTAACTTTGCAATTCTTTTTTAAGTACCCTAATAGAATCAGACAACAGCACTGCTTTGTCATCTAAATCTATTAATTCTTCATTAAAACCAATAAGTTTTGTCTTTAAATCAGCAAGCGCATCAGAATCACCTATTGTAAAAGGGATATTATTCTCTACTACAAAAATTTCTTTCTTAACTGATTCATACTTCTCTCTTATCTCTTTTTTATCTTTATACACCAACGTTAAATCAGTCATCAACTCTGTATGCTTTTTATCTAATTCTTTTATTTTATTTTCTAATTCTGTCAAAATTTGTTCCTCCTCATTTAATATACAATCTGATTTAAATTCTCCCATAAAATTAATTTATTAAATAATTATCTCTTCCTTGTCTAATTTAAAATTAACATACCGAGCAGAGACAAATAAAAAATCACTCAAACGATTTAGGTATTGAAAAACTTCAGATCTAATTTCTTTTTCTTTTCCAAATGAAACTAACTCTCTTTCTACTCTACGACAGACAGCTCGAGCTAGATGTAAATTAGAAGAAGTAGTACTTCCACCGGGTAAAATAAAATTCTTTAATTCTGGAAGTTTACTTTCCATTTTATCTATTTCTTTTTCTAACTTTTCTATATCTTTTTCTAAAATTAAATCGATATCGACTTCGATATCGATGTCGATATCGTTTTGTAAACTTGCAAGTTCTGTACTCAATTTAAATACGTCTTTTTGAATTATAATTATATTTTCTTTTAAATCACTTAGCCAACTGCTTGCCCCGTAGCCCGAGACGTCAGTCGAGGTGGTATCGGGGTCATCCTGAACTTGTTTCAGAATCTCACCATTGTCATTCTGAGGCTTGTCCGAAGAATCTAGATCCTTCGCTTTGCTCAGGATGACATTCACAATACCCAAGACAGAATTTAATTCATCTAACTCACCAACAACTTTAAGAGTAATACAATCTTTTGTCACTCTACTACCACCAAGTAAAGATGTTTCTCCCCCATCTCCTGTTTTTGTATATATATTCATATTTTTTTCACGGCCGTCAAGCCTGTCATCCTCGCGAAGTTTATCCACCGAAGAGGTGGAGCGGGGATCCAGAAATCTAACGATAAATAATTCTTATCTTACTAATTTCTTTCTTTAGTATAGTATAAAAGTTTAAAGAATAAAAGACTTACAGAAGCTATGTTACATTAATCGATAGTACAAAATTGAAATTTAAGCAAAAAAAATACGGGGAGCGTCATGCTCCCCGTAGTTGGGTGTTGTTGTGATTCAGCCGTGTTTGGCGGCCTTCTTGGCGTCCTTACGACGCTCCTTCTCGGATTTCACGCTCTTGTCACCCTTGTTGTCTTTCTTGGCTGTGACAGACTTCTTCAAACCTTTCTGATGTTTGATTTTGGTCTTTTGAGCCTTCTCAGCCATCGACTGCAAACGACCCCCTGTTAAATAATTCTGATAAAGTCAGAATTAGGCAAAGCCTATTTATACAGGGTCAAGTAATATCTCTAAATAAAAAAATTCTAAACAATCCACTCTATGGACAAACAGCATAATTTATGATACTCTATTCTATTAGACAGCTCATTTAACTGATCAAAGAGACAGGGAGGCTTTAATGGACTACTATGAAGAAAAAGAGTTCAAGAAAAAAGCCGACATTTGGATTGGTGTGTTGGCTGTACTGTGGATAATACCTGCCGTCCTGATGGAGATGCTTATTGCCGAAAAGCTCGGATGGCAATGGGACGTCCCAACCATAGGCAAATATGTCCTAATTTATTTGGCAACCTCACCTTTTATGGTTGCTATCTATTACGGCATTAAGATGTTACTTACTGAAAAGAACATCGATGGCGGTCCGATCTAGGACCGTCTTTTTTATTACAAAAAAACAAAACAGGTCTTTCAACCTATTTTGTTTTTATATATTCTTATTTCGATCAACTACACCCAGTGGTAGAACCACAATTTAAACACTTATAACAACTCCCCGATCTTATAGTAATATGTCCACAAGTTGGACACGGAGGAGCGTCTCCCATCATCCCTGCTAATTGTTGATCAGCCACATCCCCACCAATCACTTCTTCTTGCAAAGCACTTTGTAAATCTACTTTGACAGTCTGAACTACATTATGACCTTCTTCTTTTTCCTCTTCAACATTGTCACCCAATTCCATTGTTTTTTGTCCTGCTAATTCAGAAGCCATTTTTGCCATTTGCTCTGCTTTATTTTTTTGAATTCCTTTTGGTTTCACTTGTACAAAATCCATCCTACCTTCATATTCCATTCCAAGCACCCTGAAGATAAAATCAACAATAGAAGTTGCCGAACGAATATTTGGATGATCAGTCATCCCTGATGGTTCAAAACGAGTAAAGGTAAATTTATCTACATATTCTTTAAGTGGCACACCATATTGCAAACCAGTTGAAACAGAAATCGCAAACAAGTTTAATATTGATCTAAAAGATGCTCCTTCTTTATACATATCAATAAATACCTCTCCTAATTTTCCATCTGGATATTCACCAGTTCGTAAAAATACTTTTTGACCACCAACACTCGCTTTGATTGTCATCCCTGTTCTCTTGTATGGCATTTTTCTTTGTTCTCCTTGAAGATAAATCTTATTTCCATTATCCGTTCCGTCATGCGCATAGTCCATCATCGCCATATCGTTTGCAACTAATTGATGAATTGTTTCATTTTCTAAATCAAGAGAAAAATCTTTATTATCTTTTGCTTGAGTTACATTTACAGTCTGTTTTGATTCCACTGCAACATCTTTGTCATTCTGAACTTGTTTCAGAATCTCTTTCTCTTCTATTTTTTCCACCTCCTGCCTGTCGGCAGGTAAACTTCCACTATCTTCTTCTTTACTCTCAGTTTTTGTTGTTAAAGGTTGAGACATTTTACAACCATCTCTGTAAATCGCATTTGCTTTGAGCCCCAGTTTCCAAGAAGCCATATAAGCAATTTTCACATCGTCTAATGTTGCTTCATTTGGCATATTCACTGTTTTTGAAATTGCTCCAGATATAAATGGTTGAACAGCTGCCATCATTCTGATGTGACCCAAGTAATGAATATATCTTTGTCCTTTGTTACCATTTTTATTTGCTGTATCAAACACAGGATAATGTTCTCTTTTCAAATGAGGAGCATCTTCAATAGCCATCGCACCACAAACATATTCATTTGCTTTAGCAATATCTAAGCCAGTATATCCCAAGGAATCTAACAAATTAAATCGAGGATCATTGTATTCTTTTTCTCCAAACCCTAATCTTTTTAAACAGTCACCACCAAGTGTCCAAGAATTGAAAGCAAAACTTAATTCAAATACAGCCGGCAATGCTTTTTCTAATTTTTCTAGATCTTCCTCAATAAATCCTTTTGCTTTTAAATTTTCATGATTAATTCCGGGAGCATTTTTCAAAGTTCCATATCCTTTTAAGTAACTTATGATATCTGTAATTTGTTCAGGAGTATAATTCAAAGTTTTAAGTGCAGTTGGTACCGCTTCATTGGCAATTTTGAAATATCCACCACCTGATAATTTTTTAAATTTAACAAGAGCAAAATCTGGTTCAACACCTGTCGTTGCACAATCCATTACAAGTCCAATTGTCCCAGTTGGAGCAAGTACAGTTGTCTGAGCATTCCTGTATCCATATCTCTCACCCATATCAAGAGCTTTATTCCAACTCTCGCGGGCTGCAGCAAGCAAATACGCTGGAGCATATTTTTCATCAATTGCAACTGGTTTAACATCTAAGTTTTCATACTCATCTTCTGGAGTATTAAAAGCAGCTCGTCTATGGTTACGAATAACTCGGAGCATCTCTTCTTTATTTTCTTCATATTTTGCAAAAGTTCCAAGATTTTTTGCCATCTCTGCCGAAGTCGCATAACTTTCCGCTGTCATGATTGCTGTGATTGATCCTGAAAAAGCAAGCGCCTCAGGAGAATCATATGGCATACCAGCAGTCATCAAAACACTTCCGATATTTGCATAACCCAAACCTAGAGTTCTAAAATCATAACTACCCTGAGCAATTTCTTCACTTGGATATTGCGCCATCAAAACACTTGTTTCAAGTACAGTTGTCCATAATCTAACTGTATGACGAAATTTTTCTACATCAAAATCTGAAGTTTCGGGATTGTAAAAATGAGCTAGATTAATTGAAGCTAAATTACAAGCAGTATCATCCAAAAACATATATTCAGAACAAGGATTTGATGCATTAATTCTTCCAGAGTTTGGACAAGTGTGCCATTCATTTATTGTTGTATCAAATTGAAGTCCCGGATCAGCACAACTCCAAGCAGCCTTGGCAATCTTATCCCAAAGTTCTGTTGCTGGAAGAGTTTTAAATACATATCCATTTGTACGCCATTTCAATCCCCAATCAGATTCTGTATTTACTGCTTCCATAAAATCCTGAGTAACACGAATTGTATTGTTTGAATTTTGACCAGAAACAGTTTGATAAGCTTCACCTTCGTACGATGAATCATAACCCGCTGCTACCATTGCCGCTACTTTCTTTTCTTCATTAACTTTCCATTCTATAAATTCTTCAATATCTGGATGATCAACATCAAGGATTACCATTTTTGCAGCCCGACGAGTAGTGCCACCAGATTTTATTGCTCCCGCAGCTCTATCTCCAATTTTGAGCCAACTCATTAAACCAGATGAAGTTCCTCCACCTGAGAGTGGTTCACCCGAACCCCGAAGATTTGAAAAATTACTACCAGTTCCTGAACCATATTTAAATAAACGAGCTTCACGAACCCACAAATCCATAATTCCACCTTCGCCAACAAGATCATCTTTAACTGATTGGATGAAGCATGCATGGGGTTGAGGATGTGAATATGAATCTTTTGCCTTCGTCATTTTTGCAGTATCATTATCTACATAATAATGACCTTGTGCAGGACCGTTAATTCCATAAGCCCAATAAAGACCAGTGTTAAACCATTGAGGAGAATTCGGAGCAGTTATTTGCCCAATAATCATATATGCCATTTCATCATAGAAAATCTCTGCATCTTTTTGGGTTGCAAAATAACCATGCTTCTCAGCCCAATATCTCCAGGTGCCCGCAAGCCTGTGGGCAACTTGTTTAATACTTGTTTCAGTTCCGAGTACTGGATGACCTTTCTCATCTAACCTTGGAGTACCGTCATTATTGTATAGAGGAACACCGGCCTTACGAAAATATTTCTGAGCTATAACATCAGTTGCCACCTGTGACCAAGTCTTTGGTACTTCAACATCATTCATTTCAAACACTGTCGTTCCGTCAACATTTTTAATTATGGAAGTTCGAAGTTCATAATCAAACAGGTCAAAAACATTTTTACCTTCCTCGGTAAACATTCTTTTAAAATGCAAACCTTTTTCAGGGTTATATCTGAAATCTGAATCAACTGTATAAATTTTTGTAGCAGTAGCCGTTTGCATATTTTTTAAGGTTAATTTTTATTATTTTTATAAAAAGGCTAATTGTGTCTATTTTATAGATTAGACCACAACATATTGTGTCAAAAGCTCTTTTTAGGTGCGTAAATATTATACCACAGCTTAAAACACTCCACCAACTTTTTAATTTTTTGGCTAGAGAAAAGAGAGAGAAAATCATACTAAAAGAGTTATCCACAGGGTTGGAGTTTTAAAAAACTTTGACCCTGCAAATAGCCCTTCTATTTTTATTAAATTTTATAACTATTTTGACTTTTGCCAGGATCCAACGTAAAATATATAAATGGAAGAAGAAACAGAAGAAAATTTAACAACTCCCGAAGCTTCAAACGATGAAGTAATGTTGGATATTACTCTACGCCCTCAAAAGCTAAGTGATTTTGTTGGTCAACAAAAAATTAAAGACAATTTAACTATTGCAATGGATGCTGCTAAAAAAAGAGAAGAGGCAATTGAACATGTTTTACTCTATGGAAATCCAGGACTTGGAAAAACAACTTTGGCTCACATTATTGCTCGCGAAATGGGTGGAGGAATAAAAGTCACATCAGGTCCAGCTCTTGAAAAGATAGGAGACCTGGCAGCAATTCTATCAAACATGCAAGCAGGTGAGGTTTTGTTTATTGATGAAATCCACAGGCTTAACAAAACTATTGAAGAAGTTTTATATCCTGCTATGGAAGACCATTCACTCGACATAATTATCGGAACTGGTCCAGCTGCCAAAACAATTAGAATGCCACTTGAGCAATTTACTTTAATTGGAGCCACTACAAAAACTTCTTTAATCTCGGCTCCTCTTCGTGATAGGTTTGGGCATAGCTTTCATTTAAATTTTTATAACCCAGAAGATATTGGACAAATTCTAGAACGCAACGCCAAAATATTAAGTTCTGACATGAATGAAGATGCAAAAAATACTATTGCTACTCGTGCTCGTCGCACTCCTCGTATTGCTAACAGACTACTCAAACGTGTTCGTGACTATGCAGAAGTTAAGCATGATGGTAAAATATCTGTAGAAGCTGCCAACGGTGCACTTGATATGCTTGGAGTTGATGAGCTCGGACTTGATGAAGTTGATAGAGGTATTTTAAAAGCTTTGATTGAAAAATTTCAAGGTGGACCAGTTGGACTCAATACACTAGCCGCTTCAATTGGAGAAGAGATGGATACAATTGAAAATATTTACGAACCATTCCTGCTTCAACTTGGATTTTTAGAAAGAACACCGAGAGGACGCAAGGCCACACCATCCGCCTATCAACATTTAGGATTTAATCCGCCAGTAGAACAAACCTTACTATAAACTAAAATATGCTTTCACTCCCTTTATACATTTTCCTATTCCTATACTTTGCATTTTTATTTGTATTTATATTTTTTTCCACTGTAAATTTGCTACACATGTTTCAAACCGGAGGAATAACTCTTTTAAGTTTTATTATAACTTTTATTGTAGCAACAATCGCAATTTACACATTATTTTTAACTTGGTATTTTCTACAAGGAACGAACTGGCAACAGATAGTAGAAATTCTCCCTAATTGGGGAACATCGAATAATCAATTTGGAATTTAAAATATATGGACTTTATACGTCTAATACATAAAAAATCTTTTGAAAGCATACTGCACATCACCCGCAGACACTACATAACTTTTGTGCCAATTGCATTTTTGTTTATTATTTTAATACTAGTACCATTAGTAGTTTATTGGTTAATAAATCAACTTTACCCAGGATTTTTAATCAATGATCCTTACTATCAACTAGTAATTTTATTTGTTAGTTTATATTATCTATCACTTTGTCTTTTCTTTTACTCTTATTTTATTGATTTCTACCTAGATATTTTAATTGTTACCAATGATAGATTAGTTGATATTGACCAAAGAGGATTGTTCGCTAGAACAATTTCAGAAGTTGAACTTTTTCAAATACAAGATATTACTTCTGAGGTAGAAGGATTTTTCCCATCACTTTTTGGTTATGGTAATTTAGTAATTCAAACTGCTTCAGCAATACCAAAAGTAATTGTTCACGATATTCCAAACCCTCATGCTCTTAGACAGGAACTATTAGATTTGGCTGCAGCAGATAAAAAATATCATCGAGAGAATTAAAAACATCAATTGTCATCTCGACCGAAACGTAACGCCTGCCTATCGGCAGACAGGAAGTGGAGTGTAGTGGAGACCTGCCTGCCGGCAGGCAGGGATCTCTTAAAATTATAAAAAAAAGAACCTATAGTTTCAACTATGGTTTCTTTTTTTATTTAAATTATCTATTATTTAACTTCATGCTTATCCCTCCCCTTTCCAAGGGGAGGCTAGGAGGGGTTGCCAAATTTATTAATATATCTTCTCCACTTCTACACCTGTATAATAATATTTCAAAAGTTGTGTATAAGTCCAGTCATCTTTTCTTGCATGTTGCGCCGCATCATCCATAGAGATGCCTACCCCATGACCAAACATTGACTTCCCTGTGTCATACGGAGTTTTAACTCCCACAATCCAATCTTTATTTGTTCCTCCCCAAACTTGTTTCCAAGATCTTGTTCTCCCATCTGAATGACCAAAATATGGTGTAACAACTGGATTGTTTTTATAGGTAACCATTTCAC
>Ga0222658_1000339_pt1 | contig 25750 bp, 23 predicted proteins | sample AntAcemetagen476_FD_179830 | JGI IMG/M metagenome (GOLD analysis project Ga0222658, IMG submission 179830) | Saline water microbial communities from Ace Lake, Antarctica - #476 | ecosystem: Environmental > Aquatic > Non-marine Saline and Alkaline > Saline | place: Antarctica: Ace Lake... | reverse complement strand
CTTAGTTTTCCGTCAAGCTATGCTTAAATTTCGAATGCAATGAGAAATCCCAAGCTATGCTTAGTTTTCCGTCAAGCTATGCTTAAATTTCGAATGCAATGAGAAATCCCAAGCTATGCTTAGTTTTCCGTCAAGCTATGCTTAAATTTCGAATGCAATGAGAAATCCCAAGCTATGCTTATATATTCATTTTGTCGCCGTAAAATAGTTCTAACATTCCTGCCTGCCCCTGTCTGCCGATAGGTAGAGGCAAGGCAGGGTTCACGACTCCCAGGAGATATACGGAATATCAATAAGTACTTGTAATTTCTGGACACGTTCACGGGAAAGCCCTAGGGCTTTCTTTTTGTATGCATTATGTTAAAATCTTGATAATATAAATATGATGATTTTTAAGAAAAGATTCATTTTCTTTGTTTTTGTTTTCGTAATAACGTTTTTTATTACAGGCAACCAGGTAGGTGCTGCAGATATTGTGTATGAAGGAACGGAGGTTCCCCACATACAGGGAAGATCTTCTTGGGAAAACACGGGAAACTTAAGAAATCTACTTAAAATAAAGGATCCCAAGACGGAAGACAGGGCAATGCCGGCATACTACAATCCATCTAAGATGGTAATTCATAACTATAACTGCGCCACACACCAAACAAATGGCGACAGAAACATGGATTGCAATTCTGATGAACAGGACGCGATCTCGATTATACAAAACATCTATAGATATCATGCACTCAATCGAAAGCTTGGTGATATTGGTTACAACTTCATTATTAGCTGGACCGGTGAAATCTTCGAGGGGCGTTACGGAGGCAATGGGATTGTGGGGTCTCATTTAGAGCCGAGTGAGAATTGCACAGACTATAATGCCGGGACTATAGGAATCCTTTTGCTTGGCAATATTGATGAAGAGGATGCTCCCGAGGCGATGCGTAAAAGTCTTGCAAGGCTTGTCGCTTGGTTATCAATGGGGAACAATATCTCTCCGGCCAACTTGAGCAAGACTACAAAAATTTGGCAGTATGATTCATTAAAAAGCATTTCGGGAGAACTAAGGTGTGATACTGAAAAAGGTGCTTTTCTGATTGACTGGAAAAGCCCGACTATAAGCTATTATGGGGACGTGGAAGTTTTTACGGGCAATCATAGGTTAAATCTAGACGATATTCGGGTTCAGGCCATCCGCTACAAAAAAACATTTCAGAAATACTCTTATCGCACCAAAGAAGGCAACGACATTTGGACTATTGGTGACAATAAAAGAGCTCCCAATGCAAAATTAGGGAGCAAAACGGTTACCATCAACAATTCTCAGCTTATGTATTTTCCTAAATCGAGGCAATCAACTGTTAAGGATGGAGATGTTTTCGTGATTGAGGGGCGCAGTAATCCCTACCTATTAGAGGATGGCAAGTGCTATGAAGTTGTTTCAAGGAATATTTTTAACGCGTGGGATCTGGGCAACACAAAACAAAAAACAGTTAGTGCGCACAATATTCCAAGTTGTATTTTTGGCGAATACTTGAGTTATCCGGAAGGGCAACTTATTCGTTCTGATGATAGCGATAAGGTTTATCTGGTTAATGAAGACGGAAGCATCTCTCACGTTTCGTCGCTGTTGGCTTTTGAGAAAGTAGGGTTTGACTGGGCGGATGTATTTATTGTCAGCAAACAGGAGATAGCAGTTTTGAATGAGGGTTATCCAGTTCTTTTGCCTGCGGGCACACTGGTTCGTAGCGATGAGTCGATTGTGTATCTAATTTCAGGAAGAGCAAAAAAACCAATTAATAATTCAACGTTGTTCTTGCTTAATGGATTCGATGAGGACGATATCGAAATAATATTAGCAACAGAGCTGGATTATTACAGTCTAGGAGGGAGCGTACTATATCCAGACAACACACTTGTTATTATAAATGGCGATACATATATTATTCTTAGGGGCAGGAGACATCCGATCGTAAGTAGCATGTTATCGCACGTAGACAAGGTCAATAGAGAACCAATAGTTTTGCCAGAAATAGAGAAACACACATATCCGCTTGGTGTGGAAGTAAGAGAAATGGCAGACATAGTAAAACTGAAAAATCTAGCAGACTCTAGCAAAGAAGATTTTGTTTCTGCTTATGCGGATGTTCCCGTAGGAGGACTAATGAGGTCAATAAGAGTAGGAATAACAAAGCTTGATGGGAACGAAGTCGTCAAATTTTCAGCAGATCAAACATATAATGTTCAAGCTGGACAATCTGGAGCTATAAATAAAATTGCCGAAGAAGAGTATAGTGTACTTCCGAAGCGAATAAGCTCTGCCTTAAGGCTTTCTTCTATAAGCGGAAACATCACATTTAACATATTACACAAGAGCGAAGTTTACAAACTAACAGGAAATATAGAAATCATACCCGTAAAAAGTGGCGAATTAACAGAATACTGGCTTATAAATGAATTATTATTAGAAGATTATCTTTTGGGCTTGAGTCCGATTAGTGGCATAGATGAGATGAATGCTTTAAAGGCAATGGCTATCGCAAGCAGAAGCTATGCTTTACATTACGTTGAGCTAGGTGGAAGATACAAGGACTTGCCATTTCATGTTATGGCTAGGGAGCATGAAATGTTTTTTGACAGTCTTAGGGTAGACGAAAAAAACGATGATTACTTGAGGGCAGTTGACGAAACGAGAGGAACAATTCTTTTCCATAAGAAGAAGCCAGTTTTGGCAATCTATACAGAAGATACATGCGGAGTTAGCAAGAGCGCAAAACAAGTTTTTGGAAATTTTTATAAAAAGTTTTCGTACTTAAGCGGTGGGATACACGACCCCGTTGACACACAACATTCAGTAGATTGTCCCAATAGTGCGGGCTATGCTGTTGGAATGAGTTTAGTGGGGGCCCAGTCGTTAGCATCTAAGAAAGATAATTATGTTGAGATTCTTAAGTACTACTATCCGGCAACCAATATAAATAAAATCTATTAACAAAGTATTGAGTTTTTTGAAATCTTAATTTTAAATAAAATCTATTAAAAGAATATTGAGATCTTTGAAATCTTAATTTTCAATAAAATTTACTAGTCATGACGTATAAAAAGAATTTTTTAGGCTCATTTTTGGGACTGTTTGTGATAATTGCTATTTTTATATCGTTTATTTTCCTTAAAACAAGCTTTACGTTTAGCAAAATCACTACCGACTCTCTGGGCGCAGACGATCTTCCGATATATTTGCTTCCAGAGCTTGAAGATTTGCCTCAGGACGACGAAAATCAACTAACATTTCTTTTGCTTGGACAAAGGGGAGAAGGAATGCCTTTCGGCGGCCTATTAACAGATGCTATTACCGTTGCCAACATCAACAAAGAAAGCGGTAAGGTAGTTTTGATATCTTTGCCCAGAGACATATATATCCCGATGCCAGACTCTGATAGCGAAAGAGACAAATTAAATGCGGTCTATGCTTGGGGATATGAGAAGGGTGGCGCAGCTATGGGAATTGCTTATGCAAAAGATACGATTTCTCGCATTACAGGTCTTTACATTGACAATGTGGCTGTGGTCAATTTCGAAGGCGCAGAAAATCTTATTGACGCAATTGGTGGGATAAAGCTTACCCTGCAAGATGATTTCATTGAAGGTAAGCAATGGTGGTGTGACGAGGAAGGTCAAGATTGCGCGCCTTTTATTGTTCCAAAAGGGGAAAGCGTGCTTGATGGAGAAACGGCACTTTTTTATATGAGATCTCGTTTTTCATCTAGCGACTTCGACAGAGCCCGTCGTCAGCAACAGGTGATAATCGGCATTAAAAAGAAGCTGTTTTCTTTGGGCTTCCTTGCTAATCCGCTTAATATATTAAAGCTACTAGATGTCGTTGAGAATAATTTGAGGACTGATTTGAGTGCGTTAGAGATGAAGTCTTTAATTAAGCTTTATCAGGGCCTTGACGTTGACCTAGACAATATTAAGACGTTTGTCTTTGATAATGGCCCGGGAGGATACTTAGATGCAAAACATATTAATGGACAATACATACTAATTCCAAAAACGGGTAATTTTGATGGGATAAAAGAAAAGTGTCAGGATTTAATTAAATAATACGAACAAAACATGATTAAAAGGAACAACAAAAAATTAAGGCAATTTCTTTTTATAACAATACTAATAGCATTTATTTTCTTTCTTGGAATGATGGCCGGTCGCACAAGGACCTATAGACTGTCTATTCCTGGAGATTCGGGTGTTGAGAATTTTGATATAGACGCAGATTTTAGCCTATTTTGGGATACTTGGGAAATAGTCAGAGACAAATACAAGGACGTTGATTCTGTTAACGACCAAAACATGGTATATGGAGCCACTGATGGGTTGATTGATGCACTAGGCGATCCTTATAGCGAATTCTTTCGACCAGTGGACGGAAAAAGATTTTTGGATGATATTAGTGGTAGTTTCGAGGGGATAGGCGCAGAGATTGGTATTAAAGACGGAGTTTTGACTATTATAGCCCCTCTTGAAGGAACTCCTGCCAAAAAAGCTGGTCTTGAAAGTGGTGATAGTGTGATGCAGATTGACGGAGAAATGACAATGGATCTATCTATAGAGGGGGCAGTGCAAATGATTCGTGGGAAAAGGGGAACAAAGGTTGTTTTGACGGTGATAAAGAGCGATGGTCAAAAAGAAGATATATCAATAACAAGAGGAGTTATAAAAGTTCCTGCGATTACGTTAGAAGTTTTGCCAGAAACAGACATTGCCTATATTAGGGTGTTTAGCTTTACTCAAGATTTATCTCAAGATTTTAATGATATAGCTCAAAAAACACTAAGGTCATCTGCAAAAAAAATAATTCTTGATATGAGAGATAATCCGGGAGGATATCTAGAGGTTGCTGTTGATATTGCGGGATGGTTCTTGGAAGATGGCGACGTTGCGGTTATTGAAAGACGTGGGAAAAACGACAATCAGGAATACAAAACGTCGGGACCATCTATTTTCAAAGATTGGCCGATAGTAGTGCTTATAAACAAGGGCTCTGCTTCAGCATCAGAAATATTAGCTGGAGCACTGAGAGATAATTTAGGGTCAGTAGTAGTTGGCGAAACAAGCTTTGGGAAGGGCTCTGTTCAAGAAATGGTTAGTATCGGCGATGGTGCATACGTTAAGCTCACTGTAGCTGACTGGCTCACTCCGGAAGGTGTGTCTATAAGCGAAGCAGGTATTGAGCCGGATATAATAGTCGAAATGGGAGACGGGGAACTGGAAGATGGAGAAGATCTATTCTTGCAAGCAGCGATAAGAACCTTTCGTTAACTCAAGAACCTTGACGGAAGAATAGAGGCCTTCGACGATTAGTTCAAAACATTTTTATGTTTATGGAAGTCGTTCTTCCCTTGGAAGTGCGCAGATTTAGTTCAAGGTTCTGGCGTAGCCAGGTTCTTCTTTTTAAAATTCAACTATGAAGGTAAGAACCTCAAGATTCCTGTCTGCCCTGCCTACCGGCAGGCAGGCGACAGGCAGGACTTGAGAACCTTCGCTTTCATTCTTAACTTTTAATTTATAACTCATGAAAGGAAGAACCTCAAGATTCCTTGAGAACCTTGGGCATTACTTTCCAAACTTTAATCTATGAAAGTGATACTTATTAAAGATCACCCAAAATTAGGCAAGAAATTTGATATTAAAGAGGTGAGCCCGGGGTATGCAAAGAATTTTCTTTTACCTGGGGGAATAGTAATAGTTGCCAACAGTCAGAACATGTCGTCAGTTAATCGTCTCAAGGAAGAAAATAAAGCACGAGATGAGAAGGGCGACATTACATTTGGCGACCTGAAAACGCGCTTAGAGGGGGTAGGGATAGAAATTATTAAGAAAGCGAATAAGGGAGGTAAGCTTTTTGCGAGTGTAACAGAGACGGAAATAATAAAAGCGATAGAAGGCTTGAAATTGGATATTGGCCGATCATTCAAGCTGGAGGCAGCCAAGCATATTAAAGAACTTGGTGAGCACAAGATCACTCTTTTATTTGGCAATAAAAAAATACCTCTTAAATTAAAGATAAAAGAGGCTAAATAGGGTAAAGCTTAAAACGTGTAACTTGAGATATGAGGAGCACAGAAGAAAAATCTGCGTCTTCTAAGTTTTTGCTTCAAGCTTTGCGCCCTGTATTATATCAACATATTTTCTTCGATTTCGCTTTCCGTCAAAGTTGACTTTATTTTTTGCACGAAAAGAGACTTGGCCAGCTTTTAGGGCAAACAGAGTATAATCTTTTCCTTCGCCAACATTTTTTCCTGGTAATATCTCGCTACCTCTTTGGCGCACTATAATACTTCCAGCTTTGGCTTCTTGGCCAGCATATAGTTTTACACCAAGGTATTTTGGTCTAGCATCTCGACTTATTCCAGTAGTTTTTTTCCCGCCACGATGAGCCATATTTAAACAATTTTACAGTTGATAAGGGCAAAATAACCCTTGAACGTTAATAAGAGCAAAATAGCTCTTGGATTAAAGTCATTAAGAGCAAAATAGCTCTTGAACGTTAATAAGAGCAAAATAGCTCTTGGATTAAAGTCATTAAGAGCAAGTAACTCTTGTGATTAATCTCAGTAGAAATTAATATTAATGATTTTACTTCATGGTCGCAAGAAAATCAAGAGGCGGAAAGCTTTTCTACTGTATTTGAACTGTTTTCTATCTTTCTTATTTGCTTTGGGCATAATTAAAATTTTTCCAATATCTGCAAAAGCCCCAGAAGTGACAATCATCGAATCTGATCTCCAGACAGTTGTTCAAGAAGCGCAAAAGTTTCTATTCGGAAGCATAAATAGCAAAACTTATTATAATATTGGCTGCAAAAAAGGTAATTCAATTAGCGATAAAAACAAGATATGGTTTTCAGGTCCCGGCGAAGCAGAAAGAGCCGGATACGGGCCTAGTAAATATTGCAATTTTAGCGCACCGATTGACTTTTAAGGATATTTAGACTATCATTAAAAAATCCTAACTCTCTTTCCTCTATTGAAAATTATTGTACTCTCCTTCAATTATTTTTCATTTTTCATTTTTATCTTTTATTCCCCCGTCAAGGTTCTCAGGTAATCCCGAGGTTCTTATTTTTCTTTCCCCTTGCGCCCATAGCTCAATTGGTAGAGCAACAGCCTTTTAAGCTGGTGGTTGCAGGTTCAATTCCTGCTGGGCGCACACCTACGTCAATTTTAAATTTCAAACTCTTCCGTCAAGAGCCAGAGGCTCTTCATTTCCAATTTGAAGAACTTCAGGATTACCTGAAAACCTTGGCAGAATAATACAATTTCGAATCAAATTCTAATGATTTAATGTCTAATGAATTGCGAGCAAAGCGCATAACAGAAAACTTTTCATTAAAAACTAGCTCATTAAGTAATTCACTTGAAATTCAAAATTCAAAATTCCTATTGTCCTTGGAGGGTTGGCAGAGTGGTCGAATGCGCCGCTCTCGAAAAGCGGTTGGGATAACTCCCTCAGAGGTTCGAATCCTCTACCCTCCGCCCTTCGACAGGCTCAGGACTTAAATAATAGTCGTGGGCATGTTGAAAAAAAACGAAAGAGAATTAAATAGTGAGCTTGTCGAACTATCCTCTACCCTCCGCCCTTCGACAGGCTCAGGACTTAAATAAGGGTCGTGAGCATGTTGAAAACGAAGACGAATTAAATAGTGAGCTTGTCGAACTATCCTCTACCCTCCGCATTATTACTTAGCCTATGTGTGTTTCGACACTTTTTTCTTTAATATTTATATCTCAAAATATCGACATATCTGCATTGCTTTTTCGTCCTATTCCATGCCGTTCTGTCCCAATTAATAATGAAAAAAACGAAAAAAATAAATTCTAGCACACGCGCACCAGTCGTCGTAGTCCTTGGTCATGTTGATCACGGCAAGACGAGTATTTTAGATTATATTAGAAAGACAAGTGTTGCGGATAAAGAAAGTGGGAAAATTACGCAACATATAGGAGCTTACGAAATAGAGCTTAAGGGTAAAAAAATTACTTTTATTGATACTCCTGGTCATGAAGCTTTTTCTGCAATGCGTTCGCATGGATCAAAAATAGCAGATGTCGCTATTATTGTAGTAGCTGCCAACGAGGGGGTCAAACCTCAAACAAAAGAAGCCATTAAGTTGGTTAAGGAGCAAAAAATACCATACCTAGTGGTCCTTAACAAGATAGATCTTCTTGAAAAGTACGGGTCAATGAGTCAAGTAGAGAAAGGGTTGCAAAAGGCTGACGTTCAACTAGAGTCTTGGGGAGGAGATGTCCCGGTAGTCAAGACGTCTGTAAAAACAGGAGAGGGGATCGACGACCTACTGGAAACAGTTTCTCTTTTAGGAGAGATGGCGATGCACGAAGGCACAACAAAGAAGAACACAGATTCGGCCATTGTAGTTGAGACTAGAGTAAGTGACAAAAGTGGCATTGAGGCCGTCATGCTAGTCAGGCATGGTGAGTTTTCTGTCGGCGACACAATTCATTCAAAAGAAAATACAAGTTTTAAGATAAAAAGAATGCAAGATTGGTCTGGAAATGGGATAGAGGTGGCCAGGTCTTCTCAACCAATTACGGTACTGGGCATAAAGCAACAGCCAAAGATCGGTGAGATTTTTGAGAAAGAGAGCCAATCGTTAGATGGAGATGCAAAAAAAGCGAATAAATACGGAAGCGTGGAGGTCGTCAGTTTTGGTGAAGATGAGGAAGACAAAGACAAAGAGGAAATTAGATTGGTTATTAAATTTGACGTTCTTGGGTCGTATGATGCGCTTATGAAGGTATTTGAAATCATAGCAGAAGAATTGGGAGTCAAGATCACTATAATCGGCAAGGGCTTGGGCAATATATCAGAATCAGACCTCAAGCTAGCTCAGTCAACGGGCAGTTATATTCTTGGATTCAGAATCAAGGCTTCTGGTGCAGTAAGGACAACAGCAGACAGACTCAATATAAAGCTTTCCGTTTGTGATATAATTTATAATATTAAGGAAGAGATAGAGAAGCTCTCTAAGGGAGATATTAAGGAGAAAAAAGATATCCGAGGCAGATTGGAAATATTAGCAGTATTTAAGAAGCGTATAGTAGAAGAAAAAAGGAAAAAAATACACAAGATTATTCTAGGAGGAAAAGTTATTGAAGGAGAAATAAAGAAAGGCGCCTTAATTGATATCATTAGGCACGATCTAATTGTTGGACATGGTAAGGTTTTAGAAATGGAACAAGACAGAAAGCCTACTGGCAAAGTGCTTGAGGGGAATGAGTGCGGGCTTCTTTACGAGGGAGACATCAATATAAAAGAAGGTGATATTATAGAGGATGTAATTAAAGATTAACGGTGGAGGTGCCAGAAAATATTAGTTTTTAAAAATGACACATCGAACTATACGACTTAACGAGCTCGTCAAGCAGGAACTAGGCAATATTCTAATTAGAGAGATTGCTATCCCAGATGTCTTAGTGACAATTATGGATGTTGAGACATCGCTAGACTTAAGGCATGCAAAAGTTCTACTGAGTATTTTCCCAGAGAACAAAGCAGGAAGTGCTTTGAGGGTATTAAAAAAAGAAATTTACGGCATGCAAAAAGAACTAAACAGAAGGCTTCTAATGAAGCCCGTCCCTAAAATTCGTTTTCTAATTGACAAAAGTGGGGAACACTTTACAAGAGTAAACGAGGCAATCAATGGAGATGAAAATTAAAAATTGAGAACTAAAAAAGAAAAACGACAATCTAAAATTAAAAAAGTTTTTCTTTAACTCTTAACTCTTCTACCAATATTTTAAATTTTTCACTTTAATTTTTACATTTCCTATGGCCTGCCGGCCCTGTCTGCCGATAGGCAGGAGGCAGGGGTTAGGCAAGAGGGTGTGTCCCAGAATCATTAACCTTGGCCTGGTGGCCGAGTGGTTAGGCAGGGGTCTGCAAAACCCCGTACATGAGTTCAATTCTCATCCAGGCCTTACCAAGGTCATAATGATTCGAGATCCCGACGTTCTAGCTTCCGACAGGGTCGGAGTAGAAGCGTCTGGGACAAAACCCTGTACATGAGTTCAATTCTCACTCTTCGTCATTGCGAGAAGTGATAGCGACGAAGTAATCTCATTGAAAATTAAATCATTAAGATTTGATTCAAAATTCGAAACTCGAAATTCAAAATTCTTTTATTTCCCCTTGCCGAGGTGGCGGAACCGGTAGACGCGTTGGACTTAAAATCCAATAGTGGAAACACTGTGAGGGTTCGAGTCCCTCCCTCGGCATATTTCTTAGTATTAAATGATGGGAAAGATAGTGAGCTTGTCGAACTATCCCTCCCTCGGCATATTTCTCAAACCCGCCAAACGGAAGAACTTGGCGAAGCCAAGTTCTTGACGGAAGACTGTGAAGGAATGGCGCCTGCCTGCCCCTGTCTGCCGATAGGTAGAGATAGGCAGGGGTTAAGGTGCTAATCGTAATCACATTTATTCAAGGTGATTTTTGAGGCAAGAACCTTGACGGGAGAATCTAAAGATTTAGTAAAATTAAGAACTTCGCCTTGTCGGCGAGAACCTTGATGGAAGGATAAAGAAAATGAAAACAAAGCTAACTTTTATTATTGTTGCGATAATCCTTCTTTTTGGAGGAATTTTCTCTTGGCAGTATTTTAGTACATCAAAGGAAGAAGACGTTGCAACTAGAACTACTAAAGATATAGACAAATACCTACACAGAGATGCCGCTCTAAAAGAAGAGATGACGCTGACGAAAATAGAAGGAGCAACACCAATGATGATAGAAGCAGGATATTTTTCGATTTCAGCACCAGAAGTACTCTCATTCGCTATACAACATTTAAAAACTAAAGGTGTTCAAGAGATAAGGATTTGTGAGGTTGGCTGGATAGCAGCTCCTTTAGGGGCTTTCTTGATAGACGGAAAGGGAAGTTTTAATATCGGAGAGAAACATTATTCAACCTTTCGTATAGGTATTAGAGATGGATCGAGAGGCAATACTGGAGAAGAGTTCGTATATATAGCCAGAGGCGAAGATGACAAAGGTAAGGTTATTTGGTATTCCGAAGCGGGATCAGATTTTCATACCACTGAAGGTGAAGTATTTCCAGAAGAACTTCTAGCCTATGAGTTTCTTGGCGATAGAGAAAAATTCGAAAGTTTATCTTCCAGGTTTAAGTAACGCTTCGATATATTCGATTATCAAAAATTGATCATACCTATTCAACGTGATTTCTGAGGCAAGAAAATAAGAACTTCGCCTTGTCGGCGAGAACCTTGGGTTCGGAAATTGCAAGCAATTCCCTCTCATTATAAGAACCTGCATTAGAAGAATCTGGCTTTGCCAGTTTCTTGAAGGAAATCCAGAACCTTGAAATTAAAATTATCTATATATTTAGCGATTAAAGTAGTTTAATTTTTGAAAATTAAGTAATTGGAAATTGAATGAAAATTGGTAATTGGAAATTGAAAATTACTTTTCTTTTCTCCGTCTTTTTCATTTTAGTGGGATTTTTAGGAGGATTGACCGCAGCCAAAAAACAAAATCTTAATAATATTTTTGTTGTTAAAGAAGTTATTGACGGAGATACGATTAAAATTGACGACAATATTAGGATTCGTTTGATTGGCATCAATGCTCCAGACAAAGGAGAATGTTTTTATCAAGAAGCACGTGATTTCACAAAGAAACTCCTTGAAGGCAAAGAAGTCCGTTTAGAGAAAGATATTTCCGGTAAAGATGTTTATAACCGACTTCTGCGCTATGTGGTTTTACTTGCCACAGATCCCGAGGGTGACAATCTTTTGATTAATGACTATCTTGTTCGCGAAGGCTATGCTCAGACAGTTGCTAGTCCTCCTGACAACCGATATCGTGACCTTCTCTCATCAGCCCAAGAAGAGGCGATTAGGGATGGTCGTGGCTTGTGGGAAGAGTGTGATTACGAGCGAGAAAACGAAGGATTACGTGAACAAAACAACTTACCCCAAGACCCTAAGTGCATTATTAAGGGTAATATTTCTGAGAAAGGTTACGGGAAAACCTATCTTTTTCAGGGTTGCGACAATTATAATCTGACTAAAATTGATTTTCGCAAAGGAGAAAGTTACTTTTGCACCGAAGAAGAGGCTGAGGCAGCAGGTTTTCGCAAAGCTACCAATTGTCCATAGATAATAGCTGTTAGTCTCTGAAGATTTCCTTTCCTCCCACGTTTAAAGCTTCATCTTCCATAAAATGGGTAGATTAAAACCCAAATTACAAACACCAAAAAACAAATAAGCTCCAAATCTCAATCAAGGTTCTGGCGCCTGTCCGCCGAAGCTTTAGCGTAGGAGGGTAGCCAGGTTCTTCTATTTCGAATTTGATGCTTGTGATTTATTTGTAATTTATCATTTATCATTTGTTATTTGCAAGGTTCTTCACTCTCTCCCTTTCTTCTCTCCCACGTTTCATGTTTTAAGTTTTAAGTTTCAAACTTCATGCAACAAATCATGTTTTACGTTCTAGTCGCTATTATAACCTTTATTATTGCTTATTCTTTGGGTCGTAGAAGTGTTAAGTGCTTTTCTCCTAAAGAAGGGGATGCATTACTAGAAATGCAGAAGGCAGGACGGGCGGAGGTTAAGCGAATTATCCGTAGGCGCAAAGATCTTATTCTAGCTAAAACTCAAAAACAAGGACGAATTACTAACGATGACGTTGAAGATATGTTTTGTATCTCTGACAGAACTGCTAATCATTATTTAAATGAACTTGAACAAGAAGGAAAACTTAAGCAGATAGGGAAGACAGGGAAGGGGGTATATTACACTCCCACGAAGCCTGTTAATTGATAGGTAAGGAATTCACATAAGCGCGTTGGAAGTTTGTATAATATGCTTGATATCTTATTTCATTTTTGATACAATATTGTCATATATATGAAACGCGTAGCTAGGTCAAACTTAATAGAAGAATTAAAGCTCTTTCCCTATTTTAATAAGGATCAAATTTTACAGTTGGGCAAAAGAAAAGAAAGTTATAATCTTAAACACAGCACTATTGATACCTATATTAGTCGTTTCTTGAAAGAAAAAAAAATTATCCCTCTTAAGAATGGAGTTTATGTGACCTCTGATTTTTATAACAAGCACAAAGGCAATACTTCCTATTTATTTTATTTAGCCAATATCCTTCGCAAACCATCATACATAAGTTCTTGGACAGCACTCCAGTATTACAATCTTGCAACCGAAGTAATCCATACGATTACATCTGTTACGCCGAAGATTACCAGAAGTCACAAAACGAAAATAGGCACTTTTTCTTATCAGTCTATAAAGAAAGACTTGTTTTCTGACTTTATTTTAACAAAAGATAAATTTGAATTCTTTATAGCAACACCCTCAAAAGCCCTTTTTGATTTACTTTATTTTAAAACACAACAGTTTAGAGGTCTAAAATTTGAGGATATTGATTTTTTAATGAAAGAATTACGAATTGATGTTGTGGAAATGGGCGATAAGGAGCAAGAAAAATTTTACTCAATGATAAATAATTATATACAGCATGAATAATCAGATAATCACAATTCTCAAAAAAAAGTTGGAAGAAATTCCCATAACTCATGGTGAAATTGGTCCTGAGATTAAAAGAAATACAGCCAGAGAGGTTTTACAATATTTTGTACTTAATTTTATTTATCATCATTCAAAATATAACGATTGGATTATGTATGGCGGTTCAGCACTTCGTATTTGTCATGGTCTTGATCGTATGTCAGTCGATCTGGATTTTGAAGTAGACCACGAAGTTACAAACAACTTCCTTGGTGAATTAAAAGAAAATATAATAAAACATTTTAAGGATGCTTACAATATTGATTCTGATTTACTGACCATAGGGACTACAAACAACAGGGGACTTACATTGAAATTTCATATTGGAGAAGAATTAAATCTGGGTTTTCACTCTAAGCAGGTTCATATAAAAATTGACCTTAATCATTTTGCGACACGCCCCAAAATAGTAACGGAAAGCTGGCCACAAAATGAATATCAACTCTCTTTTGTTATTAAAACTTACAATATGTCTGCGCTTATGGCTAGTAAAATTGCTGCTGTGTTTTTGCGTGAACGTCGTGGAGTTGGGAACGCATTATATGAAGAAAAAGGACGTGATATTTACGACTTGCTTTGGTATATGTCTAAAAAAATAGCTCCTGATTTAGATTATCTTGCAGCAAAAGATGTAAATTTCGCTGATCCAAAAGAGTTATTTAACGAAATTACAATCAAAGTGCTCAATAACGAGAAAACTGACGCCAATCTCAAACAAGATCTTACTCCATTATTTGCCGATCAAACATATATTCAGAATTGGCTTATTAATTGGCGTGCTACCTATCTGCGTTTATATGATGAGTATAAAATTCATGCGGTTACTGATCTTGAAGAAGTGTCCGTGTTTCAAGATTTTCATTCTGATGCACTTTCTTTTACATACTCATATAAAACAGAAAATGGGAGATCAGCAAAAATTATTTGTCGAATGAGTGGTTATTGGATTGATTTTGGAGGTAGCGATCTTTTAATAAAAGTCAGTGAAAAAATAAAAGATCTTTTCAAACTCGATAGTAGCGGATGGACTAGCAGTCTTCCCTTGCAGAACAAAATAATGCAGTATGCTGAACTTTTTTACAGAAAAACCGAAGATTACCTAAAAAAAACGAATCGTATAATGATCGGAAACTCAATAACAACAAAACTTATTAGAATGACAGCTGACAATCTCAATCAAAAAGAACAAATTTTACTTAATAAATCAGCTTTATCAGGTTGTGAATTAGATGATTTATTGAAGTAAGAAGTTCTGGAAAATAAAATTTGTTCTTTTTGATTGAGGGTTTATCTGGCCACATATAACGCTCGGGTGGTGGAACGGTATACACACAGGCCTCAGAAGCCTGGCTCGCAAGGGCGTGCAGGTTCAAATCCTGTCCCGAGCACATATCTTCGTTAATTATTAATTTACAATTTAGAATTTTAAGTGAATTACTAAATGAGCTAATTATTAATGAAGAACCTTCTATTACAATCCATTGAATTATTAAGTCATTAAAAATTGATTCGAAATGAAGAACCTCAGGATTACCTGAGAACCTTGGTGGCAGATGGGAGTTTAGAATTACTTTTCTCTCTTCAACTCTTAACTCTCCTTCCACAATTTTTCATTTTTCACTTTAAATTTTTAATTTAGTACACAAACATTATGCAAAACAATATAAAAAGAACACACACAAAAGACAACACGAAATACAATAAAAAACCTAACACAATTAACGAAGAGCATGTTAAGATCATCGCTCTAGGAGGATTAGGTGAGATTGGCAAGAATATGACCGTTTTTGAATACAAAAACGAGTGCGTTATTATCGATATGGGTCTTCGTTTCCCTGAGGTGGAGGATATGCCGGGTATTGATTTTATAATTCCTAATATTCAATATTTTCGAAAAAACAAGAAAAGAATACACGGAGTTATAGTGACACACGGACATCTGGATCACACAGGAGCTATACCGTATTTGGCTAAAGATTTAGGTTATCCAACTATTTATACAATGCCACTAACGCGCGGCATGATTTTAAAGAGAAGCGAAGAGTTTCAGGGCTTAAATCCTCTAGATATCAAAACTTTAACAATCAATAAATCAATCAAATTGGGCCCTTTCACAATAGAGCCGTTTCATCAGAATCATAATATACCAGATTCAATAGGTGTTTCTATAACTACCCCCGTTGGGCAGATAATCTGTACTGGTGATTTTAAGTTTGATTTTGAGCCAGTTGGAGACAAGCCAGCTGACCTGGCTTCAATAGCTAGGTTAGGGCAGAAAGGCGTTCTGCTGCTTATGTCTGATTCAACGGGAGCAGAGAAAGAAGGTCATTCGCTTACTGAAAAAGGAATTCAAGACAATTTAGAGGTGATTTTCGAAAGTGCTCCTGGCCGATTAATTGTTGCAACATTTTCCTCTCTCATCACGAGAATTCAGGAGATCATTAATCTTTCAGAAAAACACGGCCGAAAGGTGGTTGTTGAGGGCTACAGTATGAAGACTAACGTTCAACTAGCCAAGGATTTGGGCTATTTAAAGATCAATAGAGGAACCCTCGTTACCCCTAAGCAGATTGGCAAGATGGATCCGAAGCAACTTACAATCATATGTACTGGCGCACAAGGAGAAACCGGAGCCGCGCTCATGAGGATTGTCTCGGGCTCACATCGCTTTTTTAAGATACAAAACCACGATACGATGGTTCTATCCTCGTCTGTAATTCCAGGCAACGAGAGAGCCGTACAGGGCCTCAAGGACGATATTTCTAGGCAAGGGGCAAAGGTCTATCACAATCAAATGATGGATGTTCACGCTGGCGGACATGCGCAGATAGAAGACCTAAAAATGATGATTAGTCTTTTGCGACCAAAGTATTTTATACCAATGCATGGCAATTATTCGATGCTTGTCAGTCATTCAGAGATTGCTCAAGAGCTTGGATTGGATCCTAAAAATACTATTGTTGCAGAAAATGGAGAAGTTATTAGGGCAGAAAGAAATCTAGTAAAGAAAACAGAACAAAAAGTTCCCGTTGACTATGTTATGGTTGATGGTCTGGGAGTTGGTGATGTTGGACAAATCGTTCTAAGAGACAGGATAACAATGGCTCAGGACGGAATGTTCGTAATCGTGGCTATGATCGATGCTAAAACTGGAAAGGCCAGAAATAACATAGACATCATTTCTCGTGGATTTGTTTACTTAAAAGAATCAAAAAAGCTCTTAACTGATACAAGAACGCTTGTTAAGAAAATATTAGATAGGGAAGGCAATTCGAAAAGTGTTAACTTTACTCATCTCAGAGATGCTCTAAGGGAGGAAGTAGGGTCATTTCTCTTCGCAAAAACCAGAAGAAGACCAATGGTATTGCCAGTCGTCACAGAAGTGTAGAAGTCAATTTGAAGAATCTGAGGATTCTTGAATGACACAATGATTCAATGAAGAAGAATTAAAAGATTCAATGCTAAAAGAAAAAACCTCCAGTTTTACTGGGGGTTTTTGATTATTTGTTGTTTAAAATTCTTTCTTTCCCTACAAGGTTCTCATGTAATTCTGAGGTTATTGTGTCTTTGCCATCATAGCCTTAAACTTTTCTCTGACACCTGGATCAATAGGGTCAATGCCTAGGTTTTTAGCAAGAGACATGGACACTAGGTTGCCCAATATAATTGAGTTTATGATTTTTTCGAATCGTGAACCATCTTTCATGCTTACAGTGCTAACTCCCATTCCGCTTTTTTCTAGAATATTTTTGGTAATTTCCATTCTTTGTTGTATTTTTGGGTGATCATCACTATCTATTAAATTGATTATATGCAGTTTTTCTGGCCAACTTATACCCCCTCCACCCTGCATTATTTCGTTATGGTTCATTTCGGGAAAAACATTCCAAAAAGCTGGTATTTTAGAACTTTCATTAAAAAGAATTTTCCAGTAAATGGCCAGTGCCGTATTATCTGAGCTTGCATAAATCAGAGGTACCTTATCAACTAGCGTGTCGGCTATTTTTTTCGCATTCGAGTTGAGTTCTTTTGGAAAGATATTATTTTCGCTTACCTCGAAGCCCTTTAATGAATTATTGTTTAGTTGAAGAGAGTCGAGAAGATTTTTCAATATACAGATTTGTTCCACAACTGCCATCCTGGGCTCTATTCCTTTTGATCTTACTTCTATGAAAGGGACTTTATCGTGAACAGCTCTTTCTCGCAGAATTCCGCCAGAAGAAATTGTGACAACCGGAAGATTTCTACCCATAGCGATCTCATAGGCAGAAATGACTTCTTCGGTGTTGCCAGAATAAGAGATACAGACTATTAAGGTTCTTTGGTTGAGAAATTGTTCTGGCAGATCGTAGTTTCTGTGAATGTGAATAGGGTAGAACCGCTTTAAGAATTGGGCAGCCAAGGCTGACCCTCCCATTCCACAAACAATTACATTGTCAATTTTATTTATATCAAAAGAAAAATTCGGAATTTTTTGACTAAAGCCAAGATCAACTTGATCAAAAAATGCTGGAATAATTTTTCTAGAAGACATTTAAATTTTATTTAACTAATCATAGTTCATCTAAACGAGAGAGCATTGGAATAACCTTTGGTTATTGACGAAAGAGTGTATTCAATGCTCGAACCCAAGGTTCTCGCCAAAGGCGAGGTCCTTACTTTTTCAGATGCTTAGTCTTTATATACCAATTTTCTATCGAAGAGAATCTATCGGCGGGCAGGTTCACTCTTAATGTATTTACGCCCTTGATTTTATTATTAATTATATAAATATAGCGCGGGCTATATAAAAATACAGCTGGTGCATCCTCTGATATTTGGGAGGACAATTTGTCATATAAGCCCATTCGTTTTTCGAGATCAAGTTCTTGGCGAGCTGACTTCAGCAGAGAATCAATAGAGGTGTTTCCATAAGAAGTTAGGTTTAGTCCAGGGTCTTGTCTTTGAGATGAGTGCCAAAACGAAAATGGGTCTGGATCAAGACTTAATACTTGGCCGAAAAGTATTGCCTCATAGTTCCTAGTTCTTATATTGTCGTCTATGATAGTGGCTGGAGAAATAAGTGATATTTTCACTTCAACGCCTAGATTTTTCCAATCTTCTTGTAATATTTTTGCAGTTTCGGTTAATTCTGGCATGTCTGGCACGGACAATTCTATGAAAGGCGAACTTTGAGACGATTTCTCAAGATATTCTTTTGCTTTTGCTATATCGTATTCATATGATGCTAATTCTTCACTAATAATATTTTCAGGGATTAAGTAGGGAAGAATTGGACCATCTATTTTTAGTGCCTTACCATCAAAGACAGATTCGATGATTTTTTCTTTATTGGTGGCATGAGAGAGAGCAATTCTAAAGTTTTTGTTTGCAAGCGATTTATTGTTATCTGAATTAAAGAAGACGGCAAAATATCTTGGCAGAAGTGGGTAGAAGAAATTACTTTTTTCAAGATTTTTTACTGAATCTTGATAGTAGCTAGAGCTTAGGGTTATACCATCTATTTTTTGATTATTAAAATCTCTGATTAGGTCGTCCTCAATAGAATAGAACCTGAGTATCAGTTTTTCTAAATAAGGCTTTTTTGAATAGTAATTTTCATTTCTTTCCAAAAAGATAGATTGGATAAGCTTATCAGAGCCTTTTTTGACGTGACTATATTTGAATGGACCAGTCCCGATTGGTTCCAAATTTCTCTTAGATAACCAGAAATCTTCAGGCGAAAAGCTTTTCCAGGTATGTTCCGGAATGATACCAATGGTTGTATTTGTTAGAAATGGCGCATAGGCGCTTTTTAGCTTAAAGACGATAGTCCAATCATCAATTTTTTCTATCTCAACCCCTTCCCAATTGAACCGAATAGGGCTATTGTACTCAGCATTTTGGATAGTTTCGATTGTGAAAATAACATCGTTGGCATCGAAAATCTCTTTGTCGTGCCACAAGACATTTTTTTTGAGGTAAAAAGTGTATCTTCTGCCATTGTCCTCAATCAAGAAATCTTCGGCTAGGTCAGGAACAACATTTCCTTCGTTGTCGTGCTTCATAAGGCCCGAGTAAACAAGCCTAACGATGTCTCGGTCAGCATTACTGCCATAGCTTAGAACAGGATTAAGGTGCTGGGGATGCCCTAAAACAGCCTCTGTATAGGTGCCGCCACTAGCTGGTAGCTCACTGCCACGAGAGAAGTGATAATTTATGAGCAGTCCAAATATGCTTAAGAAAATTAAAACAACAGATATGCGAACCCAAAAAAGCTCTTTGGCATTCAAGAGGTTTGGGAGATAAAAAAACTTTTTCACAGTTTTTTTAATTTTGTTTTTTAAGTTAATTGTGAACAAAAGATTGGTAATTAGTAATCAATAAACGATGAAGGGTAATTTCGAATCAAGCCTTAACAGTGCAATGATTCAATAAATTGCAAAAGAAGTTTTTCATTAAAAATTAAGTCATTAAGCAATTCATTCAAAATTACATTCTTCTGCCAAGAATCTTTAGATTCTTCAAATTCTAAATTTAAAATTTTCTTCTTAAATGATTATTCTCGTAATAGCCAACAGGAGCAGGACAATGGCTAGAGCGATAGTTCCTTGAAGTAAGAATTTTTCAGCACCCCTTTTGGTTCTATAAACTTCCCCTCCGCCCCCTAGAGTAGAAGATAGTCCGCCCCCCTGCCTTTGAAACAAAATAGCGATTACTAGCAGTACGGCGATAACAATCTCTCCTATTATTAGTATTGTATCCATATATTTAATTACACCTTTCGAGCGTAGCAAGAAACCAAGGTTCTTGAGCGCAGCGAAAGGTTCTTCTATTTAATTAAGCTTCAAGTTCTACGTTTTAAGTTTCAATCTTCACTTTTTAATGCGCGATGCAAGTTTTCGATGCTTTGTTATGGCAAACCTATGAGCTTCATTGCGCATTTCTTGGAATAAAATCTGTATGTCGCTAGGCAGAGTGCCTAGAAAGGTTTCATTGATTTTTTCCTTGCCAAGATCCTGTGAATTTCCACGGGATAATCGCGAGTCCTTCCAGTAGAAAGTATATAGTCTTTCTTGCCTTTTTGCAAGAGAGAAACAACCAAAAAGATTGGTTCGATCAGCTACCTGAGAGAAAGATTTGATGGCAACATTTAGTTGATTTAACCCCCCATCTATTAGCACTAATTCAGGCGATTGCCAGTAATGATCTTTTTTCAGGTTGTCGTTCTTTTCGGCAAGGTGAGTAATTCTTCTGTCAAAAATTTCTTTGAGCATCTTAGTGTCATTTGGTTCCTGCGTACCTTTGACGTGGAATATTCTATAATCTTTTTTGGCAGGGCGATACGATAGCCCAGATTTATTGCTGTGATAAAGCTCAAAAACAATCATTGATCCAGTGGCGTGTTTCCCGCTTATATTGGATATATCATAGGCTTCAATCCTTTTGGGTGGGCGATTATTGTTAATTAGCTCACTAAATTTCTTTACACTTTTTATTCTAAAGGAGGTGCGAGACGTATAAGTTGATTTGAAAATTGAGTTTCCGTGACTCAATACTTTTTTAATATCTAATATTTTATTTTTGGCTTTTTGAGCTCTCCCAAAGTCTTCATTCTTAACGTGTCTAGCGATTTCTCGTTCTAGTCCATTCAGCGCCTTATCTTTTCGATTACTAAGGACAAGCATTATGTTATCTATATTCTTTAGGTATTCTTTCCTCGCTTTTTCAAGGTGTGATTTGCTAATACTGTTCGCTACTTGAGAGGAACAACAATAACCAGGACATAGCCCCATTTGTGAATTGGAACATGTTTTCTTGTGGTTTTTTTTGCAATCACAAAAAGCAATTGTTTTTCTAAGTTCCTTCAAGGCACGTTCAAGCATTAAATTGCTTGTAAATGGCCCAAGAGACACGGTATCGCTGTTTTCTGGTCTGCCACGCGATAGAACTATTCTTGGGAAAGAATCTTGAGTGACGCTTACATAGGTGTATTGTTTATCATCTCTAAGGGAAACATTATATAGCGGCATTGTCTTTCGTATTTTCTCGGACTCCAATATTAGGGCTTCTAATTCTGAATTAGTTATCTCCCAAGATATGTTGCGCGCCTTGGTGAGCATGTTGGCGGTTTTGATGGAGACGTTCTTTGCGGTGTAAGACCTGAGTCTGTTTCTAAGGTTTTTTGCCTTACCGATATAAATGACCTTGCCAAGAGAATCCACAAAAGAGTAAACCCCTGGGCTGATTGGGGCATCTTCGATTCTTCTTTTTAATTTATTATCCATCATTGTAAATTGCAAATTGATTGCTCCCGTCAAGCCTGCCTGCCGGTAGGCAGGAATCTAAAGATTCTTCAAATTATAAATTATTCCCTCCCTGTCATCCTGAGGGTACCGAAGGATCTCTCTTTCCTCATATTCGCCGTATCTTCCCCTGTCATTCGAAATTAAGTCATTAAGTAATTCATTGAAAATTCAAAATTTGAAATTGCAAATTGTATCCTCCCGCCAAGACTCCCCATCTTGACTAACCCTCCTCCTTGTATTAAACTGTTCTTAACGATCTAAGCGATCGAACTCGTTGTAATAGAAGGACCCTCATCGTTTCCTCAAGAACCCCGCCTACCGGCAGGCAGGCTTGGGTTAATACCTATTAACTTTTTATGTACTCATAAAAACCAAGGTTCTCTGGCTTGCCAGAGGTTCTTATATTAAGATTAAGATGAAAATGTCAAAATTGCAAAAATTACCGATTAACTTTTTATGTACTCATAAAAACCAAGGTTCTCTGGCTTGCCAGAGGTTCTTATATTAAGATTAAGATGAAAATGTCAAAATTGCAAAAATTACCGAAAAAAATTATACAATATTTTAGTGAAGTTAAGTCAGAAATGGAAAAAGTTGCTTGGCCAACTCGACAGGAGACATTGCGCCACACAGGTACAGTTATTGTGATCAGTTTTGTTGTTGCTATTTTTTTGGGAGGCATTGACTACATACTCAATATACTACTTCAACAATTAATTTCTCGTTCTTAGACTAACAATATGCCAAAACAAACTGCGCAATTTGGCCGAAACTGGTACGCGATTCATACGTATTCTGGCTACGAGGACTCGGTCGCTCGCAACCTTAGGCAACGCATTGAATCTTTTGATATGCAAGATAAAATATTTAACGTTTTGGTGCCTATAGAAAGAAAAATTAAGATTAAGCGGGGCAAGAGAGAAGTCGTTGAAGAAAAGATATATCCTGGATATATCTTAGTTGACATGATGGTTACTGATGATTCTTGGTACGTTGTTAGAAATACGCCCAGGGTAACTGGTTTTGTTGGGTCTGGGAACACTCCTGTTCCGGTTTCTGAAGCAGAAATAGAAGAAATTACCAAGCGCATGGGAATTAAAGAGCCACAATACAAAATCGACATTAAGCCAGGCGATACTGTTAAGATTAACGACGGTCCCTTTAAGGAGTTTGACGCAACTGTTTCAGAGGTTGACGAAAAGAAGGGCAGGGTAAAGGTTCTGGTTTCTTTATTTGGTAGAGAGACACCAGTTGACCTGGATTTTTTACAAATTAAAAAGATTTAGAAATAAGGACCTCAGGATTACCTGAGAACCTTGGCGGAAGACGGAAGAATGAGAACCTTCAATTCTTGAAGAACCTTGGGTTTTTACAAATTAAAAAGATTTAACCAAATTATAAGGACCTCAGGATTACCTGAGAACCTTGGTTTTATCAGAAGATAAAAGTTAATAAGAACCTCGCCTTTGGCGAGAACCTTGGGTTCAAGTATTGAAACAATACTCTCTCAATTAAGAACCTCGGGATTACCCGAGAGCCTTGGTTTTCATGAGTACACAAATAAATATATGGCTACAAAAAAGATCGAAACTGTTTTAAGTCTGCAGCTCCCTGCGGGAAGTGCACTACCTGGCCCTCCTCTTGGGCCAACCCTCGGACAGCACGGCGTAAACATACAAGATTTCATCAAGCAGTTCAATGATAAGACCGCTGATCAAAGAGGCGCAATTGTTCCAGTAAAAATGACTGTTTATCAAGACAGGAGCTTTAGTTTTGAAGTCAAGAAACCGCTGGTCTCTTATTTGATTAAGAATGCGATTAAGCTGAAAAAGGGCTCTGAAACCCCAAACATAAAGAAAGTTGGCACAATATCAAAAAAACAAATCAGAGAAATTGCAGAGCTGAAGTTAGAAGATTTAAACACCAAGGACATTGAACAGGCCATGAGAATTGTTGAGGGTACTGCGAAGTCTCTGGGCGTTGAAGTAGAAGGATAGAATATAATTTTCAATTTCTAATTTTCAATTTTGAATGATGGAAGAAGAGTTAAGACTTAAAGAAGAATTAAGAATAATGAATTAAGAATAATGAACTTTCCCTTTCCTCTGTCATTCGAGGAGCTTTAAGCTCCTTCGTCGTCATTCTGAGGTATGTCCGAAGAATCTCTCTTCTCCTTAACTCTTAATTCTTCATTTAGATATTAAGTAATTAGGATTTGATTCGAAATTTTAAATTCAAAATTCGAAATTCTCTTGTCCCAACTCTCCCACGCCTTGCCCTACACCAAACTTTGTTTTGGTGTCAGGGCTCCATGCTATAAGTTTCAAGGCTGTCCATGAAAAACTCGCTTGTTATTCTCATAAAGAAGCTTTCTAAACTAGACTGGATTCTTATAGGTGCGGTTACGTTGCTTTGCGCAATCGGACTCCTTGAGATATACAGTCTTTCTCCGTCGATTAATGACGGTTTTTTTATCTTTCAAAAACAGATACTTTTTGTACTTATAGGCTTTTTATTGATGCTTTGTGTTGCTCTTCTGGATTGCAGGATGATTCGTGATAAAAAAGGTGCAGTATTTATTATTTTTTTATTAAGCACAGCTTCTTTGGTAGCGTTATTCTTCTGGGGGAGAGTAATTAGCGGGTCTCGTAGCTGGTTTGATCTTGGTACTATCAATTTTGAGCCCGTTGAAATAGTCAAGGTTGCGTTGATATTGCTTTTGGCGAAGTTTTTTTCAACACGACACGTGAAATCATCTTCAATAAAACCACTAATAACATCGCTGATCTATGTGGCCTTACCAGTCTTCCTCGTAATTTTACAGCCTGACCTGGGATCGGCTTCAATATTAATCTTAATATGGTTTGGAGTAGTGGCAGTCTCGGGAATAAAAAAGAAATATTTGGTGGCTATATTAATTGCATTACTTGTGCTTACGTCGGTATCATGGGCGTATTTTCTTAAAGATTATCAGAAGAATAGAGTATTATCTTATCTTGAGCCCGAAAAAGATCCTTTGGGACATGGCTATAACGTAGTACAGTCTTTAGCTGCAATCAGTGGTGGTGGCTTTTGGGGTAAGGGTGTTGGCAGAGGCACAGTTGTTCAGCTTGGCTTTCTGCCGGCGCGACATACCGATTTTATATTTGCATCAATATGCGAAGAAATGGGTCTTTTGGGTGGAATTGTTATAATTACTTTATATGGAATTATTTTTTGGAGACTATTCGTCTCATTTGTATTTACAAGGGACAATTTTAGTCGATTGATTATTGGGGGTGTATTAGTGCTTTTTATGTCTCAATGTTTAATAAACCTAGGAATTAGTACAGGGATTGTTCCGGTTACTGGCCTATCCTTGCCTTTTGTAAGTTATGGAGGATCAGGAGTGATTTCTTCGTTTATTGCTATCGGCTTGACATTGAGCGCTAGGCACTAATAAATCAATACAGGGGATAGGTGGGGGAGAGGGGAAAAGATAAGTAAAAATGCAAAGTGAAAAATGAAAAACGATAAAGAAAAATTTAAAAAGGAATTCAAGAGTCGCATTTACAAGTTTATTCTAAGGCTTGTTAAGTTTATTGATAAACTACCCAAAGATACTAGTTCCCAGATATTCGCTCGTCAGATATTAAGGAGTGGCACAAGTATAGGTGCTAACTACATAGAGGCACAGGCAGCATCTTCTAAAAAGGATTTTACAAATTTTTTCCACTATAGCTTAAAGTCTGCCAATGAATCTAAATTTTGGTTAGCAATCCTAAGAGATACGGGCAAGGGAGACAGCAAGGAAGCAGAAGCTTTATTGCAAGAACTTACTGAAATCGCCAACATCATTGGTGCTAGCAT
>Ga0222658_1000336_pt1 | contig 25872 bp, 33 predicted proteins | sample AntAcemetagen476_FD_179830 | JGI IMG/M metagenome (GOLD analysis project Ga0222658, IMG submission 179830) | Saline water microbial communities from Ace Lake, Antarctica - #476 | ecosystem: Environmental > Aquatic > Non-marine Saline and Alkaline > Saline | place: Antarctica: Ace Lake... | reverse complement strand
AACAGTTTCTTCTGGTTCAGATAGTTTTTCAACTGGATATAGTTCAAATGCTTCTGGTTCATATAGTACGGCAATGGGAGCTGATACAACTGCTTCTGGTTATTATAGTACAGCAATTGGGAGAGAAACAGTTTCTTCTGGTTCAGATAGTTTTTCAACTGGATATAGTTCAAATGCTTCTGGTTCATATAGTACGGCAATGGGAGCTGATACAAAAGCTTCTGGCGTAACTAGTTTTGCTTCTGGCCAAAACTCATTAGCTTCAGGATATGCAAGTACTGCGATGGGGCAAGAAACAAATGCTTCTGGATATAGAAGCACTGCAATGGGATATGATACAGATGCTGAAGGAAATTATAGTACATCAATGGGAAGATTGTCAACTGCTTCTGGATATGCAAGTATGGCAATGGGAGGATCTACAATTGCTTCAGGGAATAATGCTGTAGCAATGGGGCTCAGTACAATAGCTTCTGGGTCAGAAAGTGTGTCAATGGGGTGGGATACAAATGCTTCTGGATATGCAAGTATAGCAATGGGTTGGGAATCGTCTGCTTTGGGTCCATATAGTACAGCAATGGGTGTTCATACAACTGCTTCTGGTTCCTCTAGTGTAGCAATGGGACAAAGAACAACTGCTTCCGGTCTTTATGGTTTTTCCGTTGGTGTTCATACAACTGCTTCGGGCGATTCTAGTACGGCAATGGGGTATAATACAACTGCTTCTGGTTTGTATAGCACAGCAATGGGAAGGGAAGTTGAGGCAAATGGTCAATATTCTTTTGCGGTAGGTTTGAATGATATGAATGGAGTTAAAATTACTCAAAATAATACTATGGCAATCATGGGTGGTAATGTAGGAATAGGAACAGTTAGTCCTAATTATACTTTAGAGGTTAATGGAAATATGTCAGCTGATTATTTTATTGGAGATGGAAGTTTATTGACGGGGATTAGTGGTGGAAATTTAACATTCAATCAAACTTTAACTGATACTCTTTATGCAGATATACAATGGGGATATAATCAAACATATTCAGGAAGTACTTATAATGCAACCTATGATGGTGTTGTAAATAATGCAAGTTATCTTTCAACATATAATGCTAGTTATGTTCCATACGAAGGCGCAACGGCCAATGTAAACTTAGGTAATTATAACTTAAGTATTAATAATGGAATTGTAGAATCTTTTGATTCTTATGATTCAGGATTGTATAATTATAATGGAACTTTTATAACTAATTCTTTAATTGATTTAGGTGAACAAGGTTTGGTTAATTATGGAGTTTATGGGTTTGCTCAAACAAATGATTCTGAAGATGATGGAGATGTTCTTTCTATGGGGATTTTAGGTCGGGGCGATATTGGAGTTGGTGCTTTGAGTGATAATATTGGTGTTTTTGGTAGTGGTGGGAATATTGGAGTTTTTGGCAGTGGTGATAATATTGCAATTTCGGGTGATGGAGATGTAGTTGGAGTATATGGTTTTTCAGAAGAAGGAACTGGAATAATTGCTTATACAGAATTGGGTGATAAGGCGCTATTTGTTTCTAATGACATAACTGAAAATTATGCAATTTATTCAGAACAGGGTAAAAATTATTTTGGTGGAGATGTAAATGTTAGTGGAAATTTAATGGTTGGAGATGGGGTTACTGCTTCTGGAATTAATAGTATAGCAGCAGGAACAGATTCAATAGCTTCTGGTAATAATAGTTTGGCTATAGGAGATTATGCAATTGCTTCTGGTATTAATAGTATAGCAACTGGATATGCTACAAAAGCTTCTGGATCTTATAGTGCAGCAATGGGGTTTTATACAATTGCTTCTGGAACTTATTCTACAGCAATGGGTTCTTTTGCAACTGCTGCTGGTGATGCTAGTTTTGCTATTGGGTCTGAAACAAATGCTTCTGGTTCATTTAGTACAGCAATGGGTTCTTTTACAAAAGCTTCTGGAGATTATAGTATAGCAATGGGAGGTGGAACAAAAGCTTCTGGAACCTATTCTACAGCAATGGGTTCTACTACAATAGCTTCTGGGTCAAGAAGTACAGCGATGGGTAGGGATACAATAGCTTCTGGGGATTATAGCACAGCAATGGGGCAAGACGTCAATGTAAGTGGAGAAAATTCTTTCGCGATAGGTTTAGATGATATGAATGGTGCTGAAGTTACAGCTGATAATGTTATGGCTATCTTGGGTGGCAATGTAGGTATAGGAACAGCTAGTCCAGACCAACTCTTACAAATAAATTCAGTAGCAACACCAACAGCTTCTCAATTTATGGTTACAGCAAATGATTTAGGAGGAATCTCTATGCTTACTTATGCAGAAGATAATAATGGAATATTGTTTGACGCAGAATTTGCAAGTAATAATTTTAAAAGCACAGACGCAGGTAGTAATTTTGCAATTTATAAATATGAAGATAAACTAAAATTACAATACGACTCAGGTATTGCGGTAGGAGACCAGATATCTTTAAATGATGGTTTAGTATTGGATACTAATGGCAATGTAGGAATAGGAACAGCTAGTCCAGATAGTCTTTTAGATGTAGAGGGTAGTAGTACTGGTTACACTACTTATGTAACAATCCAAAATACAGCTACTCCAGCTGGAGGAGCAACAGGATTAGTAATAAAAGATGCAACAAATGAACTTAATATTAGACAATATGGAACAGCAGCATCTGGATTCTTATCAGGAGCAAGTGGAATATATGCAGAGAATGATTTATGGTTAAATGGAGGTGATGATGTAATTATTACTGGTGGAGCAGATTTTACAAATTATGATTTTATAGTAAAATCAACTGGTAATGTAGGAATAGGAACAGCTAGTCCAGTTAGAGAATTAGATATTATTGGAACGAATCAAATTTTAAGAATAGATGGTTCTGGTGGGACAACCAGTAACTTTGCAGGAATGGAATTTATCCCAAATGGTAATACGTGGGAAATGGGTGCGAGAGGTTCAACAGACCCTAATCTTGCAAATGGTTTCTTTCTTTATGGGAATGGTGGTTTTGCTATGGTTATAGATAGTTCAAGTAATGTAGGAATAGGAACAGCTAGTCCTGTAGCAAAATTAAGCGTAGTAGGGGAAGCTCTTTATGGACAGATTGCAGATTTTGTAGGCGATGGAACTCATGGAACATTAAGTAGAATATCAGTAGATGCTCCTACTAATAATGATTCTCAACTATCTTTTAAAAAAGGAGGTTCAACAAAATGGAGTATTGGAAATGATGCAAGTAGTAATGGTTTTCATATTTCTAAAGGATATGGAGCTTTTGGAACTGATGAGTTTGCAATTACCAGCACAGGAATTGTAAAAATACCAGGAGATGTAACTGGTAGTGTTTGTCCATATAACAAATTCGGTGATGATACATGGGAAAGAACTACAGGTGCAAGTGACCAAGCAATGGCATTAGGTAATGGAGATGCACTTCAAGGAATAGTTATGCCATGTGCAGGGGTAGTTACAGTTATTACAGGAACATGTGAGAATTGTGCATCAGGTACAAATGAGATAGCAATGGAGTTAAGAATCAATGGAGTTTCACAAACTTGTGATACTGCACAACTTACAGGAACTACAGCAGCAGGAGTTTATAGTATAGTAGATTGTAGTGTGGCTTATAGTGCTGGAGATAGAGTAGGATGTTATACTAAAACAGAGACAGGTGCGGTGACAGGATTAACTTGTCATATGGAGTGGCAAAATGGATAAAATGAAAAAACATTGATTTTTATTGTATCTTTAAGTGTGGGCAATTTAAAATAATTAAATAATAAGAGGTGAATTGAATATACTTATATTTTTCAATCAAAAAAATTTAACTAATGTAGTATTTCTAATATGGCATATATCTATTTTAAATAGTGATGGTGACGTTTAAATTATCTTAATAACCTACGCCAGATTTTCTTTCTAGTACTTCTATTCTTTGCTGTAGGGTGTAAATTTGATTTGTTAAATCTTCCATTTTTTTTGTAATATCAATTAATCTTTTTGCTAGTTTTTTTCTTTTTTCTGCTGCGTTATCTTGAGAGGTTCCGACGAAATTATTTTCAGAAAGAGTTTCTTTTTTTTCTGGTTCATTATTGGAATTAAATATTTCAAATATTGGAGCTACTGGCTCTTCCACTTTTAGTTTTTCTTCTACTGGTTTGTTTAATCCCAAGCTTGGGTAAAAACTTTTTCTCAAATCTTTGTCCTCGACTTTTTTATCTTCTTCTCTTTTTGCTTTTAGTTCTTCTTGCTTTCTATAGTGAGCTGATAAGTCTACAAATTCGTCTTTTTTTTTGAATGGATTGAATGCCATAAATAAAGTTGTGTAAAAGTGTTTTTAAATTTAGTGGGGATTTATTTTAAGAAAAGTTTTTCAAAATTATTCTCAATTTCTTTTTCAACTTCTTCTAGTGAAATATTTTTTATTTCGGCGATTTTTTTATAAGAATATAACACATTTGCCGGCTCGTTGTTTTCTTGTTTTAGTGGGTGGAGAAAAGGAGAATCAGTTTCACAAAATAATTGAGATAATGGAATATTTTTTATCATGTTCTGGAATTGTTCTGAATTATTTACGTTTGTTGGTACGCTAAAATACCAGTTGTTATTTTTTATTCTTTCTACTAGTTTCTTTTTGCCACAAAAGCAGTGCATTATTATTTTTTTATAATTTGATTTTTCTAGTATTTCTATGCATTCAAGTTCTGCATGTCTAGAATGGACAATTATTGGTTTGTTTAATTCTATTGCTAAATTTATAAATTTTTGAAATATTTCTTCTTGTGTTTTTAGATTATTTGATTCTTTTAGGTCAATTCCAACCTCACTTATAGCCAAAACTTTATCTTTATTTTTTCTTATTTTTTCTATTTGCTCATCTAATTCTTTTTTTGAAAGTTGTATCGCATCTATTGGGAAAATTCCCAAGGTTGCTTTAACTTCTGGATATTTTTTTGCTAATTCTAAGGTTTTATCTATAGAATCAGGATTTGTACTTGCGTTTAATATTATTTTGACCTTACTTTTTTTGGCATTTTCTATTATTTTTTCTATCTTTTCTTCGTTAAAATAGTCAATGTGGCAGTGAATATCTATGAAAACCATGTATATTTGTGTACATATAATTTTATAAAATTAATCTTTTTTAGTTTTCTATGAGTGTGAATTATTTAGAAAGGAAAAGTGGTATTTCATTAGTTATTGCTGTAGTTTTGGCTGTTTCTATTTTTGTTTTATCTTTTAAGTTTAGTGATTATAATATTTTAAAATATGAGTTTTTATGCTTTTTCTTTTTGGAATTATTTATTTTATTTTATTCTATTAATGGAAAATACAAAAAGGTTAATTTGGTTATTTGGCCTATTCTTGTTGGGATTTTTTATGCGATGTTTAATGGATTTTATCCCGTAGTTTTTTTAAATAGAACGTTTACATTGTTTATTCTTTTAATAGATGTTTCGGCAGTTCTTTCTTCATCCCTATTTTATTTACTATTTATTCTTCATAGAAAAAATAATTTATGGAAAGGTGGGAATAATGGAGTTCATAAAAAAGAAGTAATTGAAATAATTCAAGAAAAGAATAATGAAGAGAATATAAAAGAAAAAGAGGAGACTATTAGGGAGATTGTGAAAGAGAAAAAGAAAAAGGTTTTGGAAAAAAGTAAAAAAATTGCCAGCAAAGAAATTGGAAAAAAGAAGAAAAGTATTGCAGAAATAATAGAAAAAGGAGAAGATGAAGAAGATTCTAAGAATGAAGGCGAGTCGTATTTTAATTTGAATAATGATAATGATTTAAGAAAAGACAAAATAGAAGAAGTTGATTTGAGTGAAGAGGTTAGTGAAATTTTAGACAGTTTTGAAAATGAAGATGATCTTGAAGAAAAAAAAGAAGATTTATCCGAAGGAGTATCAATAGATTTTGAAAAAGATGCAGAAGAAGAATATTAAATTCTAGAAATTTAAAATAATATTTAGAAGTAATTAAATTATAAAATATCTTCTTTTTTATGGTCCTTTAGGCTTTTTTGAAACGTTGATGCGATATCAATAATATATTTTCCTTCCTCTAATTTGTAAATTACTGGCATATCTTTTTTAAATAAATTAACAACATCGATTTCAAATTTTCCAGGACCAGTTACTCTTACTGATTCAATATCCAAAATTACTGGAGCATTATTATCCGTAATTCCAGCCATTTCCCTTATGTCTTTTTCAACTTTAGCTTTATCTTCTTCAGCAATTTCAATTATTGGAGCATCTTTTAATTTTTTTAATTGCTCGTCTTTAATGTAGAAAAAAAATCTACCTCCACATTTTGAACATCCTTCTAATAACTCCCTACTTCCTACTTCTATAATTTTGGAACATTTAACACATTGGTGAGGCATTGTAGAAAAATAAAGTAGAAAGTCTTTAAAAAAGTAATGGGGCAGAAATACTTATTTGTTATTCTATAATGACAAACTTTATAAACATGAAAATACTCGTAAAACTCTTCAATATAACCTGTAATTTTATTAAAACTGCCTTTTGGTAAAATAAATAAAATTATGAAATTGTGAACATTCGTTTGCAATATAATTCAGAAGTGAATTATGAGTTTAAAAATTTCAAGAAATTGAAGTTAAAAGTTTTATGTTTTATGTGCAAAGTTGCTGAAATACCCCGAAATACCCTATTTTAACGCGCGCAGGAGTGTGAAATACGTAGGTAATTTGGGTTAATATACTGAGGGAATAAATTTTCGAGAAATGGTTCTTGGGAGTTTGCGTTTTGAAAAATGAACTCTTAATTTGAGTTCGGGGAGAAGGATTATGGCTTTTGATGAAGAAATCGCTCAACTGAGAAAGAGAGTTATGGATCTAGAAAGAGAAAATGAAGCATTAAAAGAGGAGATGGGTGAAATAAAAAGAGAAAGAATAAGTTCGACAGCGAGCGATGACAGATGGCAACGTCGGACAGAAATGGAAGCTCTAGAGAGAGCTCGGGATCATGCTAGAATAGATGCTGGCTGGAACGACGACTAGACAAATTTTTGAATGGTAATGCTTGATTTTAACCTTTGAGGGTTTAAGTCTCCGGAAAATGTTTCTTGGGGCTTTGTCGAATCAGGAATAAACTTTCTGGAATGTTTCTTGGGAGTTTTGAGTTTTTAACAAATGGAGCTCTTAGATGAGTTCGGGAGAAATATTTTGAAGAATCTTACTCGTGTTTTTTCAGCTGTCTTAGGTCTGCTTTGTTTTTATGGGTGTGCTTTTCTGATTTTCGAAATCAAGGAAAATTTTGAGAAACTAGCGGAGATAGAAGAACCTTTGCATATGCATATGGGCGTCGTATTTGCTTTTGTGCTTGGAGTTTCTACTTTGGTCCTTCTGATAATGGTTTTAATTAGAATGATATGGATATATTGGTCTTTTGCCTTTATCTCTACCGAAAAAAAGATCAGCGAAGCAGAAAGAATTTCGTTTGACACTGAACTTTCTAGGGGGGTACGTGAAAATCTTTCAAAGAGATGGGCTTATCTGAGTAAGGATGACCGGAAAAATAACATTGACCAGCAGGTGTTTTTTGAATTGGAGAGATGGATTTCTTGCCTGAACTTAATGGTTCTTCGATTTAACCCCGAGGTTTCTGACTTGGAAAGAGGCTTTGTTGATGAACTGAAAAAAGAAATTCAAAAGTGGAAGGATTGTTTGGCTGCAAGAAAAAAAGAGATTGATGACGAGTTTAAAAGAATCAGGGAAGAAAGCTCTTAGAAAATCTCTGCTTTAACCTTTGGGAATTTAAGTCTCCGGAATGTTTCTTGGGGCTTTGGTTTTTGGGAATAAATCTCTAGAATATTTCTAGTGGGTTTGAGTTTTTGAAAAATGACTCTTAATTGAGTCTAGGAGAAATGTTATGTTGGATATAGGAAAAAGTGATGATTCAAAAAAAACGAAGATTCAACTAATGGCGGAGCTCACCAAACTTCAGAAGAATTGTTCTTCTCTCGAGGATGAAAATTCGGAATTAAAACAGAAAATTGAAAGATTGCGTGAAGGTATTCGGTTCTCAAAAAGCAGAAGGGATGAGCCTACTTACGAACGGGGACATAGTGACTAGTTTAAAATTTGCTTCAATCGTTTGAGAATTTAAGTCTCCGGAAAATGTTTCTTGGGGCTTTGGTAGTTCTGGGTGAACTTCTAGAAATGGTTCTTGGGAGTTTCGACTTTTTGAAAAATGAACTCTTATTTGAGTTCGGAGGATGACACAATGGAGTACAATCTAAACATTATTAGAAAAAGCTTGAAGATTTCTGCTATGGTGGCCGTATTGCTTATTGTTCCAAACATTTTGGCTGCTGTGGCTTTCTTTAACTTTTCTGGAGCCTGGTCTGTTTTAGCCTGGTTTGTTTTAGTTTGGAATCTTCTTTCGGTAATAGCGATAAGCACCCACTTGTTCGTAGTCTTGGCCGTCCTGTTTCCGAAAATAGATGTTCTGGATTCTTTATTTTCAATATGCGGGATAGGAGAAGGAGCTCTTCGCGGAAGATCAATAAAGATACCTGGGAATAAAGATGAAATCTCCGTAGCTATCATTTTTCCGTTCACTGGGAATAAAAATGAAATCGAAGAAGTGATAGTAAGATTAAGAAGAATGGAAACAGCAAAAGCCTCTACTAGGGAAAAAATACAAAAAAAATTAAATGATCTGGATCGGGAAGTTAATCTTCGTCTTGGTGGAGGAATAGATTCCGATAATCCTGAGGGTGAAAAACAGGGTTAACAGAATTAGCGTTTTCAATCCTTTTAGAGTTTAAGTCTCCGGAATGTTTCTTGGGGCTTTGGTTTTTGGGAATAAATCTCTAGAATATTTCTAGTGGGTTTGAGTTTGGAAAAAATGGAGCTCTTAGTTTGAGTTCTGAGGAGAATAATTATGTCGGAAGAAAGCAAAAGATTAGAAGCAATCAAGGAGAGGTTGCGTGATAGACTTAATGCTCTGGAAGAAAGAGAGAATGCTCTTGCTGAAGAAATTTCGACGCTTGAACATTATTTTTCGGATATCTCGGATATAGAAAATAAAATTTCGGAGATGGAGCTTCGTATTAAAGAAAGAAGTCAAGAAGTTGCCGGATACGAAGAGCGTATCGGCTTAGCAGAAGATAATGACTCCATTTAGTTCATCCTTGATTTAACCTTTGCCGTAAATTAAGTCTCCGGAAAATCTTTCTTGGGGCTTTGTGAATTTGGATAAACTTCTTGGGAAATAGTTCTTGGGGGTTTGATGTTTTTGAAAAATGGAGCTCTTAGTTTTGAGTTCTGGGAGAAGAATTATGGTTATTGAAATCAGTGCAGTCCTGTTGTCATCGGCTATTACGCTTGCTGCAATCTTTATGGTTTTAATCGTGGCATTTTTTTGGAGAAAGGCAGACTCTTTGAGTAAGAAGCTTTCTGAAATGAATTCAACGATGGAGAGCGTTTTGCAGGACCATCTTTTGCTCACTACAAAGGCGAGAATAGTCGCTGATGTTTTTCCGAAATATTTTAAGAAGGTAGATTCGGAGGGAAGAACTGCTCTTTACTGGGCTGCAATTAATGACATGCCGTGCCTTTTTCTTTCCCTTCTTCGCCTCGAGGCTTGTTGGGATATGGTAGATAAGAAAGGACGCAGCATTCTTGAGATAATTGCCCGTAACGGAAGTACCGATATATGTGATATTCTCTTGAAAGAGTGGCCTATCTCTGCACTACAGGGAGATAAAGCTGGCAATCGCGTTTTACACAGATTTGCGAAAATGGAATATTTCCAGGAAAAATTTTCCAATGAATTAGAAAATGTTGCTTATTGCTTATACGCAATTGCAATTGCCGATAGCGGCAGCGCTCTATGGGCTAGAAATCATGATGAACTCTTGGCAATAGAGTTGGCGATTCAAGCCGAAAATGTATCTGTTTGTGATTTGTTGCTGGTAGCTCAAGCTCATATTCTTTCGTCCATGGATGACTATGACAAGGAATCTATTTTTGAAAGACCTGTTCTAATTGCGACAACCATGCATTGCTTGTCTCAGCTTTTTGAGCTGATCCTGAAGGCCGGGTGGAGTATTGAAAAGGTTGATTCAAATGGATATACTCCCCTGGGGTTTGCTGCGTTTATAGGGTGCATGAAATGCACGAAAGAGCTTTTGAAGCTTGGTGTGAAAAAAGACGTGGAAATGATTTTGTCGGATGGTGTTTTTACTGCGGCAGATTTGGCTGAGAAAAATGGGCATGCTGATGTTTGTGAACTTTTGAAATAGTCGTAGTGTTTTAATCTTTAGAGAAATAAGTCTCCGGAAATTGTTTCTTGGGACCTTGGAGAATCGGGAATAAACTGTCGGGAATGGTTCTAGTGGATTTGAGTTTTGAAAACAATGGAACTCTTAATTTGAGTTCTGGGAGAATTGTTATTATGGAAAAATTAACCGCAGACAAAAGAAAAAAAACAGAAAAAGAGAGAAATGAGCTACTTGAACTCTGGTACAATTGTAAAGAAGAAGAAGAGCGGAATCGTTTATCCCAGGCATATGGAGGAGTTATACATAATTGTACGAATAAGTTTATTCGGATGTATGAAGAAGAAGAAAAAAAAGAAAACAGTGGTAAAGATTTTGTAGCTTTTATTAAGAAAAAAGTCGAATGTAGTGATATGGAAATATCTATACTTTTGATATTTATGGATTATGCATTAGAGAACGGAGGAGCTTGCTTTTGCGGTAGCGGGCTTATTCATTGCAACGTTCAGCAAGACTAGTATGTTAAACTCAATCCTTTTAGAGTTTAAGTCTCCGGAAATTGTTTCTTGGGGCTTTGGTAATTCTGGGTGAACTTTGAAGGAGAGAGTTGTGAGTAATAAAAAAAGTTTTCAGGACATGAGTAAAGATGAATTGATTTTGAAACTGGAGGTAGCTTTGCAGGACAAGTGTGATTTGGAAAAAGCCTGTACTGTTTATCTGGAGAAAATTAGTGCTCTGGAATTAAGTAAATCCAAATTAAGTGCGGATTTGGGAAATGCTGTTTCGCGTGGTGGCGGAATAGTTACTTTCGGGTAGCATTTTGGCGTTAATTGTTTGAGAATTTAAGTCTCCGGAAAATGTTTCTTGGGGCTTTGTTGAATCGGGAATAAATTTCTAGGAATGGTTCTTGGAGGTTTGGACTTTGAAAAATGAACTCTTAGATGAGTTCGGGAGAAATCTTATGCGTAGCCTTAAGCGTGTGTTTGGTATTTTGAGCATGGCTTTTTTAGGAATTGTAGCGGTTCTTCCGCCGGCATTAGTTTTCAGAGTTATTTTTCTTGAAAAGGTGGATTTTGTTGCCAATTACGTGGGCGTGAATATTAGCATGATGGATGAAGATTTAGTTCTAGGAGTTTGTTTTATAATCTTTGTCGTATCTCTTTCTCCGGCCTTTATTCTTTTCTTTTCAGCGTTTTCTGGGAAAAGAATCTCTTCCGGAAAAATCAATGAGTCAAAAAAAAGTTTCCACAGCCTTGAGAAGAAGCTTGCCAAAAGTGAGAAGGATTTAAGTGAACTTAGGCAAAAATTTTCTGAGAATAGCGAAGGACTTGTCGTTATCAATAAACTTGCTTCAGTCACTGGTAATGAGCTTACGGCTTCGAAAGACGAGCTTCTTACTCGCAGTGTTGAACTTACTAAGGTTGAAAAAGATCTTGAAAGCTCCAACGAGAAACTCCTTATCTCTAAGGAAGATCTTTCTGGGGTTAATAATGAGCTTTCTCGTGCCAATTTGGACCTTAGCGCGGCCAAGGATAATATCGCAGAAGCCAAAGAAGCTCTCTCGAGTACCAAGGCAGAACTTGCCAGGGTTAGCGAAAAACTCACCCATACTGAAGAAGAACTAGTTGCCACAAAAAGTGAGCTATCGGTATTCAGGGAATTGCTTGATAAGGCCAATGAGAAATTTGCTCATAGCGAAAGTATTCTCGATGGCATAGGCAGGCTGCTTGAAGGCAGGGTGGACGAGGCTCGTTATATGTCGAAGGATTAGCAAGATGCATTTTAATGTTTAGAGGCTAAGTCTTCAGAAATGTTCTGGAGATTTTGAACCAAAAGGATTTGAATTTTGACTAAAACTTGAGGAGAGATGTTGTGCAAAAGAAAAAGACTGGTCCAAAAAGAATAAATAGAAGAGCTCTTTTCCGGGCAGCGGAACAAGGAAATATTCGAGTAATCGATTTATTTCTCAGGCGAGGAGGGGATATATGTATAAAATACGGAGAGAAAACTCTTACTGGTGTCGCTGCTGATTCAAATCGATTGAAGCTTGTTGATTTTTTACGCAGGAAGCTTGCCATTAGAAATGCAAAGTTTGCCAAATAGAACTAGGGCGTTCGTACGGTTGTGATTGTTTGAGGATCTAAGTCTCCGGAAAATGTTTCTTGGGACTTTGGCAAATCGGGAATAATCTTTCGAGAAATGGTTCTTGGAAGTTTGCGTTTTGAAAAATGAACTCTTAATTGAGTTCGGGAGAAATGTCATGTTATCGTATAAGAACATTCGAAAACTCGTGGTGATGTCTGCAGTATTGACGGCCCTTTTGTTCGTGGCGCTTCCTGCATTTAGCTTCTTGTGGGAATACAAGCTTATAGGCGTAGAGATTTTAATGGGAGCTTGTTTTGCGATTTCATTTCTGGTAATTTTCTTAGTTCTCTTTTTGCCCATGATGGTGATTGCGAGTGCGCAGAATCTCCTTTCTAATCTCAACGAAAATATTGGATTGAGTACTGGACTTCGAGCAGAACTTTCAAAAATTAAAAAGGAGAATAAGAGAATCGAAGATGAGCTTAAGAAGACCAAAAAGAATCTTAAGAGTGTTGAAGAAGAGCTTGATTCAGAGGAACGGGTTTTTGTCAGAGTAAGGGAGATGATGGAATTGGGAGAGAAAATCTCGACTAGAAAATCATCGTTATATTACAAGGGCGTTCTTTCTCTTGCTTCTCAGAGCGCACTGAAGACCTTAGATAAAGGTGAGTTTTTTAGGTTTCCCTATACTCTGAATGCTCTTGTTAAAATGAGAGATTTGGAAGAGGGAGCCTTTCCTAAAAGAATTAACTTGGGCTATTTGGATCTCGGAAAAGCAATCGATAAAAGAGAGCTACCTTTGGATCGCGCATCTTTTCCAAAGGAGATCAAGTCAGATGATCCAAACAATAAGGGATTCATTAATGAAGATGCGCCAAGGTGCTCGAATCACAGAGGTCTTCCAAAGGGGATCAAGTCGGATGATCCAAACAATAAGGAATTACCTCAAGATATTGACTAGGCGGATAATTCATTTTTTATTGTTTGAGAAGATAAGTCTCCGGAATGTTTCTTGGGACTTTGTTATTGGTGATTTTTGAAGGGGTAGAGCATGAGAAAGAAAACTAGTCCGAGTAAGAAGGAGATTAGATATCTTTTCCAAGCAGTACGAGGAGGAGATATAGGGACAATTAATTTGTATTTTAAGAATGGTGGCGTATACGATATAGTATACAAGGGAGAGTCTCTTATATATTATGCCGCAAGATTCAAGCAGCATAAAGTCCTCAATGCTTTGCGATGGCATAGGGCGAATGCATGATTTTAAATTGTTTAGAAAGTAAGTCTCCGGAAAATGGTTCTTGGGGCTTTGTGAGTCGGGAATTAATTGAAAGGAATGTGTTATGATGGAAAAAAGATATCTTCAGAGTTTAAGTAAAGAAGAGTTAATTTTGAAACTCTGTGTGATGCAGCAAGAAAATGATGAATTAGAAAAAGCCGGAATTAATTATCGGGAGGAAATTCGCTTATTTGAATGTGACAATGCTAAGTTGAGAGAACCCCTAAGTGATATTAATCTAGGCGCCTCCGAAGTGCCCACTTTCTGACAAGGCTAGCATCTTGATATTTTGAGTTCAAGTCTCCGGAATGTTCTTGGGGCTTTGTTAAATTGGGAATAAATTTCTAAGAATAGTTCTTGGAGGTTTGAGTAATCAAAAGACTCTTAATTGAGTCGAGGAGAAAAGTTGTGAAAATTCTTCAAGGCATGTTGTTACTCGTTGCATGGTGCTGCGGGGTTGTGTTGCTTTTTGTTATGGGAATTTGTATCTTCTACATGGCTAGTTGTGCGATTGAGTCACCTGGCGTATCATTACTCGGGTGGCTTATGTTTGCACATGCGTCAATTGTCTCAAGCATTCTTTCTGTGGTAATGCTATCTTTACTTTGGAAAATAATTAAAACGTTTTTCTAATTTGAAGATGGCTTAATCGTTTGAGAAAGTAAGTCTACGGAAAATGTTTCTTGGAGCTTTAGAGAATTAGGAATAAACTTTTGAGAATGTTTCTTAGGGGTTTGAGTCTTTAGAAAATGAATAAAGGATGGAATTATGAATTTTAAGGGATTTAAAGAATGGGGCGGTTATGTCGTGGCTTTTTTGGCATTATTTCTCATTCTTTTCTTTTTCGTAAATAGTGTTACTAGTAACTTTTCAGAAGATGAAAGCGTTGAGAGGGTCGTTGTTCCGAATGTTGTTGGAAAAACATTAACCGAGTCAGTTGAAATTCTTAATGATCTTGGATTTTGGATTTCTAATGGATTCTTAATCGAAAGCAAAGAGGAGTTCGGAACTGTAGTCTCCATATTCCCTCCCGCTGGAAGTTATAGGAGCCGTGGATCACTTGTTGAATTATCTGTTTCTGGAGGGAGTAAGAGTTTTAACTTTTAATATTTTAGTCTAATCGTTTGAGAATTTAAGTCTCTGGAAAATGCTTCTTGGGGCTTTGGTAAATATGATAAAATCCGTAAATCAGAAAGGATGTTATGAAAAATTTTATTGTGAGTATTTGGAAAAAGTTTGGGATGTGGCTTACTACTATTTCCTTCGCGGTGGTTCTTTACTTTATTGCGGAATTTGTTAAGCTTATTCAGCGATAATTTTTTTCTTGAAAAGATTAAAAAGACTATTCTAAGCATTTGCTTATTTTGGTCTTTTTTTTATTTAATCATATGAAAATATATTCATTTAATGTAAATCGAGTTTTTTATATGAATTAATTTTTAAAATGAGATTTAAATAATAATTTTCACAGGTGTTTGTCCTTCTTTGCTCTTTCTAAATTCTTCACTAGCTTCTCTTTCCTCTAAGATACCTTGAAGATCACCTTCTCTTAGGGGTCTCATTGAAATAGGATTTCCCCTTTCTAAACTTATAATAGTAGGATTTTCTTTTTCTATTCTTACTCGATTTTCTCCACATCCCACAAGTGATGGTTGCACTGCTAGATATCCTTCGTCAAAATTTATTTCCTTTAGAATTCCTGTGGCACTTGTATTTCCAACACTATAATGTCCAGGTTTACCTAGAAAAGTTTCATAAATATTTTTCTGTCTTTCTTTATCTCCAAAAAATCCTGCTTCCATATTGGCTTCTAAGCTATAGGCTTTATAAGGTTTTCTGTAGTGTTATTACTAAAGAATAGTTATGATAGTAAAATATTTAACAATTTTAAATTTAAATTAGTTTATTATTTAATAGATATTTTAAAAAATTAAAACAAGGATTTTAAAACCTTGATTATTTCTTTTTTTTATGACAAACAATAAGCAACTTCGTCAACCAATTGTTACAGTTTGTGGTCACGTGGATCATGGAAAAACTTCAATACTTGATAGACTTAGGAGTAGTTGTGTTCAAGAAGCTGAAGCGGGTGGAATTACTCAAAAAATTTCTTTCACTCTTTACCCGATTGAAAAATTAAGATCAGCCTGTCCGTTAATTGAGAAAAGCGGAATTGATTTAAACATACCAGGATTTTTGTTAATTGATACTCCGGGTCATGCAGCATTTACAAATCTTCGTAAGAGGGGTGGATCGTTAGCAGATTTGGCTGTTTTAGTTATTGATATTAACGAGGGTATAAAACCACAAACCGCTGAAGTTATAACAATCTTAAAACAAAACAAAACTCCATTTATTATTGCATTAAATAAAATAGATAATATCTCAGGTTGGAGAAAAAATTTAGATATGGGAATAAAAGATTCTATTGAATCGCAACAACCCCAAGTTAAACAAGTATTTGAAGAAAGATATATGGTTCTTTCGGGCTCGCTTTATTCTCATGGCTTTGATGCTGATTTATATTATAATGTTTCAGATTTTTCCAAAAAGATTGCCATGGTTCCGTGTAGTGCTCAGAATAGAGAAGGAATACAAGAACTAATTATGATGCTTTGCGGTTTAAGTGAAAAATATTTGAAAGATGGTTTGTTCTTAGGTGAAGATGCAAAAGGCGTAATTTTGGAAATAAAAAAAGAAAATTCTCTTAATTTTGCTGAATCTATTTTGTATGATGGAACTCTAAGTAATAAAGACGAAATTGTTGTGGCAAATATTAATGGAGATCCAATTGTTACAAAGATAAGGATTTTAGAAGAAATACAGCCGCTTTGTTCAAAGTTTAAACCGGTTAATTCTGCTGTAGCGTCGACTGGATTAAAAATTCAATTGGTTGAGAAAAATGATATTTTGCCGGGAATGCCATTTGAAGTATTGAAAGGAAATTTGGAAGAAATAAAGGAGAAATTTAAAAAAGAAATTGGAGAGTCAATAAAAACGGATAAGCAAGGAATAATTGCTAAGGCAGATTCTTTGGGTAGCCTTGAGGCTTTACTTGTTTTACTCGGTGAGCAAAATATTTCTGTTGTTAAAGCTGGAATTGGAAAAATAAATAAAAATGATATAGCAAGTGCTAAAGCAAATATTGATATAAATGAGATAGATTCAGTTATTGTTGGATTTAACGTCGATTTGGATGAAGAAGCAAAAGAGATAAAAGGCAAAATAAAAGTAATTAGTGATGTTGTCGTATATAAATTAATTGATGATTTGACTTTATGGAGAAAAAGAAAACAAATTAAAATTGAGAAAAAAAGAATGATGGGGCTTGCTACAATTGCAAAACTTGAAATTTTACATCAATATGTTTTTAGAAATACCAGTCCTGCTATTTTCGGGATTAGGGTTGGGGGTGGAAAGATGATAACTGGATTAAGCTTAATCGACGAAGATGGTGAAAAGGTTGGAAAAATAAAAAATATTCAATCTGAGCAAAAGTCTGTAAGTGAGGCAACAGAAGGAATGGAAGTTGCGACGTCTATACCCGGAATTAATTTTGAGCGTCGACTTAAAAGTAAAAAATATTTATATTCTGATTTGGGAGAATCTCAGTTTAGAGAATTTAAAAAAAATAAAGATTTACTTAGTCAAGGAGAAATTAAAGTTTTGCAAGAAATTGCCGAAGTTAAAAGAAAAGAAAAGCCTGAATGGGGAATGTAGATTCAACTTTTTGGATTACGAAAGATTTATAAGTAATACTATTCTAATATATTCGTAGAGAGATAATGTTTTCGGATATTATTTGGATTGGTTTTCGGATTAATCCTTTCTCTACACCTTTTTTTAAAATATTTTTTATTTATACTTCCGAAAGTTTTATAAACAAAATTCCATGTATAAAAATACGATAAGTGGCTAAACCCAATCTAATGCTGAAAAGCATGTCGTAAAAATTAAAATGAATACAGTATACGAATTAGACTCACAAGAATATAATATTAAGTTAGCTGAAGCACTAAAAAATGTGCCTGAGTTCGTTGCTCCTGAGTGGATTATTTACGCAAAGTCTGGTCCATCAAAAGCTCGTCCAATTGAAGATTTAGATTTTTGGTTTAAAAGATCAGCTAGTATTCTAAGACAAATTTATAAGAAAAAAATAGTTGGAGTTAGTAGGCTTAGAACAAAATACGGAAGTAAAAAAAATCGAGGATATAAGCCTGAAGAATTTAGAAGAGCTAGTGGTAAAATAATTAGAACAATCTTACAACAATCAGATAAAGCTGGATTTACAGAAATAGCTAAAGATGTTAAAGGTGTTCGTTCTAAAAAACCCGGAAGGCAATTAACTGAGAAAGGTAAAGAATTTTTGGAGGCAATTAAATAATGGGAATTACTTACAAAGGTAAGAAAGAGAAGCTAACAAAGAAAGGAAGACAAACAAAGTGGGCTCCAGTTTGGGCAGTCTTAAAAAAATACGGAATTGGAAAAAGAGTTCATCCTTCAGCTATAACTAATCAAAGAAGACATTGGAGAAGGACTAAGCTTCATATTAAACCAGGTAAAAGGAGAAAATCTCACTTCGGATAAATAAGATGGCAACTAAAAAAACTAATACAGAAAGAATTGAAAGAGAATATGTAATTCCACTTAGGGAAAGATGTAGATCAGCTGTTACTTATAAGAAAACTCCAAAAGCGATTAAAACTATAAAAGAATTTTTAGCAAGACATATGAGTGTTGAAAATAGAGACTTAAAAAAAGTTAAATTGGATAGATTCGTTAATGAAGCAGTTTGGGCTAGAGGAATAAAAAAACCACTTAATAAAATAAAAGTTAAAGTTGTTAAGGAAAACGGTATTGTTACTGCTAAATTGGCTGAACCTTCTAAGAAGTTTGAAGACAAGCGAAAGAGAGAAGAGAAGAGAGATTCTATCGGAAAAGTTGATTCTAAGAAAAAAGTAATTCCTGCTAAAAAAGAAAAAATTGCAAAAGACTTAGATAAAGACAAGGATGGAATTAAAGATTCTGTTGAAATTAAGGAAAAAGAAAAGTCAGTTGAAGAAGTAAAAAATAAAGAAGCTAAGATGGATAAAAAAGAAGTTGAAGCTCAAAAAGAAGTAGTTGTAAAAAAATCAGAAAAGGCTAAAGCGATTGGCGAAGAGAAAAAGCAGTAGTTTTAGTTTAATTTTAGAAAACACAAAATTTATAACAAAGAATATTTCATAGAGTTTATGTTAATTTCAAATATTAAAGATTTAGAGCTACAAGATATAGTTGTAAATTCATTTAGGAATTCCGGTATGCTTAATTGTGACTCGGATAGACTTTTATTAAAAGATAAGCGCTGGGAAAATGAAGAAATTGTTCATGTTCGCTATTTTAGACTAGATGATGGGGAAATTTTGGATGAAAGTTCTACATATCTTAGTTTTCATATGTGGCAAAATTCAAAAATAATTAAAATGTATAAGTTAACTGATGGAATAGCTGTTCATCCAAAATATAGAGGAAGAGGTATTGGAAAAAATTTAATTTGTATTATGGAAGATATTGCCAAAAGAGCAAATATCGGATTAATTAATGTTAGCGGAGTTGTGAATTCTGGATTTTTTAACAAAATGGGGTACACTCTTTCTGAAAACGATAATCCGTTCTGGAATAGATATACTAAGAGTATTTCCCCTAAAAGTATTTCAGGCAGAACTTAGTTAATAAATCAGAAAAAACTAAAAAAGTTAGCAAAAAAAGAAAATAGTAGTTTTTTTAAAGTGAAAATTATAATTAATAATAGCCCAAGTTAATAATAAAGTAAACAAGGGGGTAAAAAAAAATGAAAGGAAAAATAAAATATTTTAATGAGTCAAAAGGATTCGGTTTTATAATAGCTGAAGACGGAAAGGAAGTTTTTGTACATAAGTCTGCTTTAGATCAAGGAGTAAGATTAGATGAAAATGATGAAGTAACTTTTGACGTTGAAGAAGGAGACAGAGGTCCAAAAGCAACTAATATAAAGAAACTATAATTATAATTATCAAATTATTATAAAAATTTATGAGAGCTTTTATTTTTTGTTTTAATTCTCATAAGTTAAATTTTTAGAGTGTAGATTAGAAAAATATACAAGTTTATGTAACTTCTAAATGACTACAAAATAGAAAGATTTAAAAGGCAAATAGTTGTTTATTTATTACAATGGTAATATGTAATTGTGGATATGTAAGCAGAGAATATCAAGAAGGACTACAAAAAGAACTTTATTCACTTAGAGGCGTTCCTACATCCACAGAGAAAAGCGAAGCAATTAGTACACTTGCAGAAAAGATGCAACGTCCAGATGATAGAACGAGAACTGGCCATATTTTCTTTTGTGAAAAAGATTTAGAAGCATACGACCCTGGAGAACATTATACGAACATAGAAAAGAGTCATTTATCACATAGTGTTCCCGATGAAGTATGGGGTAGACTTACTAGAGGCTCAGTAAATGAAGATACTTTGACTGAAAATCAAAAAAAGGTTGCAACAGTTGGTTTGTATTTACAATATTAGTTTATTTTAATATCTTTACAATATTAGTTTATTTTAATCTTCTTTAATTCGTAGTAATTTTAAAGTAGTGATAAGCCAAAGCTTTATAATAGAGACCTTATTTCAAAATATACAATGATGGAATATTATTTAGTGCAAAATAGAGCTAATGGAAAGACTATAGGAGTTTATACTGAACTTCCAGAAAATGTATATGATTTAACAGATTCCAATAAGTCAGAATATTCTCCAGAAAAAGGATATAGCGATGGCGTAAATGACTATTCTCCGATGAGGTCTTCAGAAGTAATCGGAGTCAGAAATGCTATAAACAAAAGAACTCCTCAAGAAGTTCGTGAGAGTATAATCAAAGAGTATTATAGCGATAAATAGTTTTATAACTATTCTAATTTTTTGAAATTTATGAGAATGAAAGCATTACCATTGGAAAAAAAGTTTGAAGATCTAGAATGGATTAAGCATTTTAAAAATAAGAATTCTTTTATTTTTTTTGATTATAATTATTCAGAAGTTCCAGATGTTTCTTCTTTGATTGATAACAAGAGGGCATCTGAAAATATTTTTAAGTTAGAAGATTATTTACTTAGAACTTTTCCTATATATATGGGAACAAATTCTCATGAAGAAATGATTGAAATTGAAAAATCTTTTTCTAAGGAAGAATACGAGTGGCATAAAAGACATAATAAGTTGGGAATAAATTCTTGGGGAGCAATTGCAGGAACTGTATTAGGCGTATTGGAAATGAATCTCAATAGAACTGACTTAGCTATTAGGCCTTTTCCAGAGTCTGAAAATTATCACGCTATGTCATTTTTCCAAAAAGTTAAATTAGTTTCTTCTGTTGATAAAAAAGTTTATGAAGTTCTTGAAAAGTTGTATTTGGAAAATATGATTAGTAAAAGTTATTGAATATACAATCTCTAAATCTAAAACTACTTCAACCTAACAATTTCTAAATTTCTTGGAACTGTTGTTTCTATTCTATTTTTTTTGTAAATTGATGAAGCTAAATCTAAGGATTTGCTTGACTCCCCATGATTTACTATTATTCTTTTTGGTTTTGGTGACATATTATTTATGTATGCCATAAGTTCGTTTCTTCCAGAATGTGGAGAAAGTCCATTTATTAATTCTACTTTCATTTTAACTTCTATTTTTTTATTCATTCCGTCTTCTTCTACAATTACTGAAGGTGCTCCTTCCTGAAGTTGACGACCTAAGGAACCTGGACCCTGATAACAACTAAGTATCATAAGATTATTCTCGTTGTCTGCAAAATTTTTGAAATATTCTACCGACGCACCACCTTGAAGCATTCCCGAAGTTGCAATAACTATACACGGACCACCCTCGATAACTTTCTTTCTTTCTAGAGGAGAACCAACTCTTGAAAAAATATCTGATACAAATGGATTTTTATCTTGAAAAATTAATGAACGAATTTTACTACTTAAAAAATCTGGATAAGTTGTGTGAATTGCGTTAATATCCCAAATCATACCGTCGATATACATAGGAACTTTTGGTAATTCTCCTGTCCTCATTGCCTCCTCAACTCTTAAAACTGTTTCTTGAGCGTGTCCCAATCCTAATTCAGGCAATAGTACTTTTCCATTTTTTTCTATAGTTTCTCTTACAACTTTCAAAAATCTATCTTCAGTCTCTTTTCTCGAAGGTAAAGCGTCATTCTTTGAACCATAAGTTGACTCAATTTGAAGTGTTTCTACTCTTGGAAACTTATTTACTGCGGGATCTAAAAGTCTTGTTCTTCCGTATTTTGAATCTCCAGTGTAAACAAAATTATGAAGTCCATTCCCAATATTCATGTGAATTTGAGATGATCCTAAAACGTGTCCAGCATTGTAAAGAGTTATTCTAATATCTGAAGTTATATCCGTAACTTCACCATAATTTAAACATATAGAATGCTTTACCATTTCTGAAACGTCCGTAGAAGAAAAAAGTGGAGTTGTTGCTTGTTTGTATGCTACTCCTATAAAATCTAACGCTAGAAGTGCTGAAATATCCCTTGTAGGGGCTGTCATATAGACTGGACCTTTATATCCCATCTTATATAAATATGGAAGAAGTCCACTATGATCTAAGTGCGCATGACTAAGTATTATTGCGTCTAACTCTGAAACATTAAACTCTGGAGCACTTAAGTAAGGAAATTTATCTGTTCCCTTTGAAGCAACATCTATTCCGCAATCAAGTAAAACTTTAGAATTTGGAGTTTGTAATAATAAACAACTTCTACCAACTTGCCTCCCTCCGCCTAAAAATCCTAACCTAACCCAAACATCTTGTTTTTCTTGATTCCATTCTTTGTAAACCTTTCTTCCAATTTCATGTAAAAATTTTCTCCTATAATTATTATTTGCATATAAAACGCTTCTTATTTTATCTGTAATCTTACTTTTTATTGCCGAACTTCTTTGTATTTGTGGAGTCCATAATGTCGTTTTTTTTATTTCATCTAAAATTGATCCACTTTTCCCTATGACCATTCCGGGCCTTTTTGCCTCTATTACAACTATGCTTCTGTGTACATCAAAAATAATTTCTGTTATTTCTGCTTCATCTGGAACAATTTTTTTTATTGCCTCTTCTGTCTCTTCTTTTTTCATTAATATTTTTTGGTCCGCTCGTAATTCAATTCTCTTTTTTATATCTGCGACTATTTCTTTTATTTTTGATTCTCCTTCTTTGAAAAACTTTTCATTATCTGTATAAATAACTATATTTGCTCCTTCAAAATTTGCGTCAGTTACACTTGTATGAAGTCTGTCTTTTATGCTTGATAGAATGTTCATTTTAAATTAAATTATCTTGCCTTATATTCAGGTTCGATTATATCCTCCACCACTTTTTTGAATCCATCTTTTGTTATTGTGTAAACATCCATTCCATTTCCAGATGCTGAATCTCTACCTGTTGAAGATTTTATTGCTTCTTTTGCAAGCTCTACTCCTTCCTCAATTGATAAACCCTTTTTGTATTGTCTTTCCAATAATCCTAAAACAAATGTCATTCCTGACCCCAAGCTTGCATCATAATCTTCGACTTTCATTATATGACCTGCTGGATCGCTTGTGTATAGCTCCGTTGAGCCGTCCTCGTTAAATCCGCCTAGTAAGAAAGCTGCCTGCCCGGACGCTTGAATATTTGAAAGAAGACTCGCTGCTTGCTTTACCGTGCCTTTGGTTTTTGATCGTAATTCTTTTAGTTTCAATTCCGCTGCTATTAGTTTTGGTACTTTTTGTATTACTGCTGCAACTCCGCAACCAGCCATCATAATATTGTCATTTATTGGGAAGACTTTTTTCTCATTTTTAGCCATTACATAATTTTGTATTGTAGCCCTGTTATCTCCTGCCATTACAACTCCGTCTTTACAAACAATACCTAGAATTGTAGTTCCTGTTTTTATTGCAGATTTATTTAAATCGTTTTCCATTTTAATCGAATTACTAGATGAAAATCACTAGAACTTATGCTTTTAGATAAGTTTTTTGTTTTATAAAAGTTTTGGTTTATTTTCTTGAGAAATCAATTATATTATTAAAAAAACCATCATTTAAACTATTAACCTCTTTTTTTGAAATTAATCCCATTTCTAAACAAAACTCGAGATTCTCTTTTTCCCCTTTTGGCATCCTGTCTAATCCATATTCTGTAATCGAAACCAAAACGCATCCCACATGATAATTATGCTGTCTTTCTTCAACATCTTCATACGTAAAAAGGCCCGTATCTATTCCATATTTTATATTATCCGTTCCACCAAGTTCTGTAACACTCTGAGTTAAAAGCTTTTCATAATCCGACCGAGCTTTCATATCTTTATAATCAGTATCTATTTCCTCAATATCTACAAGGCCTCTTTTTTGGAAACAAGCTAAATCCCATCTTTTTTCTGCGGCTAAACTTTCTAGTCCAGAAGTTGCTGCTTGTTTTTTTAAGGAATGTAGATATTTCATGGTTCCCTTGTCTCTTAATATTTTCCTGTTGCTTAGTCTTTTCTTTTTGTGTCCCCATGAATTTTTTTCTGAGAATATTTGATGTCTTTTGTAAATATCATCTCTAGGAATTCCATTTCTTATTCCCATGTCTATTTTTTCAATTCCAATCTCAAATATTCCATAAAGTTCTATATCTTCCAATAATTCTTCAAAAGAATATGGGTCATGACTTGTTTTCATTTGAAGATTGTATGGTTTGTTTTTTTAAAAAAGTATGGGTTTTGGGAAAAATTATAAAACCCTCGGAGAGTTCCACACCATCAAAATAGTTAGCATGAAGCCTCTCCTGGGTAAAAGAGGTGATATATCAATATGTAGCATATTTACTATATAAACCTTTCGCTCTTGTTACTCTTAAAAAATGACGTTTAGTTTTTCCAATAAAGTAGAAACGCGTAACTAAAGAATTACTTCTTAGGCTTTATCGTAAATATGATTATAATTATTAGGATCATAAACGATATAGCCGTAGATAAATAAGCTAGAAAATTTTCCTCAGGACTAGGAAATAAAAATAAGGTGAGAAATCCTATAATTATAATTATTGAAATTAGTATATTTTTTTTCATTTTAAAATCAGTATGGTCCTAAGCAGAATCGAACTGCTGTTTTCTCGGTGTAAACGAGAGGTCTTAACCACTGGACTATAGGACCGTGTATAAAAATCTTAATAATTTATCTTTTTTAAAGTTTGTTGTGGGGGTTATTTTAAATTTTTTGATATTTATTCTCTTTTTAATAATCTAAGAAAACTTAAAGCAAATATATCCTTAATCTCTCCCCCGTAAAAAAATAATGCTATTAATGTTGTCGCTATTAATCCGAACAAAGAAAAATATACCTGAAAATTATTTGAATAGAATATTCCATTAATCAAATAAATTGTAAAAAATGTATTGGGTAAATTTCCTAAAAATGTTGCTAAAATGTATTTCTTAAAATTTATATTTATAATCCCACCTAAAAAATTTGGCAGGGTTGGAGGAACAAAAAATATTGCACTAAATATCAGTATTGTCTTGAATGTATTTTTTTCCATAATATCTTTAAGTTTTTCAATTTTTCCACTATTTTTATTTAAGTAGCGTTGAATGTGTTTTTTTCCAAGTTTTCTTGATAAATAAAAATCTATTATAGAACTTCCCATAATTCCAATCATTGCATAAATGACCACCAAATACCATGAAAATAAAGCAGTTCCTAGACTGGTCATTACGCTAACTGAAAAAGAAAAGCTAGTCAATAATACAAATAATAATATATAAAGAAAGGCTGAGAAAAAGGGGTTTATTGAAAAAATATACTCAAAGGAATTTATATTTATTCCAAAGTATCCAGAAAAGATAGTCATTAAAATTGATATAAAAATTATAAATAAAAATAAATAAAACTTCTTTTTTGAATTCATTTTTTAATTATTTGCTCATTATTTAAATTTATTATATATTTTTCTTCTAAATTATTTTTCGTTAAAATTATTTGTAATAATTTTCTCTCTCCATATTCTCTAATTTTGCCAAATTCTATTTCACTATTTTGGATATCCATATTTTTGTCTAATATCTTTATTGCATTTTCTTTTTCTATTTGAAGTGGTATTCTTGTACTTTTATAAAAATTAATAAAAAATATAATTTGAAATAAAA
>Ga0222658_1000335_pt1 | contig 25971 bp, 23 predicted proteins | sample AntAcemetagen476_FD_179830 | JGI IMG/M metagenome (GOLD analysis project Ga0222658, IMG submission 179830) | Saline water microbial communities from Ace Lake, Antarctica - #476 | ecosystem: Environmental > Aquatic > Non-marine Saline and Alkaline > Saline | place: Antarctica: Ace Lake... | reverse complement strand
AGGTTTAGTTATTTATAAACCTTGTTGTTTCATTCACAACCTTTATAAATAAACCTTTATTTTTGGCGTTTTTTTGATGAAACTTGTTTTGTAGCTTGCGTTAGCTGAGGTCGGGCAGGCCCATTACCCTTTTCCCAACTCTGTTGGACTCGTTTCTTCTAATTCTTTACACACGTTCTTTGTATCTTCCGAATCGTTGTTTTCGTCACGCAGTCTGAGTGGATTGCTTATTTTTCTTGTTTTTGTCTCTATTTTGTCTGAGTGATTTTTTTGGACTTTAGGTGTTTTCCCAACATTTTTGGATTCTTTGATTTTAATCAAAGTCGCGAGGAAACTTGTTTTCGACTTGACTTTCTTTTTTTATTTTTTCTCCGAGTTTTTTCTTTATATTATCTTAACTATTTTATCTTTGAATTGGTTTTTTTGAGTCACGAATCACGTGTGATTGGTGAGATAGCTGATGTCCTCATTATCATGACTCATTATATAAATCGTTCAAGACAGTTGGTATTATCAGGTGATATATTTTGGAAAATAATGATTATGTTGATGTTAACAAGTTTGCCTCACGATTGGCTACTAAGCTTGAGAGCATTAGAACTGATCCTGATTTGAGTGATTCTAATCGTGATTTGATTCTTAAATACATTCGAGATTCTAAATTAGGTAAGACTATTCGTATTGGTCAGAAGAGAAAGATTGGTGATGCTCGTAATTTACAAGTCGCTAGTTTTTTGACTCGTATGGCTAAAGATTGGTTTAAGAAAGATTTGGATAAAGTAGATATGAACGATATGGAATCTTTTATTATGAAATTAGAAGGTGGAGAAATTGCTTCTAAATTCGGCACTCCTATGAAAAGCGAGAGTCAATCCAATATTAAGAAATTCTTTAGAAAGTTTTACAAACATATTCATGGCAATGGTAAGGTTTATCCTGATATGGTTGATTGGTTCGATACAAGTAAAGAGGCTAGTAGTGTTGATGCTGTTAATGATTTGAAAGTTGGTGTTGAACGTATTGTTGAATTAATTCCTGATATTATGAAGAAGGCTTTAGTCTTAGTTACTTTTGATAGTGGTTTTCGTGCTGGAGAAATTTTGAATGTTCGTTTGAAAGATTTAGAAAAGCGTGATGATGGAGTTTATTTTATTACTTGCAGATATAGTAAAACTAGACCTCGAACTGTTGGTTTGCCTTTGAGTTCTGAATTATTAGAACGTTTTGTTTCTAAGTTTCATAAAAACAACACGCCTGATACTTTATTGTTTGATATTGATCGCAGTACTTTTTATGATTGCGTTAGACTTTACGGTAACAAAGCTTTAGATCAAAAAGTAACTATTCATATGCTTCGTCATACAAGTGCTACTTATTATGCAAGCCGTTTAGATCGAGTTACTTTGTGTAAACGTTTTGGTTGGAGTTATAGTAGTAAATCTCCTGATAGATATATCGACTTTGCTAAAGTTGATGAAGGAAGGGTTATTGATATTATTAATGGGGAGAAAGGTGCTGTTAGAACTAAAGAGTTTGAAGAATTAAGATTACGTAATGCCGAATTAGAATCTAAAATTAATGGTTTATCTGAAATGGAGAATCGAATGAAACAGATGGAAGCAATGATGATAAAACGTTTTGGAGAAAATTATTGATCTTATAGAATTAGTTTGAAAAAAGTGGGCGATTACTCGCCCTAAAAAAATAGTTTATTCACTTTCCCTAATTATTCCAATTTGTAGCAGTTCACGTTGTTTCTCTGGCGGTAATAAATGCCAACTGTGAATTAATATTTCTTTGAACTTAGCCACATCAAGTTTAACTTCTAATTGCATGTTGTATCACCTAGAAGCTTGATAGTTGCTTTTAGCGATAAACATAGCTCGGAGAAATAATTAGCATTGTATATCTTTATGAATTTCTATTTTTTCAATAAGTTTCACTAAATCTTCTAAAAGATTTTTAATTGTTAAATCAAATGTTTTTAAAGTGGTGTGGTAGTTAGATATTGCAGGATTAGTTATTCTGTAATTATCTCTTGATTCTATTATACTGTTTAGTGAATTTAATTCAGAATTCAGTTTTTTTAATAATCTTAATGCATGAAATTTTTGATCCTCTGACAACAAATCTTTTGATAAGTCCCAAAAATAATCGCTAAATTTACTTAGAGACATAACTATAGTTTCATGACCATTAATTATTTCTAATTCATTATTAATAAGTCGAACATTTCTATTAGCTATTTTTTTAAGCGAGGAAAACTCAATCTTCAAAATTGCTTTTAATTTCTTTTTTTTCTTTTTAGCACGAATTAATTCTATGAAATGAGCTGAAAGTATTCCTGTTATTATTGCAATAATTGCACCCAAAGCATAATCTGTCCAAATAGGTAAAAATCTTGAATCTAATTCTTGCTTAAGATTTTGCTTAGAATTATTTTCGAAGTCAAATAAATCTTGTTTAACTAATGGTTGTTCGAAATTAGATGTATTTTGATAATTAGCAGGCGATTGTAAAAAATATAAACTGCTGAATAATAGGCCAAAAACTATCAACGAAATTATAAAAATGCTGCCTAAATTAAAATTCATAAAATGAAAATGGTTATTATATTAATAAATATTTGTAAAATATTGTTTCTCCGAGTTTTTCACTTATCTTAAGCCGATTATTTGGCTTATATGGTTCCTGAAAAATTACTTAATAAGATTGAATGTATGGATTGTTTAGATTATCTTAAGCAATTGCCTGATAACTGTGTCGACCTTGTGGTGACTGATCCTCCTTATAATGTGAGTCGGAAAAATGATATTAAATGTAAGGGCGGACTTCATGTTAAGAAGAACTTTGGTTCTTGGGACTTTGGTTTCGATCCTGAGCCTGTTTTAGCCGAATTAAAGCGAGTTCTTAAACCAAACGGGCAAATATATGTGTTCTGCAGTACTGCCCAAATCCCTATTTATATGCGAATATTTCAAAAAAACTGGTTCTTCAGAAACTTGATTGTTTGGAACAAATCAAACCCTGTTCCGAGAGTAAGTAAGCTAAATTTTGTGTTCGCTAACGAGTATATTGTTTATGCTGTGAATGAGACTGTTAAGCTTAACACTATTGATTTTAATTTTTCTAGTCAAACTGAAATGCATAATTTATTTCGAACAAGTGCATTACAAGGACGAGAAAGATTAAAGAAACCTGAAGGCGGAGCTTTACATCCTACTCAAAAACCTCTGAGTGTTTTGAAGAAATTAATTTTAACTTCTAGTAATGAGGGGTCAGTTGTTCTTGATCCTTTTATGGGTGTGGGTTCAACAGCTGTTGCTTGTAAAGAGACAGGAAGAAACTTTCTCGGATGTGAGTTGGATGAGACTTATGTTGAAGAAGGGAATAAACGACTTTAAAAAATTAACTCTTTATTAATTATTTTGATAACTAAAGATTATTTTTTCACCCATATCTATAAGATCATCATAAGTAATTATATCGATGGCATTTAAATGAAAATTTAAACTTTTTAATTCTTCTTTTTCTTTTTTACTTAAATCAGGATCATCGCTGTAAGAACCATAAATTAATGTTATTTTAGGTCGAAGCACCTCAACATTTAATTCATTCTTAATTAAATCCCTCTTACATTCTTCAACTCGTCTAAGATAATTTATACATTGAGACTCTGCTTTAGAAAGATTTGTCGCTTTATACATATTATTATGGGATCTATCTGATTTGAACAATTTCTCTTTTGCTCTTTTAATTTCTATTAGACTTAGGAAGTTGCTTTTATTTTTAAATACAAAATCAGGTAATACTGGTAATCCTCCTTGAATATATTTTTTAAGATTTTTTACTCTCAAATCTTCATAAAATTCAATACCTAAGACCCATAAATTCATGCGAATCCAGTTTTCCAATACGCCTTCTTGCTGTTTTATTGATTTGTTTTGTTCATCAAGCAAGTATTTTTGTAAATGTTCATTTTCATTAATTTTTGCAAAAAAGTCAGTTCCTGAAGAATGGTTTTTATCGATTGAAACAAGTTGTTGTAAATTATCGATTTCTTTTCTATATATTGTTTGTTTAATCGTGGCATCTAAATTAACTAATTCTTCATCCGATAAGGAGTCCTTAATCATATTGAGCTTAGTAGTTCCTAATTTAGATAATAAATTTCGAACAGTATCGATATTTTCAATTGATGAAAACTGATTTTGAATTAAAATTAAATCTTCTTCCGAACTAATTTGAGGAACATCTCCTGTTTGAAATATATTAAGATAATTTCTTAATAAAGTCATTTCAGTTAAATTCAATTCTTCAGTTAGCCTAATATTTCCTGAACTCATATCACAAGAATAAATAAACAATTTATAATTTGGAATATCAACAACACCTGTAGAAGAAATTCCTTCAGAGTTAACTCTAATTAAATTATTACCTCGGTCTTTTATTTTGGCTTCAGTATTAATTACCATATTCATTTACATCAACCAATTTTTTCACATATCGTGGAGCATTTGAATTAAACTGTTCGCAAATAATAAATGTGTTTTCAGAAATAACGATGTTTTCTAAATATTCTAATAAATATTGTTTCAAAATAGGCTCGTTTGATCCAATACCTACAATTTGAAAAATATCTGTTCTATTATGAGTATCATGCTGAATATATATTATATGAGGATTACCAATTCGTTTACCCCACTTAAGCGGTTTATCTGGATGATGATATTCGAAGCTTATTTGTTTTTTTTCTTTAATTGCTCTTGTTAATTTTTGAAAATTTGTTTCAGTCATTTATATCTCCGATTAGTAATTCTTTAATTATCCAAACCATTCCTTCAGTGTCTAATCCGCAATACTTCAGCAGATTTTCTCTTATTTCATTTTTATTCTCAAGTTCTGGTTTGATGTGGCTATAAAAAAACAACATGCTTGCTTCAGCACCATTATTAATCTCCAACTCAGAATAACTTCTTTCTGTTACTGCTGGTAATACTTTTTTTATTGATGCTGAGCCTTTTTGCTCAGGATTATAATAATGAAATTTTTTGAATGGAATTAATAAATCGACTATTCTGTCTAGAACATTTTGAATCATTTCTTTATATTCTGGGAAATCTTCTGCTAATTCTTTTAATCTTCCAATTTCGAATGATTGATTGAATACAACTACATCTCCTGTTGTTCCCATTACTTCTTTCATTTTTTCTAGGAGCTTTGGTCGAGGATCATCATTTCCTTCTGCTAAGAATTCGTGGTGTTCTGTTTCTCCATTTTCTTGTTCTATGTGTAATGAGAATTGGAATGGTATTTTTTGCCATGGTTTAGATTTATTAAAAATAGGGACTGCTGTATCGAATGTTTCAAAATCAAAATGATACAAAGGATAATTAAGGGCGTTTAGGAAATGTTTTATGTGTTCTTTAGATTTGTAAGTTAGCCCTGTAGTTACAGTTTCATAGATTATTTGATCTTTATCTGATAATTGTACATCGTTAGGAATATCTTTTATTTCGATTACTCCATCGTTGAATAGTTTCCAGTATAATCTCCAATTAGTTAACTCTAAAACATTATGTTTGGGTAGAGTTCCCCAACATTCTGATTTCAAAGGACAAGAATATGGTTTATTACAATTGGATGAAATTGTTATTGGAGGAACGTTCTCGCTGTTAATAATTGTAATAAAAGCTTTTGCTTTCTCTTCAACATCTATATAATTATTAACTTGTTGAGTAACTTCTTCAGTATAGATTAATTTAACAGGATCAATCTCTCCATTTTTTACAAATTCTTTGTTAAGAACAATGACAAAACAATCTTTAATAATTAATCCTGCTTTTTCACAAATAAACTTTTGAAAAGCCAAATCAGGAATGTGTTGAGGCTTAATAGATGTAGAAGATTTAATTTCATAAAGATTCCAACCGTCCCCATTTGGCTCTAAAACATCAGATCTAACGAAATAATCTTCAACTTGGAATCCTGCTTCAAAAATAATTTTTTTATTTTTAATTAACTCTTGTGTTTTTTCAAGATTTTCATCAAATTTCATTCCTGCAAGATCAACACCTTCAGGAAACGTCAATTTAACATATTTCTCAAAGTCACTACCTTGAGCAAATTTATGCTTATCGGAAAGAGTAATTTCAGGAAGTTGCTTCTTATTAGCAAACCACATTAATCTGGAACATTGTAATCCATTCATAAATTTTGATTTTGTAAGCATTTTTCTACAATTTATTTATTGGAGTATTGATTTTAAATCTTCTTTGAATTTTTGTTTTATCATTTCAGTATTATAGGTATTTTTATGTATTTCGAAAGCATCTCCTAAACTTTTTTTCATAATGGTATATCCAAAGCCATCCGTAATCCAAACTAGTTCAATTCCTATTTCTTTTAATTTTCTATTTACTTCTCCGTATGAACGTTTAATTTCTGTAGGTTTAGATCCTGTATTGGTGTAAAAATTGACTTCAATTCCTACCTTAATCTTGTTTTTTAATTTAATTGCAAAATCAACTTTTTTAGATTGAGAACTCCCATCATATTCTATTTTTTCTTCTTCTATTAATTCAATATCTAGACCACTTGTTTTTAATTCATCAATAATTTTTTGTAAAATAGGTCGAATATGATTAACATAAGCTCCGCCTCCTACATTCTTTCTTCGATGTGTTTCTAACCCTATCAAAACTCCTTTAAAATAATCATTAACATTTTCTATTGTAAGAACATTTGAAAAACCTAAGTCATTCAATAAGTTTATTAAATAATCTGTAACTTTCTCATCTCCAGAACTAATTTCCTTAGATATATTTTTTATTGAAACATTATCTTCCCAACTAACATAGTTTTTTTGAGTATGTGCTAATAGTTCAAAACACAATTTAACTAATTTTAATGGGTTATCTAAAGCTAATAATGAATCTTTTAAATAATTTAGTTTATTTATATCAGGTTTAGAAACTAAATTGGAAATAAATTCAAGTTCAAATGAAAATGAATTAAATTTGTCGTTTATTTTAACCCAGTTGATGAAATTTTCACGAGTTATAATTCCTGCTTTTATAGTTGTTAAAAATTCTTCGACAAAAATTTGTTTAGTTATATTTCTACTTGGTAACATTTTAATAATTCGTTATTACGACCTCATTTATTTTTCCTCTATCTTCAGCATTTCTATTGATTAATCTTCTTGCTTGAACGATATGGATTTTAAATTCTTCTGAATCATATAATTCATTGATAAATTTAGTGTCGCTATTACTTTCCATAATTTTGCATCCTTTTTTGTGTAATTTTATACAAACTTTTTTTAATAATATTTGTTCATCGTCTAAAAAATTGTTTTTAGTATATGTAGTGAAGCTTGTTTTTTTTAATGGATAATAAGGAGGATCTAAATATATGAAGTCTCCTTTCTTTGCAAGAGGAACTATTTTTTCAAATGACATAATTTTCAAAATAACTTTTGATAATAATTTTGAAGCGATTCTTATTTTTTCTTCTTGAATAATATCGGGATTTTTATATGAACCCATAGGCACATTAAATTGATTCTTTAAATTAACTCTATATAATCCATTAAAACAAGTTCTATTAAGATATATGAATCTTGCCGCACGTTCTAAATCTGGAAGAGTTTTAGGGTCGGTTGCTCGAATAGTTAAATAATAAGGTTTACCTTTAGACTTGTGATATTCTGAATGTTGTTTTAATTCAATTATTAATCTTTCAACATCCTCTTTAACGATCTTGTATGTGTTAATTAGTTCTTCATTTGTATCTGAAAGAATTATTTCTTTAGGATTAAAATTTTGAATAATGTGAAAAAATACTGCTCCGCTTCCTACAAATGGTTCGATATATCTATTAATTTTCTTTGGAAATAAAGGTTTAAACTGTTCAATTAATTGAGTTTTTCCACCAGCCCATTTTAAGAACTTAGGTATTGCAATGTTTTTTTTCATATGCTCGTTTGTATAATATCTTTATTTAAAAACATTCCGCTATACTTCCAGAACATTTTATTAACTACTACATATTTTTAAACTAAATGAGATATAGGCGAAATGGAGAATATCATTCATTTAAAGAAATACTTTTGTCGGATGGAACTATTATAGGTATTTTTCAAGGTTCAAGAGGTGAAAATCCTGAACTTGATATATTAATAAAATATCAAGAACCTGATAAACGAGTTAGAACGCCTAAACATATTCATTGGGTTATAGATCTTCTCATAAAAAAAGAACATAGTAAAGATTTAACTTTACAATTTATTAAATATTTAAGAGATATGTGGGATCGAGTAGAACCTTTTCACAATAAACAAGAACAACAAGAATGTCTTTTAATTGAAACCTCTTCTGAGAGATTAATTAAATTCAGATTATTAAATAAATATGGAGAATATTCTGTAGAGTTTATAGGTCATTTAATTGAACTTATGATGAGAATGGAAAAGACTGGATTGAAAGAAGCATTTGTTTTCAAAAAACTAATGGATGTTATGATTGAAGAAAAAGATATATTTTCTATTGTATCAAGCGCTACTCAAAATGGTCGTTAAATAGATTTTATCCTTTTTTTACTTATTTCTAAGTATTCTTTATTCATATCAATACCAATATATTTTCTTCCCAACATGTTTGCTACAACTCCTGTTGTTCCTGAGCCATTAAATGGGTCTAAAACAGTTGCTCCTTTATCTGTTGATGAGATTATTATTCTTTTTAGTAATTCTATTGGTTTTTGAGTGGGATGTTTTCCGTGTGTTTTTTCTGATCTCGGAGTTAAAGGTATATTCCATATACTTCTCATTTGTTTTCCTGAAGGAGTTATTTTATCATCCCATTCTTTCATTTCAGCATAATTGAATTTATGAGGTATTTTTTCATTTTTTCTTGCCCAAATTATTGTTTCGTGAGAATGGGCAAAATATCTACAAGATAGATTGGGTGGTGCATTTGGTTTGAACCAACTTATTTCATTTAAAATTTTATAATTTAATGATTGTAATCCGAATCCTACTTGGTATATGTTGTGTAATGTTCCTGAAATCCAAATAGTTCCGTTTTCTTTCAGAACTCGTTTACATGCTTCAAGCCATTCTAATGTGAATTCAAAATCTTTAGTTAATCCTTTGGATTTATCCCAGTCCGCTTTATTTACTGAAACCATTTTTCCCGCTTTACAAGAAATTCCTCCATTAGATAAAAAATATGGTGGGTCGGCAAATATTAAGTCAACTGAATTTTCAGGAAGTTTATTTAATACTTTGATGCAATCTCCGTGGATTAATTGAATATCTTTTTTCTCACTAAATTTTTTCATAATCATGTATTGTCACAACCTATTGATAAGTTTGTTTACTTGAAGTTCGCAAATCTTTCGAGATTATACTTGTTATTCGTCGTTTAATCAAATTATATAATTTATAAATCTTGTCCACACCAGTATAGTGGTCACTTATTCCCTCCGACATTCTTATTTCTATCATTCCAGCTATCTTCGTTGCTGGTGATGAACAATTAATGACTCCAGTAACTGTTTAGTGTGTGATAAGGAACTTTCATCTAAAGAATTAATTTTGTGTAGTTCTTGCAAGATTTTTGTTGAGTGGAAATATGGTTCTCTCAAAGATTTCTTAGAACAACATAAAGATTCTAATTTTTCATCGCCAAAACCTCGAGGTAATGACAAATGAAAAACATAAATAAATTGATTTTTTTAGCAATATTTTTATTGGCTATTTTGCCGATGAATGTTCTTGCTTTAGATCTTAATCAATCTATAAGTGAAGAGGATCAAGAAACCTTTGATCAGATTTTAGCCCCTGTAATAAAAATTTATAATTTAATTAAATACAGTGCAACTGTTCTTGCAGTATTGTTTCTTGTTTTAGCAGGGTTTAATTTTGTGACTAGTGGTGGTGATCAAGGTCAACGAGAACGATCAAAATCTATGGCAACCTATATTTTCATTGGTTTGATTGTTATTTGGATTGCTCCTTTAGCAGTTAACTTTCTGGTGTAACTAGAATGACTAACAAATTATTATTTATTTTTTTTCTTCTTTTATTTTTAGTTCCAACCTTAGCTTCCGCTCTTAATTGTAATTTGTTAGATTCTTCTATTCAAGATGATTGTCAATATTTAGTTAATAATAATCAATCTTCTTTAGTTGCCAATTTAATTTATTCTAGTAATTCTTTTTCTAATCATAATTTTATTCAGTCTCATAATGATGAAAGAATGATTTCTATCTCTCCAGATAATACAACTGTTTTGAGTAATTCTGTTATTAAATCAGCTTGGCTGAAAATATTAACTATTCAACCAAGTATAAGTTATTATGAGTCTTTATTTGTTCCTGAGAATATTGTAGTTCGAACTGAATACAATTATGATGTTCAAGTTCCTTCAAATTATTATAATAATCGTAAACGTGATGGTGCAACTTGTAAGATTCTAAAAACATTAAATAGTAATAATGCTGATTTGCAAGTAAGTGATAATTCTCAATTTGTAGGATCAATTAAACAAACAAATATGATTATTACTAAAAATACAACCATTAATTCTAAATTAGATATTTCTGTAATTATTAAAAATAAAAAATATGAATGGGATAGATATTGTTGTCGTAGAGTGGATGGTCATTGTGTTAGACATTGTTACAAATGCAAATATGATAAAACTTTTTATGATAGTTATTCCTTAACTGTTTCTGACGCTATTGATGTGTTTTTATTCGAGGAGCCTACTTGGTCAACCTTTAACGCTAGTTCTCAACCAAGCTCTTCCCAAACATACAAAGGAAGATTAAGTAGTGCTCCTCTTACCAACAACCAAATAATTACAAGTAATGCTTTCTTTGAAAAGAACACTATTTATTATTATGCAGAATTTAATCAAGAACCATATTCATTTTTACAATTAAGTGCAGTTGATGATAAATCAATCAATAGTAGAAATGTAATTAACACTGCTAACTCATTATATTTTTCTAATGTTGATAATTGTGAAGTTAAAACAAATAGCTTTTTTTCTTCACACACAGAACCTTGTATTATTAGTAATAACAGTTCTACTGAAGAAATGAGTTTTCTTTCTTTTGAATCTCAATCTAACTGGGGTTTACTGTTTAAAGTAATATTGTTAATATTATTTGGAGTATTTTTTTTCAAAATATTAAGACACTATGGAAAAAAAGCATCTATTGTTGCAGTAATATTTATTTTTGCATTGATAATGTTTAGTGCTCCTGTAAGTGCAACTCCTCCTCCAAGTTCAAACATTAGTATATCTTCGAGTTGTGGGATAACCAATTTAGGAAGTTGTTTACCTCAGACTATATTTGATTTCACATTAAACTTATTTAACGCCCCTTTAGAACCATTATTAGATTTAGTAAAGAACTTATTAGAAACTCCTGTAAATATTGCAGGATTCCATGCAGTTTGGGCAATAATAATTTATTGTCTGAGTTTATTTTATTCTTTCTTAATAATGTATAGTGGATTCCAATTCCTAACTGCAGGACATAATGTCTTACGGAGAGAAATGGCAAAACAATGGCTCAAAAACACTCTTATAATGATAGTATTGATCCAATCATCATTTTATTTATATGGATTAATAATTGATATTGGAAGTCTGATGACAAGCAGTATATTGCAAATGGTTGATCCAACGTTCTTTTTATTAACAGCGAATAACTTTATCAACGTAGGACTAGAATTTATATTTACATTTATGTATGTTTTAACATTACTATTCACACTTTTACTATTGGTGATAAGATATTTGACAATAGCATTCGGAGTATTATTTATTCCTATAGGAATATTTTGTTATTTTATACCTCCTCTGAAAAGCTACGGAAAACTAATAATAAACATACTATTACTAAACATATTCATAACATTTCTATCAGGAGTGATAATATTAGGATGTGCTCAATTAATCAACATACCTTTATTCGCTAACGTAGAAATATTGGTGATGATAAACTGCTTTTCCATAATAAACATCTTATTCTTTATATTAATAAGAATGGCAATACAAAAAAGTGCAGTAGGAGAAGGAGCTGAGAAAATGGCTCAAGCCGCTAAGTATATAGCAATGATGGCTTGATTCCATTAACTTAAATCAGTTTAATAATATCTAAAACTTCAAGAACAATATCCTTTTTTTCAGCATAGGATAAATTATCATAAACTGTATTATGAGAAATATCTGAATGACTATTTTCATTTGAAAGATTACAAATTGACGTAATTCTATCTTTTTTATCAAGTAATTTTCCTTTTGACCAAAATAAATTATTGAAAGTGTTGTATTTAACGATAGTTCCTTCTGTTTGTTTTACTTCTAAATAGTATTTTGTAGATATTATTTTTTCAAAAACTTTTCGAATATCATTTTCTAAATTAGGATAATCAAAATTCGTAGTAGAATATCGTTCTAATTTTTCCATTGTTTTTCTAAATGAATCTTTCAAATATTCTTTAATATCTAATTTTTTTAATAAACTGCCATTTGTTGAATCTTTTTCTAATAAAAATGTTTTAGATTCTTCATTTTCTTTATGAAGGATTTTGAAAAAAGAATCTTTGTGAGTTAATACAATTATTTGTGAAGTTTTATTTTTAAAAGATTTTATTTCTAGTACTATGTTTCGTTTTCGAACATTATCTAAGCTATTTAAAGGATCATCAAAAATTAAAATTTTCTCATCTAAATTGATTGTATTATCTAATTGAGTTAGAAAAAAAGCAAAAGATAAAGCATTTTTTTCTCCATTACTTAAGGTGTTATTGAATGCCGGTTCAGTTTCAGAATGACTTTTCATATCGATTTCGTGATTTTCTAAATCTAGAATTATTTCTACATTTGAATCTTTTGCAGTTCCTGTTTTTTTAGAAGCTATACTTTTTAATCTTAAATTTCGAAGACCTAAATTAACTAATTTTTCGTTCATACTTTCTAAATATGTTTCAGCCATTCTGATAGTATAATCAGTCAGCTGTTTTTGGATTATACCTAATTCAGATTCTGTTTTTTCAAATTGCTCATAATCCTCTTCATTCGTCTCAAATCGATTAATTATTTTTTTTAGTTTTTGTTGTTCTAATTGAAACGAAGATAAATTTAATTTTTCTAATTGTTGTTTAAACTCAATATTTTTTTTAATATTTTTTTCAATAAATATGTTGTATTCATTTATTAAATCAACTATTAATTTTAACTCTTTTTTGAATTCTTCGAGTTCGGAGATATTGAATTCTATTCCAATATTCTCTTTTTTTTCATTTATTTTTTCTGAAACACTTTTTTTTAAACTACTTAATTTAAAAAAATCAATAGATGTGCAATTATCTAAATTAGTTATTTTTTCAGCCCAATATTGTTCTAAATTAAGGTTATTTTCTAGTTTCTTCTTTAAAATACTAATTGATGAGTCTAAATTAAAATTAATAAATGTTGTACAATTAGATTTCAATTCTAATTTATGTTCTTCAAATGCTTTATCAAAAAAATTTCTATAAATGTCCAAAATTTCTTCAGATTCTAATTGTTTTTGACAAAAAGGGCAGTATTTATCTTTTATATTTTGAACTCCTAATTCTATGAACTTTTCATATAATTCTGGTTTTGAAAAATAATTTTCTTTAAATTTTAAAACTTCTTCTTTTGCCTTTAAATGAGATTCTGAATTAATTTCAACTTTCAATAAATGAATTAATTTATCGAAACTAAAATCAATCACATCTAATGATTCAAAATTATCTTTTTTTAATATTTCTTCTTGAGATTGTATGAATTTTATTTTTTCTTCATTTTCTTTAAATTTTTCTTTTGTTTCAAGAAGACAGTCTATATTCAAATTTAAATGTTGTTTAACTTCAAGTAAAGTGGATAAACCTATTTTTGATTTAATATTTTCTAATTTTGCTTGTGTTTTTTTAATATTCTCATTTATTTCAATACCTTCTGATCCAAAAATGATGTTATGTAAATTTACTTTATGTTGATGTTCGAATCGTTGAGCAAAAAAATTTTTAGACACATATTCTTCGTCGAATATGATAAATTTATTTGTCGGTTGCATTAAAAAATTTCCTTTTAATTTCCAAAAACCCTCTTTAAAAATGAATGCATCATCATTAATAAAATCAATAATTGAATATGGTTCAGAATCAACACAATTTATGCGTTTCTTTTGCATTATTAAGTTAGAATTATTTTGATTTAATGAATCCAAGATTGCTGTAACTGTAGATTTACCATCCCCATTATGACCTAAAATTATATTGAATTTTTCAAAATCTAAACTTGCATCATTTGGAGATTTAAACTCTGAAAAACTCCCTATATCTGAGATTTGAACTAATCTTTTTAAGACCATAAAAATATAATCCTCGAATCATATATAAACATTACATTAAATTTAGGATAATGCCTGTTTCTCCGACATCTTCTCTTTAACTACCTAGTCTACTGTTTTTGTATGGCTTATGAGATTCCTCAGCAACTTCAGCATAAGGAGAAGATTCTTTTCGGTTTGACTTTTGGTCAGTTGGGTTGGTCTGCTTTGTTCGGTTTTATTATTTTAATTATTATTCTTAGTGGTTCTGGTACTTCTCGTTTTTTCTTTGCTATTTTTCCTTTGATTTTTGGTATTTTGTTTGTTTTTTTTGATTTGAGTGTTTGGCTTAGTCATCTTCTTCGTTTTGTTCGTTTTCGTCATGCTTTTCTTGGTGATCAGAAGTTGAAGGATTTGGTCGAGATTACTAAGATTGAGGATGATTCTTTGAAGGCTCGTGGTGAGGTTGCTATTCTTAGGGTTTTTCCTCTTAATTTTAGTATTAAGAATGATGATGAGAAGGATGGTATTATTGTTGGTTTTCAGCGTTTTTTGAATAGTTTGGATTTTCCTGTTCAGTTTGTTGTTTCTACTCGTAATCTTAATCTTGATTCTTATTTGAAGAATATGAAATCTAAGGTTACTAATAAGGAATTGTTTGCTGATTTTGAGGATTTTCTTAATACTAATATTTCTGAGAAGGAGATGCGTAATAGGGAGTTTTTTGTTGTTATTCGGAAAGTTAGTAATTTGGATATTCAGACTCGTATTTGTCAGGATCGTTTGTCTAGTATTGGTTTGCGAAATTATCGTTTGAATAATGTTGAGTTACAGCAACATATGTATTTGTTTTTTAATGATGTTGATGATAAGCGAGTTAGTGATGGTGAGCGTACTCATGATGGTACTCATTTTCTTATTGCTCCTAATAGGGTTAAGGATGTTATTGATAGTCTTGAAGTTAATGATCGTTTTTGTAAGATTGTTAGTGCTACTGGTTTTCCTCGGATTGTTGATCCTGGTTTTTTGGATAAGATTATTAGTTCTAATGATGATTTTGATATTAGTATTCATGTTGAGCCTTTTCCTATTAGTACTATGATGGTTATGCTTAACAAAGAATTGCAGAAGCAACGTGCTGATCTTTATTCTGAGGAGAAGAAATCTTCTATTAATCCTAGTTTGGAAATTAAGTATGCTGATACTCGGAAAGTTTTGGAGGAATTGCAGAAAGGTAATGAGAAATTGTTTAATGTTAGTTTGTATATTAATTGTAAAGCTAAGAATAAGAAAGATCTTGATTTGTTGACTAAGAAAGTTGAGGCTGAGTTGAATAGTTTGATGATGGTTCCTAATAAGCATTATTTTCAGCAGGTTAGTGCTTACAAGTCTATGATTCCTATTGCTATGAATAATTTGGGGATGAAAAGGAATATTACTACTAAAGCTTTGAGTGCTTTCTTCCCGTTTACTAGCCCTTTTTTGACGGTTGATCCTGATGGGGTAATGTTGGGGCTGAATCGTAATAAAGTGCCTTATATCCGCGATATATTCTCCTTAAGCAATGCTAACGGCATAATATTGGCGACTTCTGGTAGTGGTAAGAGTTATTTTACTAAATTGTTGATTTCTAGGCAAATGTTAAACAATACTCAGGTTATTGCCATTGATCCTCAAAGCGAATATTTGGGTCTTGCTCAGGCAGTAAATGGGGAGGTAATTACTATCTCTAGGAATTCTGAGACTATCATTAATCCTTTTGATTTGATGGGTCATGATTATATTGAAAAACGTTTGATGCTTATGGATTTGTTTAAGGTTATGTTTGGCGATCTTTCTGATATTCAAAGAGCTATTCTTGATAGGGCTGTTGGAGAGACCTATGCTAGAAAAGGAATTACTGATAAAAAACACTTAGGGATAGAACCTCCTATTCTTAGTGATTTGTATGATGTGTTGGTCTCTATGGAGAGAAATGCTTCTCAAATGGAAAAAGTGACTTACAGGGCTTTAATTAATCGTTTGTACATGTATACTGAAGGCGTTTTTAGTTTTCTTAACAGACAAACAAGTATTAATTTCGATAATCAATTCGTCGTTTTTAATATTGGCGATATGCCTAAACAAGTTCAACCTACAATAATGTTTCTTATTTTGGATTATGTCTATATGCGTATGAAGAAAGATAAGCAAAAGAAGTTATTGGTTATTGATGAGGCTTGGAGTTTGCTCGGTAAATCTGAAGAAGCAAGTTATATTTTTGAAATTGTTAAAACTTGTCGTAAATTTAACCTAGGACTCCTCCTTATCACACAAGACGTAGCAGACCTAGTGAACAGTAAAGCAGGAGGAGCTGTTCTTGCAAATAGTGCCTATACTTTTCTTCTCCGACAAAAACCTGCAGTTATTGATAACGTTGTTAAGAAGTTCCATTTGTCTGATATGGAAAAAGAATACTTGCTAACAGCAACGCAAGGGAAAGGAATTCTTATTCTTGACAATGAACATCAGGAATTAGAAGTGGTTGCAAGTCCGAAAGAACATGCATTGATTACGACCAATCCTAATGAGATTATTATTCAACAGACTAAAACTAAACCTTCATCTGAACAGAAAACCAAAATAAACATTGATCTTGATAATTCTAAGAAGATGTTTTGGGGTAAGAATCTTTCTGAGTTTGATAAAAATTATTTGGCTAATAATAATTTTGTTGCAGGGAATTTTGTTCCTCTCGGACAAAAACATCAAGAAGAATTTTGGATTAAAACTAATAAAGTTGAAAGTCCTGTCCATACATTCCTTGTGGAAAACCTCCGAGAATATGTGGGTAAATTCACAAAAAAGGTTGAAGTATATATCACTGCAAAACCTGATATTGTTTTCAAAGATAAACAAGGGAGAGAGATTGCAATAGAAGTTGAGACTGGAAAACACTTCAAGAAACATAAAAATAGATTGATAACTAAATTCACAGAAGCCAAGAACAAATACAAAGATATTGTTATATTATTAACAGATACAAATTACACTCGCCACTACCAGAACCTCCAACTAAACATACCTATCTATACTCGAGCAAGTATAGATAAATTCATCCAATCTAAGTTCAAAACTAAAAGTAAGTAAGTCTATAACGGGCAAAAATACGGGTCTGATTAGGGCTAGAAACCAACAATTCAGGGGTCTGAGGGTCTGATTATGGGTCTGATGGTTTTTGCCTTAAGTTTACCTTAAGTTCCTTAAGGAGCTCATTTATATAGTCACTCCGAAGTAGTAACTACTATTCGGAGGCGAATATAATGAATAAAGAAACATTCAAAGAAATAGACAAATGCGTAAAATCGGTTCTAGAAGAAACAACAAATCTAGAACTAAGAAAAGAACAACACAAAGGAAAAACAATCTTCCACGTAACGACACCAAAAATCTATCTTGGAAACCTATGGATGGAAGATGTGCTTAATCTATGGAAAAAACAAATATATAATTTTGTACAAGAAGACTTTCAAAAAGAAAATTATTTGTTCGATTGTAATTCAGAAAGCAACCTGGAAAAATATCTTCTCCAACAAAAAAGCAAAAATCCAGTTCTAACAAAAGAAACTCTGGAATCCAGCATATATTCAGGACTATTAATCTCAAAAAGAAATCAAATATGGAAAACAGCAGGAATTTTCATATATGACACGAACAAAATGTTAACTGCAGAAAAATCGTCTAATTTGTATTTTCACGCAAAAAAACCTTCAAAAAATTTGAAAGGAGCAATTCTTATTGAAAGCAAATGAGACATCGACTACTAACAAATAACGAGGAAGATTTAAAAAAGATCTTTCTACCTATTTGTCCTATGATTGACTTTAAGAACAAATTCTATACTGAGATAGCAACCATCTTAGCAGAAAAACATCCTTTAAGCGCTAAGGAAATTCATGAAAGATTAAAAGCAAAAGGAAATGATAAATCCTATCAGTATGTTCATAAGAGTCTCAAAGTTTTGTCCGAGCATCATCTTCTCAAAAAGATTAAATCGGATTATGAGCTTAATTCCCAGTATCTCCAAAATCTCAAAGATTTTTTAGTTAAGGCAAGTAATAGTTACGATTTAGAACAAAATGCATTCATTCAATCGGTAACTGGCAATCTTCTTAAGATATTCGACCCTGAAGAAGCAAAAACAATTGCTAGTAAGCTATTGTTCGAATTAAATGATTTAATCATGGATCGTCTTGACGAATGGTATTGTAATTACTACGATCCTGAAAACCTTGAACTAAAAACATTATTCGCACAAACAAAATTCAAAGATAAAAAAGTTCTAGAACTCGGAGCAGGAACTGGAAGATTAACAATCCCTATCGCTAAAAAAGTAAAAGAACTAACAATTATTGAACATAACAAGAATCATTTCGAATATTGCAAAAAGAAATGTTCCGAAGCAAAAATCACCAACATAAATTATATTCATAATAACACGTTCGAATTAGATAAATTCTCGGACAATAGCTTCGATATTGTAGTAGGTGGTTGGGCAGGAGTCTACCATAGTAAACACATGAAACATTTAATTGAAGAGTTCAAACGAATACTCAAAAAAGGCGGTGTGTTAATTATTATCGAAGCCTACCCTGACAGCGAATATGTAAAAATACTCGATTTAATACGCCCTAAACAAAGCACGATCAAAGAGAAACAAACAAGATTCAAATCAGAACTATTTAACGTGTTCGAAAGCGTAGATGAAAAAATGGTCGCTCCAATTTACAAATTCCCAAGCTACAAAAAACTAGAAGAAACATTCAAAATAGAACTCATCTACGAAGAAGGAAGTTATTGGGAAGAAACTGATAGTAAAAAACTCCAAGCATACATTGATTCTAAAAAGAAAGATAAACTAACTATTGGAGAAGCATTTAAAATTTGGAAATGTGTTAAAACTTAGTTAAGTCGAATAAAATTTGAGCTAAAAAAAAAGGAGGAGTCAAATCTACTTTTTAATTCAATATTCAGTCCTATAATATATGTTATTAAACACAGTAACAAGATATGATACTTTCTGGACAGCAAAGAATGCAACAAATGAGTATAAACTTAAAGAAGAATTCAATCCAAACCAGGAATGATGATTGGAATTACAAATATTTCTCCAAGAGAAAATGAAATTAAGGATTTAATTAAATAATTCTTTTACGAATTATTGTATTAAATGTATTTTCACTATCGGAAACATCTTTATTAATTCCTTTTGAAATGCTGATTTGTGCTACAGGTACTGAATTGCATGTTCCATTCGTACAACCAAAAATACAATCAGTTCCATATGCCGCTCTTGTTTGATCAGGCAAACAATAATATTCTATTAAATTAGCTATATGTGCGCCCCAAGGTTCATTTGTACAATGATCAGTTTTAGAAACTCCATTAGGAGTAGTTATAGTTCCTCTAACAGAATAATCAATCCCTCCATCAGTATCTTCGCAAAGAACAGGAGCTACAACTTCAACATTAAATGATTCTAAAACATTATCATAGCCATCAGTAACACCTACAGTGATTGAATAAACACCTAAAGACACAGGAGTCCACCCGCTAAGTTCTCCAGTTGCTGAATTTATTACTAATCCGCTCGGTCCTGAAACTAGATAATGGTTGATTGTATCTGCAACATCTAAATCATTTGCTATAACTGAATAAGTAAATGGAGTTCCTAAAGGATGTTGCATATCTAAAATAGTATTTATTGTAGGAATATGATTTAAAACATTAACAATAACATTTGAAGATTCTGTTTGTAATGAACCATATGAATCAAAATATTCTAAATTAATATTTCCTGAAAACGTTCCTAAAGACTCAGAAGCACTTACAGGGACAACCAGATTTACAGGCTCAGGTGTAAAATCGAAAAAGGCAATTGCACTCGGCATAGTCATTGGAAAAAGCATATTAGGACCATTAATCAATGTAGTTACATCTATATCAACAGTTTCTACAACAACATTTCCCCAATTAGAAATATTTTGTTCCAGCATCGCTGTAGAATCTCTATATGTGTTAATAACATAATCAGGAACATCGAAATCAAAAACAGGATCCAAAATAAAAACATCTTCAGAATAATTATCATTAGAATTATCTTCATCAAAAACATTATTTGTTAAACCTGCATTCATACTATACAAACCATTAACATAAGTATGTGAAAAATTAACAATTTCAGAAGAACCACCAGCAATAAAAGGAACCAAAATTGAAGAAGAGGTACTATCTCCGAAATCAATAAGTAATTCCTCACTAGAAGGAACAAAGTCAACTAAATTATTATTAATTATTTCCACGGATAATATTGATTCAATTCCAACTGAAGGAGATTGAATGTCATATTGATAAGATATATCAATTACTTCAAGATCAAATGAAGAAATACTTTGACCTGATTTAAATGCATATATGCTTGTATCTGTAGGAACATATAATACATCATCAACTAAAGCTAAAGAATCCATAATAGGACTTCCTAAATCATAACTAAAAATTATGTTCCCTGTTGATTTATTCAAAATAAAAAGAGAATTGTTATTTTGACTTCCAACAAATAAATAATTGTCAGAAACGACAGGCGAAGATGAATATACTCCTAAATTACTATTCCACAAAATATTTCCTGAAGTTATATTTAATGCATATATTAAGCCGTCAGAACTAGGAACATATATGGAATTATCATATACAGCAGAAGTGGCTACAAATTGAGAGGAATTTGAAAAAATCCAATTAACTGATCCGTTTAATTTATTTAAACTATAAAAATTCCCATCATTGCCTCCAATAAATATATTCTCTCCATATAAAAGAGCACTTGGATGAAAAATACTATTAGAAGTATAGTTCCATAGTTGATCCCCTGAAGTCGAATTTAAAGCAAAAATACTATATTGAGCAGCGACATAAACAATACCATCTTCAATAGCAGGCGAAGACTCAGTTACAGAACCAATTTCAACCTTCCATAATTCATCTCCAGTATTAGAATCTAATGCGTAAAAAAATTCATTCCCTCCAGATGTGAAAATAACTCCTTCAAAAATTGTGGGAGAAGGAATAGAACCAACGCCCGTAAAATTTTTAGTCCATAAAATAAAACCATCAGAACTGTTTAAAGAAGAAATTTTTCTAACTCCTGATTCCTTATAACCTACAAAAACAGAATTATTTGCTATCGAAGCAGTATGCACTAAAGAAATTCCTAAAGAATGCCAAAGTTCATCTCCAGTCGTTGCATTCAAAGCATATAATCCTAAGCCATCAGTGGAAGCATATAATATATTATTTGATATTACTGGTTGTTCAATTCGATAAAAACCATTCGAAAAATTCCATAAGATACCGAAATTAGAAATATTAACTGAATCAGGATAATAGCGATTATTGTTTAGAGTTCTTCCAAACATGTTCCATTCTAAAGTTGAAGTAGAATTACTATTAATATTCGAATTATTGTTTGTTAAACCAATAGTAACAGAAGTACTATTTACCCACAAACCATCTCCTTCTTCATCAACTGCTTGACAACTTAAAATCCAATCTTCTCCATCAGTAGTTTCAGTATAAGATATGTTGTCTATATTGTAAGGAATGTCTTGAGGTATTTGAGGAAGCCATCTCCAGTTTAGAGATTCTTCATATAAAATTGCTTTGTTGCAAACTCCACTCGTACAAGATCCCCAAAGACCAGGAGTTATATCAGTAGAACAAGCACCTGTACCATAGTCTCCATCATATAGAGAATTGGCAGTTCCTACAAGCATATTCCAAGCTCCTGATGCTGATTCAATATCAGTTATAACAGTCCAATTGAAACCATCAAAACATTCACCATAACTTTCGGCACCAGGGCTCATAGGATATGTAGTCGAGGTAAAACGTAAAACTAACTTATTTGTGTATGCATTCCAGCAAGAAAGATCGATAGAAGAATTGTATGTGTTTAAATCTCCATGTTTAGAAGTCCATAAACTATTAGGGCTTGTAAGTGCAGGTTTTGTATAATTAATATAAAAATGACCTGTATTATCAAAACTATATGAACCAGGATTCACTGCTCCGCAAGAAGTTGTATTAGTTGCTGTTTCTTGATGACACCAAACAGTATCTCCTTCACTATATAATGCATCATTTAAGTACCACTGCCAATTATAATTAACATCACCAGTATTATTTGCATTACAATATCCTATAAGATCGTTTGTTTCTAATGGATTTGAAGGCATAATTAAAGGAATTAAAGTTGTTGGAGCTAAACAATCTAATAAATTACTATTATAATATCTTAGTTCAGGATATGAATCGCCACAAGATGAAAATCCCCATTCAGTATCAAATAACCAATTAGTATAAGTGTTTTGATTGTAAAGTTCTAAAGTTGTTTTTCCTAATGCTCCTTCAGATGATGTTTGATTCGTGGTATTTAGATCATAAAAATTATCTTCCATAATTCCCATATCTGAATATGCTATAGATCCTCCTGCAATATTTCCTGCGACTAAGCCTGTTGAATAGGTGTTAATAATTCTACCTTCATAATTTGCTCCTACAATGCCACCTGCATAATCTCCATCTGTATAAACAGTTCCTGTAAAATAAGAATTTTCTAAATTTCCTGAATTAGTTCCTGCAATTCCACCAACTTCATAATCTCCAGAAACATCTGCTGAAGAAAACACATAAAGAAGTTCGCCATCATTATCCCCTACAATTCCTGCAATATTTGCCCAACCTGAAATTGATCCTTCAGTACGAGCATATTCAATTAAACCATCGTTATTTCCTACTAACATTCCTGACTGATCAAAGCCCTCAATGGTTCCTGAAACAAAAACATTTGTAATGGTAGAATTTTGATTTAAACCTACTAAACCACCAACATTAAAATATCCTTTAATAGAAACATTTTCTAAAAAAACATTTCTTATTTCGGCACCATTTTCTATCTCAGCAAATAAACCAACAAATTCTCCTTCTTCTAAATTAATATATAAATTGAAAATTGAATTATTATTACCTTCAAATATTCCTTCAAAACCAACATACATTTCAGCTATTGGATCAAAACCTTCATAAGCAGTTCCATTGAAATTCCAAAGAGAAGTTTCAGAACAATCGATATCATTCATCAAAATATAATCAGAAAATATATCGGAATCCATTTCCTGTAATTGAGAACAATTGATAATTTGATAAGGATCTAAAGAAGTTCCAGTTCCCAGTCCTGAAAAAGCCATTACTGATGTTGATGCTAAAACAAGTAATATTGCGAATAATAATAGTTTTTTCATTATAATCTCCCCCGAAATGTACAATATAGCTAATTAAATGTTTATTTATAAAGTTAACTATTGTATTGAATAATTGCTAATAGGTTGTTGAATTGAGTTATTATCTTTGACAGCCTTCAGCAATAATTGTCAAAGTTCATCAAATCCTGATGTTAAATCTTATTTTTTAATAATTATTTTTAAATATGGTTGATTTTTATAATTTATTAAAATGGTATATATTAAAGATAATGGGACAAAATCAATTTGCGATGAATGCAAATTTGAAGCACAAAATACTACATTTAGAAAATGTCCTAAATGTGGATCAACACCTATGCGTGTTGTAAGTAATTACAAAGAAGAATGTTTTAGATTAAAACGATTTATATCTAAATTAAAATTTTGGAGAATTCAGCAATAATCAACCAATCGGTTGATTTTTACTACTTTTCTCTACTCACTTCTTATATATGATGGCGACTTTAGAGATATTAAGATGATGGACACTAATTCCAGTAACGACAAAATTGACTTACGTTTTTTTGTTATTTTTAGTAGTCATAAGTAGAGCAAGTAACCTCATATGTTCATCGTACGGGGGAGGGCTCGCTTAAAATGACAAACAACGAAAAATTAGTGACCAGTGCTGATCGTTCAGTAAAGATTACTGGGAAGGTTTTTTACAACGATCATAGGCGTCGTATTGAATTGAAAAAACCTGTTAGAGATTTGTTTGATTTGGATTCTGAGAATATGTTTTATGTTATGGAATTAGGTTTTAGTCCTGAAGCTGTGCATAAAAGGATTAAAGAGCTATTCGATAAAAGGGTGGTTCCTATAATTACTTATTTTGTTGAAGATGAGATTAAAGAGGTGAAAGAAAATGCATAATTGTCCTGAATGTGGAAATAAAGATTTGCGACTTAATGATTCTTCTAAGGAGCTTGTTTGTTTTAGTTGTGGCTTGGTTTTAGAAGATCAACCTTTGACAAATCCCTTTTTGACTTTTTCAGAACAAAATAGGGCTAGTCATCCTTATTTGTCTGAGGCTGGTGGAAAATTAGTCCAGGGAAAGATTTACAAGAATCATTGGGGATTGAGTACTAGGGCTAAAAATATTCGTGATGGTATGAATAAAATTCAATTCATATCTTCATCTATGAATCTGCCTACTTTTGTTATTACTGAAATAAAGACTTTGTTCAAAGAATGTGTTAATGCTGGTTTAACTGTTGGTCGTGGAACTCAAGAAGTTATTTATGCTTGTAGTTACTTGGCTTGTTTAATCCATAATTTGCCTAAGACTTCTTTGGAGTTTGTTCGTTTAGGTGACGTGAATAAAAAAACTTTATTGCGTACTGTTAAGAAAATACGTTCTGGTTTGAATATTTCAACAGGTGTTCTTAATCCTGTAGATATTATTCCTAGATTTGCTAATAATTTAGGAGTTAAACCAACAACCACTACTTTTGCTTGTACTTTGGCTATGGATATTAAAGAAAATGGTTTTTTATTGGGTAAAAAGCCCGAAACCATTGCGGCGAGTGCTATTTATTTGGCAGGAGTTTTAGAGAATGAAGATATTACTCAACGTAATGTCAGTAACCAAACAGGGGTTTTGGAAGTCACCATTCGTAAACGCAGTAATGAAATAAAAGAAAGATTCCTATTATAGCGTTTTATAGAAATCTTCTTTTTCTTTATTTTCTCTGCTTAGTTTTTCTAGAACTGCCTCTCTAACGAATTTAGAAATGCTTTTGTGCGTTTCTTTGGTTTTTTCTAGTTCCCACCATAATTTGTTAGAACAAAAGAAACTTCTTCTTTCCCCTCTCATTGAAGCAAAGCCTACATTTTTCTCATCATAAGTATTGTCGTTTTCCATGTAGTCTTAGCATTTGCCTTACTACAAAGTCGATGAGGGGAATAATAACTATACTCAAAAGTGCACTTTTTCGTTCTCCGAGTTTCCTATTTATAGTATATTAATTACTATTTTTTCATGTTTTCAGAAAAAAGCCATTTTCAAAGATCATTTATTCCGAAATCAGAGGATATTGTCCGATATTCTCGACAATATATGTCGGACTCAAGCCTTTGGATGTGGGCTTTTGTTTGGCGTTTTAGGCCTGAAACGGAGGAGTCCTCCTCAGACGTTTATTTACCACGTCACCGGGCAGGCCCATTACTTACTCTTAGAATTCTTTGGACACGCGCTTTGTGTTGCCCGAATTTTTCTCCAGAGTCCTGCTGGGACTGCGAATAAATTGAA
>Ga0222658_1000333_pt1 | contig 26052 bp, 22 predicted proteins | sample AntAcemetagen476_FD_179830 | JGI IMG/M metagenome (GOLD analysis project Ga0222658, IMG submission 179830) | Saline water microbial communities from Ace Lake, Antarctica - #476 | ecosystem: Environmental > Aquatic > Non-marine Saline and Alkaline > Saline | place: Antarctica: Ace Lake... | reverse complement strand
CTGATCCAGCAAATGATAAATATATGGGTACTGTAACACACCTTTTTTCATCACTAAAATAATTAATCCATCTTATTGTTCTATTTAATGTTTTAGCTAATGATATATGTAACATTCTAAAAAAAATGTTATTATAATTAAAAGTTTGATCTATGGAACTTATACTATCTGGCATTTTATACTTTTCTTTATATATATAAAATTATGTAGTATAGAAATTAAATATTTATCAATAATGGTGTATCAGTAATAATTTCATATTCTGATGAAGCACCATCACCTTGTCTTGTATAAGATATATTTCCAGTGAGTTTAAAATTTGAAAAAGTTGATCCTGTAGAATTATACGCAAAGGTTCTAGATTTTATAAAAAATTATAATTTTATTTTATATATTAAAATTATAATATATGAATCCTAATAATAATTATTATCTTCTATAACTTTTTTCTTTTTCTTTAAAGCTGCGATTCCTTGTCCTTCAGTTAGTTGTTCAACAATATCATAATATTTAACACCATATTATAATCATTATGGTTAAAATCATGAACAAAAATAATAACATCATCATCAATTATATCATAAATTGATTTAGCACAATATTTTCTTGCTCTTCCATCAACTAAAACTTTATCAAATTTAAATTTTTTAATTTTTGCATATTCAATATAATCTTTAAACTGTTCATATCTACAAGGAATTGGATCTGGTGTGTGTTGTGATACATGATGAAGAATTATATTATCAATTTCATAAGCATCAATAGTTTTTTGAATAGAGTTCACCCAATCTATATCATGTTCTATTGATATAACTTCTTTTACTAATCCTGAAAAATAAATAGTACCATTACCTGTTCCCCATTCTAATAAAATATCATCTGATTCTAAATATTTTTCAATTAGTTTATATTCATGTTCCCACATTAATGGTGTAAAAAATTCAAATCTATTTTTCATATTAATTTTTATTTTTAGATAAAATCCAATATTTTGTATTTCCACGCATTGTAAATATCATATCTTCATCTTTTTCTATTTTTAATTTATTTGGTATAACTCCCCAATCTTTCATCTTTTGAATAAATTTCTTTTCATTTATATTTGTTTGTTCATTTTGATGAGTTCTATTTCCACCTTTTTGTTCATTCAAATGATAAATAATACATTTTGGATTTACTACTAAATCATAACCTTTTCTATATATTTCATGAGTAAAAACAGTATCTTCTCTATGACCTGCTGGTGAAAAATCTAACGTAATATCACTTTTAATTATATCTTTTTTAAAAAGATAATTAGAATACAAATGTTCTACTTTTTTAATTTTATTATCTTGATTTCCACACATTTGTATATTAAATGATGAATAAATATCTTCTATTTTATTATAAATATCACCATGTATTTCTATTTTTCTCAATTTATTATAAATGTTAGAAATTATGATTCCAGATAATGCACCAACTTTTTCATTTATGTTCCCTGATAATATTTCCAATACATTACTTTCTAATATATTATCATCATCTGTTCTAAATATCCAATCTGTTTTTGAATTATCTATTCCTATTTTTTGTGCATAAACTTGACCTTTTGATTCTCCATGAAAATATGAAAAATCAATATTTTTTAATTTAAATAATTTTAAAATTTCTTTATTAATTGGAATATTATAAAATTCTTTAACATCATTATCATCTACTAATATAACTTCAATTGGTGAATATGATTGATTTAATATGGACATTAAACAAAGAGGTAGTGTCGTGTGATATCTACCTCTTGTTGAAATAATAACTGTTATATCCATTCTTTTAATTTAATTTTAATTTCATTTAATTTTTCTTCTTTTTTATTGGATTCATAAGAATGAAATAATGAGTTTTCTGGTATACCATTAAAATCTATATTATATTTTACAAGATTATAACTTAAAGCTAATTCTTCTTGATAAAAATCAGAATTTATTCCTTTTCTTTTATTTTCATTAGAAGTAATAATTTGTTTTGTTGCATTTTTTGGTGTTATATTTAAAGGTGTCCATATTTTATGACAATATTTAGAAGACGCTAAAAAACAAGATGATATTCCCATATTTCTACCATCATTTATAAAATCTGTAAATTTTATATCTGCTCTATATCCATCCTTTAGTAAAATTTTTGTTATATCTAATTTTGTAATATCATACATATTTGGATTAACTAAAATATCACCATCAAAAAATATATTCCAATCACAATCCATTCCTAATTCATAGATTTGCATCTTTTCATAATGAATATGCCAATCTGGAAATTTTCGTTTTGTAATTTCCACAAAATTTGCACCTATTTTATTTGCATATTTTTTCATTAATGGTATAGTAATTTCCATCATTTCAGGAAAATAATTGTTTATATTTAAAGTATAAATATTACATTTCATATTTCAACGTTATTTATCATTATCATAAATATCAAATACTTCTTTTACAACAGTATCAACATCAGGTAAATAATCATATAAAGTTTTACCATCAGGTACTTTGTCTATATTGTCAGGATATGATTCAGTATGTCTGATTTCTAAATCATCTAATAACAATTCTTTATATAAAACTTTAGTTTTATATGTTTGAACTCCATTTCTAAATGGAATCATATGATCAGGGTGTTTACAAGTTGGAATTGCAACTAACCAATTATCAAATGCTCCTGCAATATGAACTGGTGAACTATCATTTGTCAATGTTACCTTAGATAATGATATTAATGCAATCATTTCTCCCAATGATGTTATATCTCTAAAATCCATTCCATCTTTTGGACATTTAACTGGTTGATAACCTTGCTTATTTTCAATATATTTACCAATTAACACAACAGTTAATTTTTCTGATAATTTATCTACTACTTTTTGCCACCATTCAACTGGAAATGTTTTAGAAGGCCACCATTTACCAGCATGAACTAAAACAACTTTTTTATCTGATGGTTTATCTTTTAACATATCAACAATACTTGAAACATCTTCAATATCAACTTTCATTTTTATTGTTTTATCTTTAACAGGTAATGTTCTCTTTATCATTGATAAAGATGCAAAATCTGTAGGGTGAAATAATACATGAGATAAATCAGTTTGAGACTGTTCATCATCTGGACATGAGTGCATTGTAAGAACAGCATCTTTCAATCCTTTCCATTCATCATAATCATAAATTGGAATATCTAAATGTTCAAATAATCTTTTAAAATGTGAAATAATAAAAATTTTTGCATCTGGATATATTTTTTGTGTATATCTAATAACTGGCTCAGCACAAAGTTGATCACCCATACCTGCTGAAACAGCAATTGCAATATTTTGATCATATTTATATTCAGGTGAATCTATTTCCCATTGTTTAATATCACCGAGTAATACATTAAATATTTGATCTCTTGGTGCTCCAGCATAATGCATAATATATGAATCTAATCTTGATATACCTATAATTTTATCAAGTATATCCATTCTATTAAATTTATAATCTAATTGAAACATATCAATTTTATCATTACATATTCTTAAATTAAGATATGGTTGATCAGTTTCAACAAAATCAATACCTTTTGGTAACTTAAACATTTGTTTATGTCTCCTTGATATAACCATCACGCCTGAATTATAAAATTTACCATCCCAATCTTTTAAAGGTTCTTTATAATATTCTGAAGCTTGAACAATATATTCAGTTCTAGGGGCATATTTACCTTCGTTTAACATCCCTAGTTCTGTTTCTGGTACAATATCAAAAAGATTTGGACAATCTTCTCTAATTATTAAATCTATATCTAAATAGATTATTCTTCTATATTTATTCAAAAGTGTATAAATATGAAATTTATTATATTTTTGAGTAATATAATTTGGGTCATTTTCAGTTATATTTGAAAAATCTGCACCAATTTTCTTTGCATATTTTTTAATACTTGGTAATGTAACTTTACCTAATTTTTCATAATATTCACCTATAGATATAGTTAATACTAAATTATCTTTCATAAATTAGTTTTTTTATTTATTATATAATATTGACTAGAAAATGTTTAAAAATTATAGATATAATTATCTATTTTTTAATAAGTTCATCAGACATCACATTTTTATAACCACCAAGATAATACTCCAAATTTAAAATAATTATTATTAGTATCATGTTAAATCCAACCTATCTTGTAAATATGTTCTACCAGATGAACCAGATTGTAATGTCCATATATAATCTTGTGCAACTTCTTTATTTTCAGTTGTTCCACTACTTTCTGCAATTACAACAAAATATTCACCATAATCATAATTAGTCGGTTGATTTTCATTACCAATCCAATTAAGATTTATTAAACCTGTATCAGTATCATATGATGTATTATATGTACAACCTGTTCCACCGTTTATTATTATATCAGATATTGTAGCACCTGTAATTTTTAATGTTAAAGCATATGTTCTTAAATCATCTGGTATTGTATTGCCTGAATTTGTATTTTGTGAACTAATTGTAATATCCATAATATTATTATTTAATGATGTTTCGACATCTGTAACACCATGAACATATAAATATTCATAAACATTTTGATTAGCACTCATCCATAATTTATCGTTACCTTTTGATCCATATGTATCTTCGAGATAATCCATAGTATTCATAAATTCATTAAATGAACCAAATCCACCTCCTGCACCTGCAACAGAATGAGTTAATCCAAATTTCCACGAATGATATTTATTATCTTCTGTGGCACCTGTTGCTTGATTCATATTAGAAATCATATCTGACTCAGTAACAGTGTTCCACCTATATACACCGAAATCATTTTGAGGCCATTTATCAAAACCAATTCTCCATGCTCCATCCATATAATCCCAATCTACAATACCTGCCATATGATCATTTCTACCAGCACCAAACCATTGATAATTATTAGCATTTTCATAAGAATATAATTTAGTCATTCCAGTTATTGCCCATACTGTAGGTGCCATATAATTAGTTGCATTTTGTGTAAATATTTTTATTGTTATTCCTGATGGTGTTGATGTAGTATAACCTGAAGAATATAATCTTGCATAAGATCTATTTCGTTCAACCTGATAATTTGAATCTGTTGCACCATCTTGAAATTGGTGTGAATTAATTGCCCATCCAGCATCATACATTTCTGCCATCTGTTCCCATGACATAGACGCAGAACCATCATGAGCATCAACACCGGCATTAGTTAATGAAAATATAGCACAACCAACACTAAAATTGACATCGTTTCCACAACCATCAGTATAAGTTTTACCTGAATAATAATTACTATCTCCTGCTACACCACCAGTTAAATATTTAAATCCATAAGTGTATTGATCTAAAACACCATCATCCCAAGAATATGAATATGCATATTGTTTATCATACCTAAATGGTGTTTTTGTTACACCAATATTATCCTCTGTTGGAACTGTTTCAAATACTACCTGTATGCTATCTATACTAGTAGATTCATAAGTAATAGGAATTTTTTCATTCATCACCATTACACATAATAAAACATCACCTGATGATTCACCATAATTTAATTTAATTAATATATCATTATTAATAGGTGATATATTTATTATTTTACCTTCACCTAAATTATATTGATATTTTAAAAATTTATCTTGTATTTCAATATACGTGTAATCATCTGGATCAGTAGGTACATATGAATAAAAAGTAAAATCATATTTTTTATCATCATCTAATCCAGAAACATTATAATATACATTATTAGTATCATCAGCTAAATAATCTCTAGTTGCTGTATCTGGATAACCTGAACCACCTAAACCAGGATTAACAGTAGATGTGAATCCACTCACGACTGTAATATTAATAGTTGATGTATATCCACTATTATCAACAATATCAGTTAAACTTGGTGATGTTAATGTAATATTATTCCAATTTCCATTAGTTTTATAACTATCTGATCCAAAATCAAATAAATATATCCCAGAATATACAGCATTAGAAAAATCTAAAAATGTTTTACCATTCCAAAAAACTGTTTTACCGTTATGTAGTATTATCTTACTCATTATGATCCTTCTTCTATTTCTAATACATTTAAAACTGCTTGATTATTTTCCCAATATGTCCAAAACCCTATTTTACCACTAGATGATGGTGAAATATTACTAACTGATACTGTATTCAAATAATTACTATTACAATCTAAATCAACATAAGTACCATCTTCTGATGTTCCACCTGAAATTGTATATCTAGCTTCTGCTGTAAATGATGTTCTTGATCCAAAAAAAGTAAACTTATAAGTTGATGCTACAGTTAAACCTGTAACTGCTATATATGGAGTACCAGTTCCTTCATCATACCATGATGATAAACTTCTCATTATTGGATCTTGTGCATATACACCATCAGTTGCGGTTGATCCATTTTGATACTCAACATTAAATGGAGCATCCATTATTAAAGAATAATCTGAAGCAGTATTATCATCATAATATAAAGTCATACCACCATCCGCAACATTATAAGCAGGTATAAAAGAACAATAATATCTACTTTGTTCAGTTCCACGTGAATTATTTATTATTGATATTGAGTCGGGAGCTACGTAGGAAATGGAACAGCTGGTACAAGTGGATCTGTTCCTGATGTGCCGTCTGTTCCTGAAGTACCTGATGTGCCATCTGTTCCTGAAGTTCCTGATATACCTGATGTACCTGATATACCGTCTGTTCCTGATGTACCATCTGTTCCTGATGTACCGTCTGTACCTGATATACCTGATGTACCAGATATTCCACTTGTGCCGTTTGTTCCTGAAGTCCCTGATGTGCCACTACTTCCTGATGTTCCTGAAGTACCATCTGTACCTGAAGTACCATCTGTACCTGAAGTACCATCTGTACCTGAAGTACCATCTGTACCTGAAGTACCATCTGTACCTGAAGTACCATCTGTACCTGATGATCCATAAAAAGTTCCATCTACACCTGAAGTACCATCTGTTCCACTTGTTCCACTTGTACCAGTTGCACCTGACGCAGCATATCTAATATCTAATGTTGTTGTTAAATCTAAAGGAAAATTTTGACCATCATCTTGTTTGATAATCAAATTATTTGTTTCATATGTGAATGCAGATAAACTTGTCCCCCCTGATGGTCCAATTATAAACCACTCTCCACCAGTTGGTTCTGTATATATAAGTTTTCCATCATTATTAACTGATAATGAACCACCTTCATCAGAAAATATTCCACCATTACCAGTTTTATTTATTATTATTCTTGATGTATCACCGCTTATTGAAAGTATATCTGTTCTAAAACCCATTAAATAATTATTATATTTATTCTATATATTAAAATGAATTATTAAAAAACTAAACTATTGAAATAATTTAATATAAATAAAGAAAAAAGAATTCTTGAATGAAAAAATTATTAGCTATTACACCACACTTATCAACTGGTGGTGCTCCTCAGGTTTTAGTAAAAAGAATTGAATTAATAAAAGATAATTATGAAATATATGTAATAGAATATTCTAATATATCTCATAGTTTTATTATTCAAAAAAATAGGATTAAAAATCTAATTCCATCTGAAAATTTCTTCACATTAGGTGATAATAAAAATGCAATTTTAGACATTATTAATAATATAAAACCAGATATAATTCATATGGAAGAAATTCCAGAAATGTTTATGGATTATAATATTGCAAAAGAAATTTATAAAAAGGATAGAAAATATAAAATATTTGAAACTACACATTCATCAGATTATGTTGTAGATAATAAATTATTTTTTCCAGATAAATTTATTTTTGTTAGTCAATACAATTGTTTCAAATTTAATAAATTTGGAATACCAACTGAAGTTGTCGAATATCCAGTTGATAAAAAAATGAGATCATCTGTTGATAAAAACAATGCACTTAAAAAATTAGGATTAGATCCTAATTATAAACATATTTTAAATGTTGGATTATTTACACCAAGAAAAAACCAAAAATATGCTTTTGAAATTGCTAAAGAATTAGAAAATGAAAAAATTAAATTTCATTTTGTTGGTAATCAAGCTGGAAATTTTGAGCATTATTGGAAACCTCTTATGGAAAACAAACCAAATAATTGTGTTATATGGGGTGAAAGATCTGATGTTGATGATTTTTATACAGCATGTGATTTATTTCTTTTCACATCAAGAGGGTTTAGATATGACAAAGAATTGAATCCACTTGTGATTAAAGAAGCATTACAAGAAGATATTCCTCTATTTTTATTTCCATTAGATGTTTATTGTGGAAAATATGATGATGATCCAGATTGTACTTATATGATTGGTGATTTATCTGATGATTCTAAATTAGTTAAAGAATTTTTATTTAAAAACGATTCAATAACTAATCACATACAAAATTCTATAATTCCAAAAATTGAAAAAAATTTAGAAATTAAAGATATACCCAAAGTTGATAAAATTGACGAATCATTAAATATTAGAGTAGTACAAATAAATAATTATAATGAATCACTAAAAAATGTTTTAATTAATAATAAAATTGGTTATGTTAAAAGCGATATAATTGATTATAATGATATTCCACCAAAATCAAATTGTATAAGACCTGATGATATTGATAGATTAGGAGTTTATGGTTTAGGTTCAAAAGAATATAGTAACTATTTAACATATAGAAAAATAATTGAAAAAGAATTTTCATTATTTGATTTTTTAATTATTATAAATGAACAATATATACACATATCTGATAATAATATAATTTCTGATATTAAACAAATCATAAAAGAAATGTCAGATAATAATATTAAATATAAGATAGTAGGATATCTTCTATTTATAAATAAAACATTTAAAAATACATTATTTTCTAAATATAGAACAGATGGTTGGGATGAAACAACTAAATGGTTAGAATATATTTCTAATGATAAAGATAAAAAAATTCATAAAGACACTAAAATTCATAAAGATAATAATCTAATAAATATTGATTATAATATTGAAGAAAATAAATTGATATTTAATTTAATAAATTCAACACCAAAAACAGTTAAATATAACATAAAATTAAAAGACAATAAATCTGAATTTTATTCAACAGTTGTCAATATTTCAAATGAATTTAACACTTGGGTAAATGTAGATCATTTTAAGGATTTGAAATATGTTAATGTAGATTTCTTCAGAAATAACAAATTGTCATTCACTAAAAAATTTAAATTTCCAAAAGAATCTAAAAATTTATATATATTATCTACATATATTAATAGTGGGATCAAAAAGAAAACTACTATCGATTGTATCAATTCATTAAAAGGTAAAGATATTTTAATTTCATCACATATACCAATAGATAATGATATTCAAAAAATGGTAAAATATTGTGTTTATGATGATCATAATCCTATGATTAAACATAGTTTATATACAAAATTTTGGAATGAAACCGATAAATATAGAATAGATGTAAATCTCAATGAATTATCTAACGCTGATAAATTAAATCAATCTTTGGCAGTATTAAACAATATTGAAAATTCTATTAGATTGGCAAAATCTTTAGGTTATGATAAAATTGTAAATGTTACTTATGATTTTATTTTTAGTAATAAAGATTTATCAACTATTAATAATTTAATAAAAGATATAGATAAACAGGATAAAGAAGGATTCTTTATGAAATTTAATGATAATGGATTAGATGTACTAAAATCTGTATTTTTTATAATTGATGTTGATTTATGGTTAAAAATATTTGATAACCCTAGAACAAGTGAAATTTATAATAAAGAATGTACAAATCTAAATATTGACAATTTTCTTGAAAGATATTTTTATAAAAAATTAGAAAATTATAAAGATAAATTGATTATTAGAGAATCCGATGAAAATAAATTATTTAATGGAAATATAAATCTTTTTTCTGGTGTTGAGTATTTAACACTTGTACCTGTTGAAAATAAAGATGATGAAATAGTTTTATGGTTAAATACTAGTAATAAAATTGATAACAGAAAAATGGTTGTTAAAAAATACAACAATAATATTTTAGAAGATATTATTAATGTGGAAATAACAAAAGAAACTATTTTTTATAAAAAAATAGTTTTAGGAAATAATGATAATATTGAATTAAAAATTACCTTTATAGATAATGAAACTAATGAAATTATTGATACTGATTATTTTGATATAAATAAATCTAATATTAAATTATTAAGTGATAATGGTAAATTCTTATATAAAAATGAAAATAATTAAATATGAAACGAAAACTTAATATATTAATACTACATCCAGGTATTGTAGAAATACCACCTAAAGGTTGGGGAGCAGTTGAAAAAGTAATATGGAATTATAAAATTCAATTAGAAAAATTGGGACATGAAGTTGATATTGATGTGCCATGGGATTTTAAAAAAGATTATGATATATATCATTCACACACTGCAAATCAAGGTTTTGATGATTTATATCTAGCAAAAAAACCATATATTTATTCTTTACATGATCATCACTCTTATTTATGGGGTAAAAAATCTTTATGTTATAAAGAAAATCTTAAAGCAATGAAAAGATCTATAATATCAATATCACATGCTGAATATCTTATAGATTATTTTAATGACACAGATAAATTGTTCTATCTACCTCATGGTGTAGATACTGAACTATATGTTGATAAAAATTATCAAAAAAATGGACATAAATTATTATGTGTGGCATCTAATGGGTTATTATTTAATGAAACAAACGATAGAAAAGGATTTAGATATGCAATTGAATCAGCTAAAGAATTGGATTTACCTATAACTATTGTTGGTCCAGAATCTAATGATACATATTTTGATTCTAATAAAGATTTATTAGAATATGATAAATTAGAAATTATTAAAAGTCCGACTGAAGAAGAATTAATAGAAATTTATAATCGACACACTATATTTTTACACTTATCCGATTTAGAAGCAGGACATCCAAATTTAACATTATTAGAATCATTATCATGTGGATTACCAATTGTTGGAACATATTCGGGTGTAGATGAATTAGGTGGGTTAGTTAAAACAAAAAGACATACTGATAATGTTGTTAATAAATTAAAATTTGCAATTGAAAATTATGATTCATTAAAAAAAGAAACTTTAATAACATCTAAAAAATATGACTGGAGTGTTATTGTAAAAAAACTTGAACAAATTTATTTTAATGTAATCGACATAAAAACAAATTTCACAAGTGAAACAATGAGAAATAAGATTATTGATATTTATGATAATTCTGAAATTATTTATAAAGAACCAGTTGAAAAAGATATTGAAATTAAAATCGATTATCATTCTGGTCCAAAAGTTAGTATAACATCACCTTTAAAAAATGTTAAATATAAAGTAGATTATATTGATGGTGATAAAGATGAATTAGTTTATAGTTTAGATATGTCTAATGATCAATGGTCAATTGCAAATAGAAAATGGTATACTAATTGGATTATTAAAATTACAGATTTAAATAATGGTAATATCAGCTCGGTTGATTTCGATTTAAAATATAAAGATGTATTTATTAAATTGGATACTAATTCAACAGAATATTGTTATTCATGGTCAGAATCAGTCGAAAAGTTTAGAAAAAAACACAATTGTTTAATATATTGTTGCACAAAACATAACGATTTATTAGAAAAGGAATATCCACATATAAATTTTGTTGATGAAGGATTTGATGATAATGATATTTATGCCAAATATATCATTGGATATAGTGATGATAGAAACATCAACCCATATGGAAATACTGGAATTGATATAGCAGCTAATGTTTTAGGGGTTAAATAATGTTAAATAGTTGAATATATTTTAAAGTGGATAAATTTATCCACTTTTTTTATTTATATAAAAGTTTTAATAAATCTTCAGTTATTAGTGAAATTAATTTTTTACCTCCTACTTCTACTTTTGGAATATTTTTGATTATTGAAAATTTATCGTTTCCATCTATTTCTAATTTAGAAATATGTTCTTTTACTAATTCATTATCATTATAATACAACTTTAATTTTTCAACAAACATATTCATATCAACACCAAGTTTGTTATTATATTTAATCATTTGGAGTTCATCATCTTGTTTCTGTATTAAAATATACCAAAGTTTCTGTTTAGAAACTCTTATATTTTCCAAAAATTGTATAGATTTAGACGCCATAGTATCATCTGGCATTTTAGCAACCTTACCGTAAAACGATACTTTTTTCTTTTCTTCATTCATATAGGTATATATAAGAAATTTAGGGTCTATTTTTCCCATTTTGGTGGATATTAACTATTGTGTTTATTCCAATATTTTCCAACTGTATAATTATAAAAATTTTTAACTGGTAATACAGATTCAATCATCCATATCCATTGTTGTTTCAAAAATCCTAACATTGTGTTCATATTATCATTACTATAAATATATTTAGAAAACATTTTTCTAATTAAATTTGTTTCATAATCATAATGTGTATGAATTTCATTATCGTTTCTATGTTTTAAATCATACAATTCTTTTATTTCTGAATATTCTTCTATCATTTTAAATATATATTTTTACCAACCTCGCCACCATCTATTTGTTTGATAAATATCATCATCTTCATCATCAATATTACTATTTTTATTCAAATGATGTTTATTTGGATTATGTGTAGTTGGATTAATAGTGGGATATATTGTTCTCCTATAATATGGAGAATTTAATTGACGTTTTTTTTCGTCTTCTTCTTTTTTCATTTTTCTCTTAGATTTTCCTAATGGTGGATCTTTTATTCTTTTCTTTCTTTCAATGGTTTTTTTCCATGGCCAAACATCTAACCATTTTCTATCTTTATCTCTAAAAATAGTATAATCGTCTTTTCTCCACCACATTATAAATAATAATTGTTCTAATATTCCAGCAGATATCTTTATATTAAATTTTTCATATAATTTTTTACTTAAAATTGGTAATTCCATTTCTTCTCCTGGTTGTAAATCATCTATTACTATAGAATGTATAGAATCTCTTAATTTTATTTTAGAAGCTATATGCATACTTTCATCTATTTTTTCAAAACTATTAAAACATATATCCATTTTAATTTATATTGTTTTCATTTGTTCCTGTCCAAATTATATTAATAGAATTCAACCCATTTGTAGATGGAACATCATTGTAATATACACCATTTCTATCATACCAACTACCTCTTAATATTGGCAATTCATTATTTTCGACTACTATATCACCTTGAACTGGATCTAATCCTATTACAGCATTTGGATTATATGGTGTTTTCTTATATATTTTCTTTTCCTTTATTAACACTATTTCATCTTCTAATACATTATGGTTAATATTATTGCTTTTTAAACCATCTCCATGATAATCTTCATTCTTTTTACTAATAAATTCTACATTAACACTATCAACAGATGTAATTTGATTTTTAATAGTTTTTATAATATCGGATTTAACTATTCTATCAAATCTTTCATTATTAACAAAATAATCAGAAACTATTTCTATTATTTGATTTTTAATATTGTCCTTAACATCTGTTTGATATCTTCTAATATAAATATTCATAACATATAATGATATAGTCGGTTGAATAATTACAACATTTGTAGTTAAACTTAATATTCCCATTGTTCTTAAATATTTCATCACTTTTTCTTTCTCGTTATCATCTAAATAAAAAACATCAAATGGAACATTAAAGTAATTGTAATCGTCAACAAAATAATTTTTAATTTTTGGAATTAAATATAAATATATTTGATTATCATATATTGTTGGAAAATATCTAGTCATTTGTTCTCTTGTATTTTCAATATCAACAGTATCACCAAATGTTTCTTTTATAAATGTCTCAATATATTTATTATTATTGAAATTATTTTCATCTAAAAGATTGAAAGCATTAACTTTGGAAAACAAATTTAATCTCTTTAAATGGTATATAAATTGATCAGGAGAAGCTAATACGAAATTTCTAGATACATGAGGTATTACAGATTTCATATATTCGACACTTTCAGAATTAACACCAAAATTTATATCAGTATGAATATAAATATCAAATAAATCATTCATATTTATTATATTTCCATCTGAATCATAAACATTATCTTCAAATGTAAAATCATTAACTATATTATTCAAAATATTTCCATCTGCACCATCCGTTAATAAATATCTAACAGTTATAATTGAACCAATTTCAGGAACAAAACCATAATCACCTGTTCCAAAATAAATATCCAATCCACCATCAAATCCAGTTTTTGTATAACAAGCCATTTCATTTGGTAACATATCATACAAACTATCAACAGACTTCAATGATATCCCATTATAATAAACTGAAAAATCAAAATTGTCAATTATTTGATTTCTATTAACCACAACTTTTACAGATTTATTTCTTTTACCATCACCAGTATATTTCTGTTCTTCATATTTACCTTGTTTAATACTAAAAAATAATTCAGTATAAGAATTCACATCATAAATGTTTTTTATTGAATCACCCGTAGAAATTACATAATCCATTTGGTTTGATTTATTTTTCATCAATGTATTATTCATCATTTGAATTTTACCACCTTTAATTTTACTTAAAATATTAATCCCAACTTTTAATTTTAATTTAATTGTACCATTTGCAGATATAGATCTACTCGGATTATGACCAGATATTCTAGACTGATTTATTATTATTCTTGAATTCGTTGTTGTTTCAATATCCATTTGTTTCACGGAATTCTTTATATAAACCATATTATTAGAAAATAATATTTTTTGAATATGCATTATCATACCAGATGGTGATGCATGTGAAAATAATTTCCCAGACTTTTGATAAGTATCTTTTAACCAATATTCTAATTGATTACCTAATTTATCATATGTTATTTCTATAAAATCAAAAAATTTGTTCATTGAGTTATGTTCGATTTTTTTTATATATTAAATTATCAATTTTAAATATATTTTGTTTTTAATGTTTCACCAATAACTTGAATCATTGTTGATAAATTTTCTCTTTCTTCTTTTATTGTATTATCATAAATCTTAAAATCGAATATATAATTTGTATTATTGTCCTTTTTTAATGTTAAATCAATATCTATTTGATTATTTAAATTTATTGCAAAACTAAAAAATAAAGATTTACAAGGAATTATTTTATATTTTTCATCCATCTTAACATCATAAATAGATATGTTTCTAACACCATTTTCTGAAAACCAATTGTTTATAAGAGAACTTGGAGATTTTATAAATGATGATAATATTTTTATATTATCTCCAAATTTATTATCTATAAATATTGACGATACTAATTTTTCTAATTCATCAAGATTACTAAACATTCTAATTTTATAATTACAATTTATATCAAATAAATATTTAAATTGAAAATTATCATCATTAGATAACAAATATGTTTTGTCTTTATCTACTTCAAATATTAATTTAGTAAATATTATATTAGTTTTACTCAAAAATAAATTTTTAAAATCTATAACTAAAGAATAACCTTTTTTAGTTTTTTCATATACACTATCAATTGATTGTATGGATGCGTTAGAAAAAACTTTTTTTAATGATGTTTCAATATCTTTTATACTAATCATTTTGAGTATTTAATTTTTGTATATATTCTGTTGTTAAAAAGCTTCTAGTCATCAAATATCTATGATTTATATCTGATGTTAAAGAACTATCAATTCTTAATATATTAATTTTTACGCCTTTATAATAAAACACTATTGGTTTTCCTATCATCGTTCCAACATTTGAAGAATCCCAATCTATTGTTATTTGAATTCCTGTTTTTCCTGTTATATAAAATAATCCAGAATAATCAATAGTTAATCCTGATGTTGCTGCAGTGGAACCAGAAAAATTAAAACCATCAATATAAACCCAATCACCAACAGCAAATAAATCATCATTTAAATCAAATGATGTTGTTGTTCCTGTGATTACACTATCAGGTTCAGGATCAATATATGTAGATGCATCATAATAATATGAATTATTAAATGTTGAACCTGTTGGATTAGTATCATCATATGACTGAACATCAATCGGTAAATCAAATGCATTCATAAGTAATGTTTCTTTTTTACCTATACCTGTTCCATTATCAAACATAATATTCACTTGTAAATCATTTAATTTATCACATATATTACTTCTTACTATAATATCCATCGATTGTTTAAATGCAAGATCATTATTTAATATAATACTACCTGTTGTAATACTTAATTCATTTACAATATCACTATAAATATTTACTAACGTATTACCTTTATTTGGTACATTGATATTCCAACTACTACCTCTTCTAACTACCCCAATATATGGATCTTCTGTTGATGCCATAATATATGTTGCTGTTGTTAAACCTGTATTTTGATTTACTATATTATATTCAAATATATCTGTTGTATAATAATTATAAATATCATCATAAGTAATTTGCCTAGCATTAAATTTAATAGCTGGATAATTTTTAGTATAATCAATTTCAACTTCAATCGTATCTGAATCTACAACTTGATTCGTTTTATATAATTTTATTAATTCTTCGTGACTATCTAATTTATATTTTATTTCATCTAAATCTGTCTGTGAAAATAGAATAGATTCTAAATCATTTATTTTTTGATTCATAGATAAAAACTGTTCAATTATAGTCATAAAATTTCTATTTAATTTTCCATAATTCGCCATTACATTATTATATAAATCAAAACCAAATAAATTATAAATAGAAGTAGTATCATATCTCAATGGACTCATATCATTATCAACTTTATAATCTAAATTTAAATTATAAATATAAGATAAACCATCTTGTTCTGAATTAGTTACTAATTTTCTAGTGGGAGTTATTGTTTTATCATCATTTAATCCAAAATCGTCATCTGGATTATTTAAAAATTCTATACCATATAAATTTGTATTGATACTACCACTACCATCATCAATATCATAATACCACAATATAGCATTATATTCAAAATCTGAAGGTGCTTCATCATTGATTACCATAGCATTAAATTCATCAAAATTCTTAACAGTTGATCCTGGTAAGCTCATTTTTAAATAATGTTTTCTATTAAAATCAATTGCCAACCCATCTATATTATCAGAATTAAAATCTGTTAACTTTTCAACATAAGTATCTTCAGCTAAATTATCATTGGAGTTTTTTAATACACCATAATAATTCCCACTCAATCTAATTGCATCTCCTGTTGTATTAGAATATGTTTTATCTACAGTATCAAAATATCCAAAATATGATCCAGGGTAATCACTTGGTTTTGTTCTTATTGGTGAATTTAAATATTCTGCACCATTTATTTCTTGTTGAATTTCTTCAGCCAATATCGGTAATTCCAATCCTGGATAATAATTAGTATTTTGAAAAATATCAAATAAAACCGTTGGTGTTTGTCCAGCGTGTGGAGGAATCATTGCGGTAAATTCCGTGTAGTTATTAACCGATGTTTGGATTTTACTAACAGCTTGCACATCACCTATATATTGAACTAATTTATGATAATCTAATTTCACATAAACTGGACCAATATCACCAGATGTTGATATTGCTGCATCTAATGTAATTTCTGTATCTGTTGATGTAAAGGTTATATTATCAATTGCATATGAAATACCACTATCTATAAATGTAAATGTTGTTCCAGTCTCATAAACAATTACTTTATCCCCTATTTTAAATTTAGCAATTTCTGATATAGTTATAACTGGTGTGGTAGTTGCATCTACAATATTACCTTCATAAATATTTATATCTCTTTCTTTCCATAAATATCTTCTAAAATAATCTCTATTTGTATATGATGATTCATTTGGATTTTGAAAATCTGAAAGATTTTTATCCCAATCAATTTTATGAATTGCTGGTTCTAAATCAATAATATTCATTTTTCTACACCATTTCCAAAAAATAGATTCTGTTGGAGTTTTATTTTCTACTGGATTATAAAAATCCTTTTCTCTAGATACTCTACTTTCTCTATAAACAGTATCACAATTAGCAACATAATTTCTTAATCCTTCTACTAATGTTGCAGAATAATCATAATTGGATCTTGGATTTCCATCTGGATCCCAACTAAAAACTTTATTCCCATATGTATTTGTTGATTGTTTAACAAAATCTAATACACCTGGATCACTTGTTGTGCCACTATAACTCTTAGGTATGTTAAGTAACATAAATTTAGATGGTGTTATTTTTATATCATCTTGAAAATTATTTAAACTGAAATCCTTAATTGCATTAGGAAATGCATAAAATGAAGTCCCTCTCGATTTCATGCTTTTATACAGCGGTGTAGCCATTCTTTTTTATATTTTTCTTTTATATATAAAAATTACATAGTTGCTTAAAACAAAAAAACAGAGGAATTTAAAATTCCTCTGTTTTAGATAAATAGGATTGCATCCTAAAATATTCTCAAAATTTTTTAGTTGATTTTAAACAACAAATACACATAAGCTTCCTGTTATTCTGGTAAAGGTTCAATATAAACTTCTTCTCTATCTTCCCTTACACCACGACCTTGTCCTTGTTGGTAATCAACAGGTGAATCATTATAATATTTATTCTGATCCTTTTTTTTATCTAATTTACTTAATTCATTAATCTTTTTATCTATTCTTTTATTAATTTCATCCTCAATAAATATATCCCATTCAGATACATCTTTAGTTAAACTATCCATTTTTATATTTAAATCTAAAAATGATTTTGATTTTTTTTCTATTCGTTCTTCTGTTACTTCTATCCTACCATATCTTGGTGCATAAATTGGTCTAGTTTGTCTTGTTATAAGGTTTTCTTCTTCCATTGCCATTCTATTTGTATTCCAAACTTTATGGTTATTTCTAATTTTAACTATTTCATCATCAATAATATAATTTATTAATAATTTAGTATATTCTGCGAAATTTTCATAACTTGTAGAAATTTTATCATTAGTTAAATGCAAATCTAAAATTGAATCATAATCTTTAGAAACTAAATACATCATCATTCTATCTGTATATTCAACCGTTGAATATTTATTTTTTTTCTTTGTATCATAATCATTCTTTAATTGATATAATCTATCAATTAAACTTTTTTTAAATCCATTTTTCCTTCCTACTTTAACAAGATGTTTTAATAAAAATGGTATTCTTTTTGATAAATTTAAATTTAAATAAATACCTACTTGATTTTCTGTAAATGGATAAAATGATATTAATTTTGCATAAGATCTCTTTAAAAATAATGGTATTTTTAATTTACCTAAACAATTCATATTGTGATTTATAATATTATTATAAACTATCCAAGTTGTATTATTTTGTATTTCTCTAAATTTCATAATTTATTTTTTATTATAACTCTAATTTATTCAATTTATTTCTAATATCCAAATATTTTTCATTCTTTTTCTTCAATAATTATACCCACTTCATTTAAATCCAATTCTAATATTTTAAAATTATTTTCATTAATAGGACCATTTTCTTTACAAAACTTTGTAATATTATCCCAAGCATTAATATGTTTTAATAATCCTGGATGAATTGAATCAACATAACCCAAAAGTGTATCATAATCAAATGCATACCACGATGCACCACTATCAAAACTTCTAAGAGTGTATTCACCAAACCCATCACTCCATCCTGATTTATATAAATGATTTGAATAAAATTCTGAAGACCTAACTAATTCATTATATTCTATTTTTTTAACAATACTATATTTTTGAATAAAAATAATTGATAATAGTATTGTTAATATTATAAACATAATAACAATTATTTTAGTTAAGAATTTAAAAAAATTACTCATAATTTTTAATTTTTATATTTGTCTAAATATACTAAAAATAATAATTAAAAAAAATATTTATCCAATATTTAAACATTTTCATAAAATTTCCTTAATTAAATTAAAAACAAATTTATAATGAAATTTTAATTTCATCAAAGGGATATTGTTGTTTCTTGTAAATTTCTGTTCTTCTGTGGATATAGTGGTTATATAATATATTTTTAAACGATGTGTGAAATCTATCTACAATATCAAAAATAATTGCTTTCTCTTTGTCTTTATGTAATCTAAGTGCTCTACCTATTGATTGTCTAACCTTTTGATCAGATTTATACGAATCAGCAAATATAACATTCGTTATAGATTTTATATTAATTCCTACGCTCAACGTACCGAACGAAGCCACAAGTACTTTAATATTATCACCATCAGTTTTTTCCATCAACTGTTTTATATGTTCTCTTTTTTTAGCACTTGTGCCACCATCGATATAATAAAAATCTACACCAGGTATATTATCTCTAAAATAATTATACATTTCTGTACCAAAATCTATATTAATAAAAAGAACAAGAGAATTGTGTTTAAATTTAGAAATTAATTTACCAATAAATTGTTTTCTTTTAAGTGATTGTTGAGCATAATCCTTTTCTAATAACCAAGCCTTTCCACCTCCACCGTGTTTCTTAATAGTAAAAACATTCTCTGCAAATTTCTTATCATCATAATTTAATACTAAACATTTAATCTTAACATTAGATATTAATCCTTTTTCCATCAATGTTTTAGCACCGATTTTTTGAATTAATGGTCCAGTTATACTTTCTATTGTAAATAACTCAGCAGAATTATCTGGAGGATATGTACCTGACATACCAAATCTAAATTTAGCAGTTTCAATAGTTTTTCCAACAACAGTTTGAACTGTTTTTGCTTTGGCTGTATGACAATTAGATACACATATGTTATTTGCAAAATAATTGTGATTGTTACCATTCTCCGATTTTATCCTCAAATTATAAACATCACCATCATATTCTATTTTTTTTATTGATTTTATTTTCATTCAAATTGTTTTAAATTTTTAAAGATTTTATCACTATCAGATAATAAATATTTGTATTTATTAAAATTATCCTTAAACCAATCATTACCAATTATAATATATTTATAATTATTTTCAATACACCATTCTAACGAATAAATTTCCTTAACTACATTTAATTTTTTATTTCTTTCACTATCAGGTTTAATTTCATATAATATTTTATTATCTATATCTGTAAAATCTACAATATAATTATGTTCAACACTATTAAACACATATGGTATTATTGTAATTTCATATTTTAAATGAGGATTCACTAAATTAAAAAATGCTTCCCACGTTGATCTAAACACTACATCATATTCACCTATTTTACAAATACATTTAGAATTAGACCACGAATTTGTTATATTTGGAATAAATTCACCATTCTTTATTTTATCTTTCATTGAATTTGATATATTTTTTTTCCATTTTTGTTTATCCTTTATCCTATTCACTGAATTGTCATCTGTTTGTCTTATTGATATTGATTTATACCTACATTCGTCACTACAATATTTATTATAAGCACTCCTTTTCCATATTCCAACAAATTTGGTTTTATTTCCACATATTGGACATAAATTTTCCCCTTTTAAATACTTGTAAAAATTTTCAATTGTAATTTCAAATGACAAATTACTATAATCTATATAATAAACATTCAACCATTTTTTCAAATTATCATCTTTATCTTTTCTATTTAAGATTTTCATTTTTAATTTATCAAAAATTAAATCAAATATTTTATTTTTGATAATATTATTTGTATTATCATACAATATAACAAAATCATTATCTAATAAAAATCTATATTTTGCTGTTTTTTCTGAAAATATTTTATTACAAGAATCACATATGAGTCTATTTTTTGTTTTCTTTATAAACTTTGAATCACAAACTGGGCAAATTATTATCTTTTTCATATTATTTAATTTTTTTGGAACTTCATTAAGCAAATGCAACTATATATAAAAATTAAAATCTGAAATATCATCATTATAATTTAATTCATCAATCCTAACCCATTTATTATTTTTTAATCTAATTTTATGATTTCCCGTTATTTTCAATATATTTCCATCTTCCATTTCCAATTCATAAATATCATCAATACTTAAATTTTTATAGATAAAATCTACATATCTTATTTCTTTTTTATTATTTTTTTCATTTACAGTATAAACTTTATCTCCTTCCTTAATATCCTTTATTTTTTTTACACTCCCATTTCCCATATTAATTAAAGTATCTTGGTGTAAACATTCATCAACACAAACGACTTCAAATTGTGACAACCATTTTTTATCTCTTTTTTCTAAACTTTGATATGTTCCCACAAATACATTTGGTTCATCTTCACCAAAATATTTTCTTGGTTGTTGAGACATAACTTCATCAATTCTTATATTTAATGGAATTTTATTATCATTATTAAACCCTAAATTATATTCCATAATATCATTATAAAATTGAGTTACAAGATTTATAGTTGGTACAATTAATAAAAATTTGGCATCTGGATTTACATTTTTTAAATAATAAAATAAAAATGTACCAAATATTAAAGATTTACCACCTGCTGTAGCAACTTCAATCAATCCATATTTCCATACAAATAATTTATAAATTGCATCTATTTGATGTTCATAAGGAAAAAATGGTTCTTCACTATCTTTTTGTTTATGATCTTTGTAAAAATCTTCACAAAATGTAACAATGTCTTCTCTTTTAATTGTACTATCTTTTATAAATAATTCTTTATTTTCAATTATAAATGGATAACCATATTCCTTACAACATTTCATTATTTCATACCACAATCCAAACTCAATAGTTCCATTATTAAAAAAATCCATTTTTCCATCCCATACACCCAATTTAAATCTGGGCATAAATCTATAATTCTTAACATATCTATTAAGATATAATTTAAGTTGATTAAATTCTTCTTTACTTGATTCTTTTAAAATCAATTTAGTAGAATTATTATTTAATTTAAATTTCATTCATATCAATTATTTTTAATCGAAGTACTTTTTATATATAAATAAAAACAATAAAGGTTTATATGAAAAATAATCTAATGATTAAAAAATACAATGTAGAATATGATAACGGTACAAAAAATATGAAAACTGTTAAATCATTTTTTGGTACTAAACTTATAAATATAGAAAATAATATAATTATAGATAATAATTCTATTCAATATACCGATTTTGATGGATATCAAAATTATAATATCGACAATGTACGAACAAACGAAACTGAAATATTAATCGATTTGACTGATATTAAGTCTGAAAATCATATAATGAATACACAAACACAAGATATTTTCACTATGGAAAACAACACTAAATGGGAAATAGTAATTAACATTAAAAAAATTTTAAGAGAATACTTATTTGCTAAAATAAAAGAATCTAGAACATTTAAAACATTAAATGCAATAAATACAAAAAGTAATGATATTAACCTATCAATATATGATTTTATAAATTTAAATGTTATAAATAAATATGAATTATCTAATATAGATTTATATTTAAGATATGAATCACTTAATACAAATAATATTTTTAACACTGATCTTGTTCAATATGATCCTGTTTTTGATGAAACATTATATGATAATATCAATTTAATTACAGATTATACTTTAATAAAAAATGATCAATTTGAAAATTTAAAACCTGTTCAAATATTATATAATCAAATAAAAAAATCAAACGAATATAGATTTAATTATTATTTCAATTTAAATTTTGAAAGAATTTAAACTTATTTTTTAAAAAACAATAAAAATTAAAAAGAATATAAAATTATGGATTTAGATAATTCCAATAAAGAATTAATAACAGAATTAAATAAAAGAGAAGATTACTGGAACAATACCATAAAATCAATAAGTACAAGACTCACTTGTCCTGCAAATGAAGTAATCCAACTTCAATCCGATGCATTAAGTCAGAAACAAAGAGTATCAGATGAAATAAAATATATGAGTTATGAATTACTTAAATTTAAACCATTAATTAAAAAAACAAGAAAAGTAAAAACTGAGTTTTATTTAACAAAATATCCACTTAAATTACAAGGTAAAGATAAATTATATATGATAGAAAATGATTTATCTTTATATGACCAAAGATTGGATATCTATGATGTCCATATAGATTTTTTAAGAGAAAGTCTAGGTAATTTAGAAACAATAAGTTACGCAATAAAAAATAAAATATCTTTATACCAACTAACAGATTTAGAATAATCATATTCAATTTTGATAATACAATATTAATTGGAAGAACTAATTTTTGATTTAGTTGATGGTACAGTATATGTTGTACTATCATCTGCAAATGTATCTGTAGTATTCAAATAAAAATCTTTATCCCAATCTGATTTAAAAATAAATCTACTATTATGATCATATCCAAATTGATCCACAATAGGATATTTAGCATCATCTAATTTTAATACTTTTTCATTTTTTATATTAACTTTTGAATTAATCACTTCATCTATAGTTCCAAAATTATGTAATGTATCGTCAAACTTAACATTTTCATCAAAATATATAGAATTTGTGTAAGATTCCCATTTTTCATTGTAAATATAATTAATTGTAACTTTCACACACTTGACATCAGCCATTACATCATATATTGGTGGGTTTACTGCATACCCAATAACATTTTTAACTGAACACTTTAATAAAACACCAAAATTACTACTATTTACCAATGATGAATTCCAGTTTATTGTACCATCCCAAGGCCACAATATATCATTATACCCATAAGTCACATTTGTAAATTCACTATAATTATACCAATAACTATCGGTTAATCCTGAATTAATTGTAGTATCTGACCATTCTCCTGATGTGTTTTTCTTTACAAATGATACTGTATGATCTTTTACATATCTATCACCAGCAACAGTTGGGACATGAGATTTTCTACTTATTGTTATTGTTGTTCCAGTTATTTGAGCACCCGATGGTATATTAAAATTAAAATTACTACATATCAATGAATCCGTAACAAATTCATCTACTGATGGTGTTGTTCCAGATACTCTTGGTACACTATTATAAACATATGTGCTTCTATTTTCATTGCAAACATATTCAGTATTTAGCCATGTCATTTCATTAAAATGTGTTCCTGATGCATTTGATATTGATTGAACGTTTGTTGTATTATTTGTTGTTGCACCACTCGATTCAGTTGTACCAGAATCATATCCAGTATAACAAAAAATAGAATCTTGAAAAAGATTAACATCCTTAAAGATTGGTTCGTATGAACCAGAATATCTATAAATATTTTTTGTGGCTGCAGGTGTTTCATTTTGTATTATTTTAACACTCAACACATCGTTAATTCTTTTCAATCTTTTTGATATAGAATCTCTTCCAAATAATTTACTTATATTTGGATTATCTAATACTTGTATTCTGTATGAATTGTCTTTTATTTTTATAATATCTGGATTGTTCACAGTTAAAATCAAAGGTGGATCAATATCTACATTTTCACCATTTATAAATCCATCACTAGTGATAGTTACACCATTTTCTTTTCTAATATGATAATATTTCACAAAATTATCAAACCCATATTTTTCATTGGGGTAATTCATGGCGTTAATGAAATTGGACGCTACCAATTTTTTACTATTATAATCTGATGATGCAGTATCACCATTTCTATATTTATTATCATATAACCCATCTTTTTCACCAAACAATGTCACATAGTTAAATGTTTCACCATTATTATTTGGTATTGTTATACCAACATTTATTATAACTAATATATTCTTATATATGTCATTTATAATTACGTGAATACCATCATCAATAACATTCATAATTCCATCATAATCAGTTACCCCATTAACATTATAAGGTGTATTATTATCACTATTATAATAAACATCATTTAGAATAATACTAAATCTATAACCATCATATGTTCC
>Ga0222658_1000332_pt1 | contig 26142 bp, 43 predicted proteins | sample AntAcemetagen476_FD_179830 | JGI IMG/M metagenome (GOLD analysis project Ga0222658, IMG submission 179830) | Saline water microbial communities from Ace Lake, Antarctica - #476 | ecosystem: Environmental > Aquatic > Non-marine Saline and Alkaline > Saline | place: Antarctica: Ace Lake... | reverse complement strand
AAAAAGGCAGTTTTAAGCAAAATCCACCATCCCCTCCCCACCCGAATTGTGCAACTGGTTAGTGGTGGCAAAATAGAAAAGGTTGGAATTAGTTAATTAACTAAAAGGGAAAGGTTTAAATAGTTAAATAGTTAAATAGTTAACATGGTAAAAGAACCCCAAAAAGAGAAACCTATTGCGGAAACAATCAATGTTCAGAATGATACAAAGATTGATTTTGAAAAAGAACGATTTGATTACAAATTGAAGAAAGGGAAAAGCTTAACTCAAGATGGGTTTATGAAGTTGATTCTTTCTATTTTCAAAAAGCATAAAAAGGTGGATTCTCAATAAATGGAAGAAGATTATACTGGCGATAAGATTGCCTTTAGATTGAGTTCTAAAGATATTGAAGATATTTCTAATAACAAGATTTGCCATGTGCATAAGGTTCGTGTTGGTTTGGCTGCTGCTTTCGATAAGAAATATGATGACAAGGTTATTAATATAAAGTTGTCTGATGTCGAATTTGGTCGAATTAAAAGAGGGTTGATACTTGAGTTTGATAAGGTTAGAGTTGGTATTGATTTGAATGATGAGTAGTTATATTTATGTTCTTGTTTGGAAAACCCACGACGGTAAATTCAATTTAACACGTGCTTTTGAAAACAGAAACTTGTTAGAGTTTTATTGTAATGATAATGGAATTACTTTTGAGTGGGATATAGAAATAAAAAAGGCTGGTTATTATGCCTATGAGGTCGCAAAAGATTAAGATGAGAATGTTGTTTGTAGATAGTCGTTGTAAAGAATGTGAAACTATGAGAAAATGTATGCGTGTTGTTAATAAAAAGCTTCCAAAAAAACTACAAATACAAGAGATTTTATTAGATGAAGATGTAATGGATGTTATTGGTTTAGAAAATAATCCATTAAAAATTCTAGGTCTAGATAAAGGTGATTGCCCTGTTCTCTATTTAGATGGTGTTGTTTATAATAAAGAAATTAATTTAGATATTATTAATAGTTATTTGAATAAAAACTTATTTATTGAACTTCCAAAAAAATCATATTTTAAATCTATAATTTCCAAAGTTGTTTTATTTTTTAAAAAGAGATTCGGAGTAAAAGATTAATATGGATAAACAAATAATAATACATAAAAGAATTAATAAGAATAAAACTACTGGAAGTGGTTGTTTATGTAACTCTCGTGGATTGCGAAATAAAAAAACTAATGTTTGGAAAGATGTAACTTGTAATATGTGCCTATCTGTTAGAAGAACATTAAAGGGAAGAAAAAGATTAGATATTTGGGTTAATCCGAATACTAAAAAACAATTTATAAAAAAATTTTGTATGAAAAGGGGAGACTTATCTGAACAAATTGAAAACTTAATGATTTCTAAAATAAGAAGGTGTAAAGATTAATGGCAGTAGAATATAAGAATCATTTGGAGTTCGTGCAATACCAGGCTCGTATGGCTGCAGAAGAGCGAAGAAACAGCACGTTTGCCGAAAGACTTGTTTTGACAGTTGAGATTGAATTAAGAGATTTGTGGCTAATGGAAAAAGAGATTTTAAATGAAGTTGCGGAGTTAATGAGATTATGGAGGACTTGAAAGATAGTTAATACGAACAATGGAAATTAAAGATTATAAAAAAGGATATTTAAAAAAGATAAAAGAATTACTTAATGCTCCCGAAGAAAGTAGTAGATTAGATTTTCTTTTAAAATTAAATAATGGAGAGCTTCTTAGTTTAGGAATGCAAATATTAAGAGCTTCGCCAACCAAACCTAAGACGAACTGATGGAACTAATAAACGGAGATTGCTTGGAAGAGATGAAGAATATCCCAGATAAATCAATAGATATGATTCTTTGTGATTTACCTTATGGAGTTTTAAAATCAAATCAAGCTACCAAGTGGGATTGTGTAATACCATTTGATAAATTATGGAAACAATATGAAAGAATAATAAAGGACAAAGGTGCGATAGTTTTATTTGGACAGGGGTTGTTTTCTGCAGAACTTATGACAAGTAATAAAAAATTATGGAGATATAATTTGATATGGAAAAAGGGAAATAGAACTACTGGATTTTTAAATTGTAATAGACAACCATTAAGAAATCATGAAGATATTATAATATTTTCTAAGAAACAAGTTGAATATAATCCCCAGATGGAAATAGGGGAAAAGAATCACAAAAGAGGATTCGGAATCCCAACCAATAATGTTTATGGAAAATATAAAATGAATGAAACAGTAATAACAAATGAGAAATATCCAATATCTATATTAAACTTTTCAAAAGGGCATAAGGGATTCTTCCACCCAACAGAAAAGCCATTTAAGTTATGTGAGTATCTAATTAAAACTTATACAAACGAAGGAGATTTAGTGTTAGATAATTGTATGGGTTCTGGTTCTACTGGTGTTGCCTGTGTTAATACTAAAAGAAACTTTATAGGTATGGAATTAGATAAAGAATATTTTGAAGTAGCAACTAAAAGAATCAACGACGCAATCTGATTAGTATGGGAAGTGATAAAGGAATCTGCATAATCTGTAAGAAAGAATTTGATAGACGGGTTAAGGGAATGAGGGACAGAGCTTATAAAATTCCACTAAGACCATACCGATGTTTGACTTGTTCTACCAAGTGTGCCGTTCTGTATAACAGAATGCCTTTAACTAAAAGAAACTTGTTAAAGATACAAGGAGGAATTAAAGAAATGGAAAATACAGAAGTAATGTTGGCGGAAGATAATATTCTTACAACTTTTGAATATAAGCAAGGAGATACAGAAGTATTTGGAATAACTTTGTTATCTGAAGAAAAGCAAAATCCTACTGCCGAAAAAGGAAGTGACGAGGAGTATTATCACGACCATAAGTTTATGAGACATTTTAAGGATAAGTCAAATCTATTATTATTTGAGAGAGGTTTGAAGATGATTGATGAAGCGTCTATGAACGAATGGGAATTAGAGGAGTCTGAATAATGCTTACCGAAGTTTTAGGATGTGGGATTGGTAAGGTGTATTGTAACACGGAGGCTTCCCACATCCATCTATTCGCATTAGAATGAGCAAGTGTCTTAAAACCGATAACTATATAAACCTAAATAACCTATAAAACCTATGAATAAAAAGATAATTTCAACCGTAAGGGAGAATAAAAATAAACAGCGAAGAGTAACTATCCCAACAGATGATAAGACTCTAAAAGATGGAGATTTGGTAGAAATAAAAAAGGTGAAGTTAAAATGAAATCACACAATGAATTTATAGAAGAAGTAAAAGAGATAACTCGTGAACCAACTCTGCCAGAGAAAACTCACGACGCTTTAAATGTCAAAGAGGTATCTGAATGAAATTCAAACAAGGAGATAAAGCTATTTATCAAGAAGAAGAAGTAGAAATATTAAAAGTTCTTGAGAATAGCAATAGATATAGAATCAAAACGAAATATAGCGATAAAAATGGTTATATGGTTGATGAATCACAAATTCATTCTAATCTTAAAGAATATCACGAATCATATATAAGATTTGCAAAAGAAAGAATAGAACAAGCAAAAAGAAGATTTGAAGATACAAAAGAACTATTCGATAAGAAAATCAAAGAATCAGAGTTCGCATTACATGAAAATGACGGAGTGAAGAAACAATGATATTCAAAGAGGCTAAAGAAATTACTAGGCAAGAAGCACTACAGGAAGCAGCCAACCAATCTATCTTTCCTAGAATTAATATTGAAAAAGGAGAACTGGCAGATGGGAAATCCTAGTCCTTTTGATGTGCCGCTTAATGGTGAATTTGTTCCAGGGGAGAAACCTCTTTATAGAAAACTCCCAAACGTCGACGAGACCGCAAAAGAATTACACAAACAACCAGTAATGCCAACACAGAAAGTAGTCAATAAAAAGTTCTATTCATTTCTTCGATTATTCTTTTTTGCCTCGATAGTTTGTATTCTTATTGGCGGCTTCATGTTTCTAAATCTGGTAAAAGATGGAAAGTTTCAAAGCACTAACAACCAGGAAGTAACACTAGAGCCTAATACTTATATCAACGCTTCATTCAACTCATCCACAAGTAATGAGAATGATTATAATTTTACAATAGTCAATGAAATAAATTGCCCTGATGTTGTCTGCAACTGCGGAGATTCAGAATAAAATGGATGGTGATAAAATTATTAATTGGACTGTTGGAATCGTTGTTCTCCTTGCGATTCTCGCTGGTCTGGCTAAGAGGTATATTTTTTAGAAAATGAAGAAATTAAAATTGTTTGAGATGTTTGCAGGTTTTGGTGGAGCTAGTTTTGCACTAAAGAAACTGGGTGTTGATTTTGAATGTATAGGGTATTCTGAAATAGATAAATTCGCTTGTCAATGTTATAACCAAAACCATTGGATAAATATGCCAAAAACTAATCCGCAGTTTGATGAAGAATTTGACCATAATTTCGGAGATTGCACTAAAATCAATCCAATCGATTTGCCAGATTTTGATATACTTACAGGTGGGTTTCCTTGTCAGACTTTCTCTGTAGCAGGAAAAGGAAAGGGTGAATTAGACGCTATAGGAACTCTATTTTATGAAATTATAAGAATTGCTGAAGTCAAAAAACCTAAAATGATGTTATTAGAGAATGTTAAGGGTCTTACAAATAAAAAACATAAAGCTACTTTTGAAAAAATATTGAGTGAGTTAGATAGGATTGGCTACAATGTCAGATGGCAAGTTTTAAACACTAAAAACCATGGCATACCTCAAAATAGAGATAGGGTATTTTTTGTTTGTTTTCTTAAAGGGAATGTTAATTGGTTTGATTTTAAATTTCCAAAAGAGGAGGAATTGAAAATATTTCTTAAGGATATTTTAGAGGAAGATGTTGATGAAAAATATTTTTTAAGCGATAAAATGGTTGAAAAAATTACATTTAAGGAGAAATCTAATGGTGAAGTGGCTAATCTGAACAAAGGTGGTGAAAGAGGCTCTGTTTATTCGGAAAATACTGAAGTTATGAGCTGTCTTTCGGCTACAGATTACAAGCAACCAAAACAGATAATCATTCAGACAGGGATGATTAAACAGATTTGTAAAAAAAGAATGTTTGAAACCCCAAAAGAGATAAATGAATTTTTGAGAAATAATAAAGGTTCTTTGACTATTAAAGAAATATCAGAGTTTGTAAAGCTTCCAACTACACAGGTTGAACATTATTTTAGAGTTGATAAAAGTAGGGCAATTCCTTCCCCAAAAGTTTGGGGAGAATTAAAAGATTTAATTGGATTTCCAAATACTTACGACAAACAGGTAACTGAAATTTATGAAAAGGAAATTGAATTTGAATCGACTAGACGAGTATATTCAGATAACGGTATAAGTCCAACCATTAGTGCAACCAATGCAGATAAAATAATCCAAATAAATAATCCAAAACATTCAAACGATAGAATTTATAATCCTTGTGGAATAAGCCCAACACTTAATACTATGCAAGGTGGAAGACGTCAACCGTTTATATTACAAAGGGCTAGAGGATTTAACAAGGGTGGTCTAAAAGAGATATGCCCTTCAATAAGTAGTTCTTTTTGGCAACAGAATAATTTTGTTTTTGAAGATTTCAGAGTTAGAAGACTTACTCCGAAAGAATGTTTTAGGTTGATGGGATTTTTAGATGATGGAATTAATTTAGATGGATTGAGTAATACGCAGAGATACAAGTTAGCTGGGAATGGTTGGGATATTAATTTGGTTAGTAAGATTTTAAAAAATATGTTGGTGAATTTTAATGAAATGTGAAAAATGTGAAAAAGATTGTAAGGAAGTTTTTTCATGGGAAGAAGAATGGTTATGCAAAGAATGTTATCTTGAAGTAAATCCAAACTCTGAATATGGGAATTAAAATAATATCGACCGTTGTCATCATTCTGCTTCTAGTTTTTTTTCCTAGTCCTCAGAGTAATTTTATATTTTATGCTCCTTGCTTGTTAACTGCGATTATTTTATTATATTTTATCTGGAGGAAAAATGGAAATTCAAAATAAGCACGTAGTCACCGATGTAATTGTTAGTAGGTCTGAAACAAAGTTTGAAGGGAAAACAACTGCTAAAGATATGCGTGGTTGGATTAAGGGAAGAATTTCTAAGTATGGAAGAGAGAAGAATATTGAGTATAGATTTTTATTTGAAGGATTATTAAACGCATACGACCATTTTCATCCAGAGATTAATTTAGAGGTTGAGGTTGACGCATGGAAAGGAAAGAGCAGTTTTAAGATAATCGACATGATAGACCACATAATAGTAGTAAAGTATCAAAAGCCAAAAAGGGGTGATGAAGCTAGAGAAGTCCAAACAGTAATCTATAAAAATGAAATGAAAAAGCTTATTGAGGCGATTCTTTACTTGAACAAGGGAGAGCCTATAAAATCCCCAGTTCTTGCATTAACTTTCTCTGACAGGGCTGAATTAGGGCATAGTGGATGGCGTAGAGGAGACAACCCATTTTTCTCTGATAGGAAGTGGCACAATAAATGGACTTTGATGATGGATGTTTTGGATAAGCTAAAGATGGTTAAATATTCTGGCGGACAAACAACCGTCTTAAATTGTAAGGTGAATTTACAAGAATCTTTAGAAAACTTTTTAGATAATTAATATCTATCAATTAAATCTGAAATTTATAAAAAATAAACCGATTAATTAAGATTCATATATGACTTTGAACTCCACTTAGTCTTTGAATGCTTTTTCTTTAACTCGCCGACTATTGGCTTAATATTAGAGGGGACTTTTTCTGGATTATATCTCCTAGAATATGATGGGGAATTAGACCCTACAATATAATTACTGCCAGAGTATACTTCTACTCCTTTAGATTTTTTCCCTTTGTCTTTTAAATCATAAAATATAACATCTGTAGGCTTACCGTTAATTTTTGTTCGGCATTTGAGACCTTTATAATCAAATTTTGAATCTGGATATTTTCTATGAATCTTCTCTATAGAATCGCACTTTAGACCTCCTATTTTCTTAGTAACCATATTATATTTAAGAAAAACGTCTTTAAATAACTTTGCATTAATATCTTTCTACAATATATTTTAAATCTAATATTTTATCTTGCATATTTTTAGGAATGTGCTTAAACCCCTTAGAGGTGATAATTAAATTTAATTTCTTATTTGAGAGCATACTTAACTCTGCTGCCTCTAATTTTAGTAGTTCCCCGTCCATAAAATCACCACTCACCGAGGATATATAAGTTTTTCTTACAGATTTCCTTATCCGATAATTTTATAAAGAATAAAATCCTTTCTTATTCACTTCCAAAATCGGTTATTATGTATGCTCTAATCGAATGTGCCTGGATGTTACTCGACGACCCATAATCGTCTGGATGAGTAGTCTTTTTGGGAACGACTACGGTTTACAGTATCCCGAAACTGTGAGGTTTTTGGTTTGATGGAGGCTTACGCTTCTGTTAATCCGAGGGTGGTAAATGCTTCGGCATTTATCACCTTTTTTATTTTTTAGAAAAGTTTATAAGGATTAACTAATTAACTATCTTATCACCTCTTTTTCCCTAGAGGTGTTTTAATGGATACTAAAAATTGAGGTTGAGTAGATATTCTATATCGAAGAAATTTCAATTTTTGCTGTTATTATAACTCTAGGGTTTATATTTTATTAGATTTTCTGGAATTACATACCCTACACAATGGAGAAACATCATCTATAGTATAAATAAAGCCCACTGTCACTTTACTTATTGGTGGCGTATGGTCTAACGTTAATTTATTAATTCCTATATTTTTATTGCAATTAGGGCAGAATCCTTTTGTCGATTTTAATTTATTATCCCATTGTTTATTAGTAAAGTTTTCAATTACATTTCTTTTTCTCACCTTTCTTCTTCTCTCATATTCATTCATCTTACTACGATTTTCTCGATTCCATTTTCTTGAAAGTTCTTTTTGTTTTTCTTTTGACCATTTTCCTCTTTTGATTTTATTAACTTTCTTGACGTTACGTTTTAATTTTCTTATTTTCCTATTAATCTTAATGGTCTCTGTCTTAGATAATCCCATAAACAATTTCTTAATTGCCCTTTCATTAGCTTTTTTAGCTCTACTTTTTCTAGCCCAAATCTTTTGTAATTCACGCTGTCTAGATTTATTATTTTTCTCCCATTTAATTCTTGATAACTTAAATTTTTCTGGATTATTCTTTCTCCATGCTCTATTCCTTTCTAATATTTTTAATGGAGTTTTTGACTTCATAAAATAAATATGGAACTATGCTTTAAATATCCATCGAAGTAATTTCTTTTTATCATCGCCTCTAAAGTTTTAAATCTTAGATTTCTTAAATAGATATTCTAGAACGTCATCAAATTTCTTCAGATTCTTATCTATTTTAAGCTGTGCTAACTTTTTATGATTAACAGTCTTTATTGTTATTGTTATTGTTTCTTCCATTAGAAAAACTCCTCGGAAATTTTAATTTCTTGACCTTCTACTTTGATAAGTCCATTTCGTTTTAATGTCGTTAGGTATGTTGAAAATGTTCCAGAAGTAGAACTTATTTCAGCATAGTCTCCTAATTCCTCACGACTTAAAGAATTTGGGTAATTATCAAAAAGAACTCTTAACATTCTAGAAGCACCACCTTTTACTATTCCTTCCCATAATGAAACTAATCCTTCTGGGTCTGTTGGAATCTGTTCAACATCTCCTGCTACCTCTAAACCATTGTCAGTTATACTAAAAGAATTTCCTTGCCCGACAATTAATGATTCTCTTTTCAATGTAGTTAGGTATGTGCTAAAAGTTCCGCTTTTATATGACATACCAGCTATAGCACCAATCTTAGCACGACTAACTTCATTTGGATAAAACATCGCAGCAGCTTTTAACATTCGCATAGCCCCTGCATTTATATTTTTGGGTTGGCTGTCACCACGCACTACACCAACAGGTGCGAGAGAAGTCGAATCTCTACCAACCTTAGACGGCGAGATAAACCGCTTCTCTACAGAACTTGCGTCCTGGTGGGATTTGAACCCACGATTTCCGTCAGTATGAATATTTGACTTTACCTTAACTGGTGTTGGTGAATAAATTGGAAAATCCCCAACTATCGTAAATGCTTTTGATTCTAATAAATTCTGTGAGTTTTTTACAAGTCTTAAAATTGAACCTCTTAACTTCTTTGTATTTTGTTCTATTGGATTTATATAAGACTTGTAAAATCTTTCAGCCTCTTTAAAACCCTCATTTTTTGCTTTCTGTAATGCTTTATCATCAGTTATATTAACTAATTTTTCAGTTATTTTTTGTTCAATAATTTTAGACTTTTCCGCTATTGTTAATTTTGTTTTCAATTCTCTAATCTTTTTTTTCATATCTTCAGTTGTTCTTATTTCTTCTTCTGCCTCCTTTGGCAAATTAATAACTGATTTCATAATCTTCTTAATGTTCTCTGGTGTTGGAGATGATTCCATTACTAAAATTCCCCTAGTCCTATCTGGATGTGTTGTTTTAACATCTCCTACCTTGATTTTTTCAATTCCGTCATGTCCAAAGGCAGAGCCATAAACATAAAATTCACCTGCTTTAAGATTTCTCAAACTTCTAATATCTTCCTTGGAAGTAAATCCTAGAATATCACCTGCTCTTTTCATATCAATATCTAATCCTGTTCTTCCTATCATTTGATTATTACATTCTGCAGCAGCGTCCTTATGCAACTTTGATATTCTTTGCGTTGCCAAAACTCCACAAAATCCTCTTTTTCTTCCTCTTGTCATTAAATCAATTACAGAACTCATAGATTCTGATTTTGATTTTTCTGGACAAAACTGGTGTGCTTCATCAACAACGACAATAACGGGGTGCCACAAATTTTTTGGTGCATTGACTAAACTATCTAAGAATCTTTTAACAAACGTTATTCTTTCTGAATGTTTTAATTCTGACAAGTCGATAACTGTGCTTACATTTAATTCTAAAAGCTTTTTTGCTAATAGTTCTGCGGTTCTGATACTAACTGGGATTTCTCCTTCTTTACCGACCAATAAATAATCATACTCTTCCCTTAATGAAATAAATTCTCCTTCTAGGTCTAAAATTATCTGTTGGACTTGTCCTTGTGATTGTTCTAGAAATCTACGAATAGCCCACGATTTACCTCCTCCAGAGTTTGCATTTATTAACATTCTAGTCGCTATTAATTTTTCTAAATTAATTTCACAATTACTCGACATCTTAACCATATAATAATTATATTCTTTGTCTTTAAATATCTTTCGTTGTTTCGTTTTTTAATTAAAAACGGAAGCTTTATATATTTTAATATACTGTCTTTATTATGGTTAAAAAGAAATGTGATAATTGTAAGAAAGCTATTAATGTTAAACCTTCAAAATTAAAAAAACAAAAGAATTTCTTCTGCTCTAGACCTTGTAAATATGAATATCAAAAAGGAATAGAACCATGGAACAAAGGTAAAAAGGGTTTACAGAGGCACACAGAAGCCAGTAAGAAGAAGCTTTCTCTTTCTGCTAGGAATAATCCTAATATAATAAAAACTCAATTTAAAAAGGGTCATAAACCATCTAAAAAATCTATTGAAAATTGGAAGAATAAAGTTATTGGTGGTGAATTGTTAAAAGGTGAAAAAAATGGTATGTTTGGCAGAAAGGGGGAACTTAATCCAAATTGGAAGGGTGGAATTAGTTATTGGAGAAAAGAGTTTTACAATTCAATCGAATATAAAGAGTGGCAGAAGGCTGTCTTTAAGAGAGATAATTATACCTGTCAGAAATGTAAATGTGGACATAGAAAAGGTCGCATTCTACACGCACACCATAAAAAACCATTTGCCACTTTTAAGGAACTTAGATTAATTCTAGAGAATGGAGTTACTTTATGTAATGTTTGTCATAATTTTGTTCATTCTAAAAAAAATAAATTAGGTCTATTTATTGAAAAATGAAATCCGCAGATAATATTTATATTTTCTTAATTGCTCTATTTTCTATAGTCCCCTTCTTTCTGGCTGAATACTTCATTGGAGATTTTATATTAGTCCCAGCCATAGAGGCTCTTTCCATCTTTTTTATTTTTGTTTTCTTAATTAAAACTTCTAGCGGCTCTTTTGATTCTATAGCGGCATTCTTCTCTTTTTGGTATTTATTACTCAAGGCTGCAATTCTTTCAGTTTATATGGGAACTGGAAACACCCAGGTTCTAGCTAATTTCATATTTGGTTTTTTCTGGATTAATTTTACTATAAGGGGGATTAAAAATAAGGATAAGATGTATTGGCTTCTTTGGTTCGTTGTTGGTGTTTGCGTCAATATTATTCTTAACCTAGTCTACAAGTAAAAATGAAAGGGGTGATTTATTGTGATGGTGGAAGCAATCAGTTTGGCTCTATTTATTGTGTTATTTCAGAATTTAAACATCAGAAGTGGGCTTCAGTAAGAAGATTCAAAACTAAGTATAATGTTATGCAAATCGAATATCTTGCATTGATTGCAGCCTTAGAAAAATGCTCTAGAGATATGCCATTAATTTATACTGATAATCTTAGGGTTTCTAAAGAAGCCAATTCAAAAAGGCTTTCTGCGTTCGGCTCTAAAAATCGTGAACTGTGGAAGAGGGTTAGAAAGCTTATGAGAAAAAAGAGATACGCCCAGGTAAAATGGATTTCTAGAACTCAAAACTTCGCTGGGGTTTATCTAGAAGAAATCTTATGGAAGAAGAAAGAAGAAAAGTTTGGAATCCCAAGGTCTGAAATGAAAAAAATATATAAAATTCTAAACGAGCGGAAGAGAATGAAGCAGGGGCAACGCAACACGCACAAAAACCATCAGTTGAGACATAACAAAGTCAAAGGCTAGATGTGCCGCCATCATAACAAATATTGAGATTGGAATTACTTTATAATCTGATAACTCGTCTTTGAATCCTTTCATCAATATACCGAAGATAAGACCCATGATTGTGAATAATGTGAACATGAACATTGCTGATAGGTATAACGAAGGCTCTCTAAGTCCGCCGTATGAAAACCAATGATGAGATGTTAGTGCGATTCTTCCAAGTAAATAACCGAGTAATGAGGCAGGGATTCCAGTCATTCCCTTGCTGTGTAACCAATTTGCTGCGTTCTTACCCATAATAATTGCTGCAATTTCCTCAAATAATGCAACGAAGAAATATAATGCAAAGCTAGTGGAAGTTGTAAATGTTGACAATGTTCCTACCGTGGCTAAAGAAGTTACAGCCCAAGGATACGTAGCAATTTTGAAGATAGAGCCTTTCGCCATTGCCATTGAAACTAGTCCCCATCCAACGAACCAGCCGATAGGAACTGAAATTGCAGCTACAATCTTGCTTCTAAGTGTCGGAAGTGACGCCCCTATTACGCTTAGGATTACTGGGAAAGAATCATTAACTAAAAACGTAAGTGCATACAAAAGAGGGATTGAATAAAAAACTACTGGATTCGTCGAGTAATTTCCAGAAAAATCAAACAATAGTATTCCTAGGGTAATTAATGTAAAGACGAAAACTGGAATTATCGATACTGGAACGAATGGGAAAAGCTTCTCTCTCTCTTCACTTGGTATATTTGGTTCATCCATTTTTTTGCCTCACTAAAATTATTACTAAAATCAAAACAAGTGCGGTTATAATTGTTCCTGGAACTAAATAAATCTTAAAATTTGAATCTTCTATTTGAATGTCTTCGATGTCTATTTGAAAATTCTTAACATCCTGGGCTATCGTGGGAAGTAGGTTATAATGAGATTCGATTGTGTCGATTTTACTCTCAATGTTTTCTAACCTATCTTCATAATCATTAATATCTACAATACATGATTCAGCCTGGACAAAGTTTATCAAGACCATGGATAAAACAATCATCAAAAATACACTCTTTTTCATAATATAAATTAGTTATTTAACTATTTAAAATTACCTATTCCCAATCCCAGAACTTATTAGCAATCCATCCCCAAACCCAGAAATAACCTACTAGGCTTAGAACCTGGAGCAAACGACCAAATAGAATCATATCTTTGCTTATTAGGATTGTAGCAAGGACGACAGGGATAAACATGATTAAAGCAGTAATAATCGAAACAACAAAACTTTTAAGAGTTAAAAGAACATTCTCCATTGCCCAGATTCTATTTCCCATGTAATATATAGGAATTTGAAGTTTAAATATGTTTGGATATACAGAATTGCTCTATCTCATTAAGAGTTTCTTTCTTGCCTAGGTCTGTGTCCCAGACGACTAAACATTCATAACCATTTTTAGTATAATGCTCTTCTGTTCCCTTTTTGGTTCGGTGATATGGAATATTTTTAGGGACTACTGAACGGAAATCTGGGTCGTGGAATGCTCTACCATGAACCTCTAAAATCTTTTTTGCTTTTAAATTTACGAAATCTGGGATTTTTCCGTCGACATTTACTTCTCCTTTGTTGTAGAAAAAATTAGAATTAATATTAACAATCAAATTTAAAACTAATGTCTCTGGTTTGTTTGGAGATACTGCAAAAGCTTTGAACATTTTTTTTGAATACTCTGGGGCTTTCCATAAGGCTCTTTGGGTTTTTCCAATCTTTTTTAGAGTTTCTGGGGTAATTAATTTTCGCATTTCCTTCAATCTTTCTAATCTCTCTTTTTTAAGTTCTGGGTCTTCAAATATTCTCTTTTGGGTTTTCTTTGCTGTATTAGAAATTTTTTTACGACCACTCTCTGTTAATTCTCCTTGATTAAATTTAGACGCAGTTTTAGAATCCATTTTAGGAATTTTATCTCTTCTGAATCTATCATATACTGCATTATAATGAACTCCAAATATCTTAGCAATTTGACGTATTGATTTTTTCTTATTCCAATAAAGTTCTACTAGTTCTTCTCTGGTCGCAGTTATTTTTCTTCTTTTAAATTGGGAGACTTTTTGTATTTTTCTTTGTTTCTCTAAATTTTCTTCTTTAGAATAATAATTTTTAAGGCTTTTTGACCTTTTTTGTTTTTCAGATTCTGGTTGATTTCTTCCTAAATTTGCTTGTTTAAGTTTTAATCTCCAAGAATCATCAACCTTATGTCCTTTAATAAATCTACCACTAGAATCTCGTTCTACCATTTGTAATCAACTTACCCAGATGTTCCAAGAAATCGATAATTCATCCCCCGATTCTAAACTCACTAAAGTAAAAGAGTTACCTGCAAATACGGTATCACTATTACTCAATCTTGTTACATTCGTGCTAACAGAACCCGTAGCTTGAAAGGTATTTGAAATAGTCCAATTTCCTTCACCGACACTTGAGTAGCTACCTGCTGTTTCAGATAATCCAAGAGTGGCTAATTCATTAAATGCTTCAGTTCCAGCAGCAGTAGGTTCATCACAACCGATAGCTGCATTACATAAAGATATTAAGTCTACTTCGTCATCAACAGCTCCACCAGTATCACCTAAATATTTTTCAATCAATTCCTTACCAGAAGTGAACAATAAATTATGAGAACATTCGGTAGGTTCAACAGTTCCGTCGGCTCGTGTTACGGTCTTACAAACATCAGAGTTATAAGTTATAGAAACTGAATCTGGGTTATCCATATTAGCTGATGGAATCATAGCAAATGCAAAAACTCCAATTACTGCTAAAAGAAGTGCTGGAATAATGAATATTTTCTTTGTCATCTTCATAGTTTTTTTAAGTTAGTTTAGTATTTAAATGTGTCGATTAATTAATTAAGTCTATACATAACGTTTCCATTGTCTAATTCGACCTCTTCACCGTCGTAGCTTGATAGGAAATGTGCAACACCGTCGGTCTGAATCGCATTCTCTGCGGCTGCCCTTGTGTCAAATCCAGCGATTCTCATTGCTTCTTTTATAGCGTCCTCGTCGCCATAAATTTCTCTTAAATATTCCATTGGGTTTCTAAGCTGTTCATCGGTTCTATCTCTAGCTGCGTCTTCAACTGCTAAGTCAATCTTTGATTCATCCTCTACATCATCTTTATCTAAAAAATCTCCTTCAATTAATTCATCAATTTGCCTAGTCTCGTATTCATCACCATCTTCATCAGCAATCTCCGTATAGTAACTATGATTCTGATTGTAAACGTCGTCGTCTAAATCTCTAGATAATCTTTCAGTATCGATAAAACCTTCTAACCAATCTTGAGAAAATAATTCTGGCTCTGAATCTAAATCTTCTTCAACTTTCCTAGTCGCATAATTTTCTGCGTCGTCATAGGATGAAAAGACTAAAAATTCTTGCCCATTTTTAAATTCAAAACTCATAACATCGAATCCTTCATCTCTTTCTTCTTTAATCTTAGAACCAACTTCTTTTTCAACTAACTTCTTATCGATATTACTTGCCACGTTTACACCTCTTAACTAAGCTAGTTATCTTTTTACAATTATGAGACTTCTTTCCGTCTCTAGAACAAATCTTATCAGCCTGTTTATTCGTTGGACAAGTCACAGGCATTTTCTTAGTTGATTTTTTCTTTGCCATATTAATCTACATAGGACGGAAACTCTGGAAGTTCATCAGCCCACTCCTTGAATAATTCATATCCCTTTTCTTCGTCTTCTTTATAGGTTGCTAAGATTGCCTTCAGTTCATAAAATTGGTCTTCAGAAATATTATACTCATCGAAGTGGCTAGTGAAATCATCAAATTCATTTATTCCGTTCTTATCAAAATATCCAAAAATATCCTGTCCACTTCCAAATCCTAAATAATAAGTTTCTCCGTCTCTTTCATACTCTCCTTGTGAATCATGTCTTTCAATGGCGTCTGATTCCATGTCATCCCTAAAGGCTTCCATATCAAAATATTGTGATTTTTCTAATCCCATGTCTTCGGGTTCGGTATCTCTTGCTTGTTCTATTAATTTGTCTTCAGTCTCTGGTCTAAGCCCCATGAAACTCCAGCCAGATAATTTTTCATCAGATAAATTGATATACATTTCTTCTCCATACTCCCCATTCTCTTTCCCAATAAAAACTAAATCTGCCATATTAATTATTCTCCATATAAGATTTAGCGATAGTCATAGCTTTATTCTTAGAAACATCATTGGCTAACTGAACTTGGTTTGGATTTGAAATGTTTTTATAACCTACATAATATTTTTTCTCACTAGCATTTTTATGGACAAATAATCTGGACGTATTATCTTTTTTCATCCACCTATGTCTATCTTCTAACTTAGTTCCTTCAAAACCAGTTTTCCCCTTTTCCCATCCTTTCCTATTACAAGATTTCAACTTAACACCAGTTAGACCCTTACACTTTCCAGTTCCGATTTTTCTTGTTGCCATATTAATCTAAATCCTCGAACGTGACGTCCGCCTCATTCATAATTATTTCCCTATAGTCTACATTATCGATTGAAGAACCAATCATTTGCTGTTGGTTACTATCTAGGTTTTCATAATCTAGCCATTCATAAACCCAGTCTTTCATCCAGTCCATAGTTTCAGAAAGACTTTGTTCTTTGTTTTTAAACGCTACAACTTGTTCGTGAAATTGTTCTTGAAGACCCTGGTCGTTATCAATCAGTAAAGACATACTCCATGTATCATAATTCTTCCAACCGTTATATCTTTCGTCTGCCATATTAATTACTTACCTCTGGGGTTTTTATAGTAATCGTTTTTCTCAAAGTCTCACATTTTCCTTCATAAATATCTGTTCGGCAATCAGAAGTAACAGCCTCGGCGATACAGGTTGAACCTGCTGGAACACCCTCGAAGTTATGCTTACTCAATAATTCTACTCCGTATGCGTCTGAATCCACAGACCATTCTTGAACTTCTTGATAACCTGTGCCGCAAATTAATGTGATAACTCCAGACATTTCAGTTTGAGCCGAACCAGAATAAAGTTTACCGAAGCTTATTGAAGGTAGAATATAAGTCAAGCCAGTTTCCTTAGAACTTCCTCGGTCTACTAATTGTGTTAATCTAGGAGGATAAGAATTTACACCTTCGATGTCAAGGCTAACAGAATAAGTTTCAAGTTTTACTAAAGACGCCGCAACACTTGCTATCAATAAAATTACAACGATAGAGGCTGTGATAATAAGTGCAATGCTACTCTTTTTCATGTCTTTTAGAAGAGTTTTGTATATTTAAACCTTTCCAAATCTAGAATGTCTCGCTATCGATACCATTTTCCCATAAAGAATCTTCTAATTCATCATACTCCTTTCCCTGTTCGCTAATTATGACTTGTGCCTTGGCGATGTTTTTTATCAGCTTGTCGACCTTCAATACTTCTGGATATTTTTTTGCTAGTATCTCAAATATTTTAGGAAACTCAAACTCATCACTTCCCTCCGAGGCAAGAATACTCACAGTTTCTTCACAGCCCTCTCCAATACCAAAATATAAACTTCCTAATATTTCATCTGGAACTTTCTCTAAAGCCTTTTTTATGTCAAGTAAATTTTCCATTTTAATCTTCATCCTCTTCTTCTTCGCTAAAACATTCTTCGTCGTCACAACAATTCTCGCATTCTCCCATCAGTAGTCTGCCTTGAATTTCTTAGGATAAAGAAACTCAAGATAGTTTAGAATCACTAATAGAAAAAACGCAAGAGAGCCGTCTCCCGAAAATATGTAGAAGCCGAATGCCGAAGCAAGGATTATCAACTCTTTAAGCCAGTTTTTCATACTCGAAATAAGTATCCTTTTCTTTATAAACTTTTTCATCAGACAAAAGCCACCACGTGACACCGCATGACAGCACAAAAATAAGATGAATCCAAAAAAAAGAGAATCCCTTTATTTCTACTGGAACTTTAATCAACCAAAAAAGAAAAAGATTATTATTTCCATTTGAGATATGATAAACTCCGTAGAATCTTTCACGAACAACTGAAACTGAAACTGAATCAGAAACTCCAAGTTTAATCATGCTTCCATTGGAATTTGAATCTTCACCGCTAACTGAATTTACCGAAGAGCCTAACCCAGCTGCAATAAAATTAATTACAAGAATGTAGACTACTAAAAGCCCAATAATCAACGCCAGTTTTTTGCCAGTTTTCATTTTTATTTGCTTTTCTTTCCGATATACAATATTGCTATGAATGATAGTATTATAAATATTATGGCTGATAAGAATAAAATTATCCTTCCAGTTGTTACGTAAAGTTGTCCATCCTCTTCTACTCCTAAGAATCCGAATAAGTAATAAGCCACGCTTCCCTTTTCTAAATAATATCTATCACCAAACTCTAAAATTCTATACCACATCGACGGGTTCTCTGATTCTGCCTCGTCTTCGATATACCAAAGATAAACCGTTTTTCTTTCTCCAACTCCAAACGAGCCAAGTTTAAGATTCGTATCACAAGTATAGGCTATAGGCAAATCACATAAACCATTTGGTCTACAAGAAAGAACATCAACAATTTGGCTACATGGTATTCCTCCTTCTCTCAATCTAACATCGTCCATAGTGAAATGGGCTGAAGAAAGCAATTCGTATTTTCTAAAATTTGTAAGAATACCGTCAATACTTCGTCTTCCATCTTCTTCTTTTTCAACGTTAGCAGTAGGAACGTAGTAAGTCATTGTTATTAATTTTGTTTCTCCAGCTTCGATGTTTTCTAGTTCTAATTTATAGTCACCCTTAATCAAAGAATCTGTATCTATCGTCACGTTTTCATAATTACCATCGCCTTCATCTGGACATCCTCTTTCATATTCACCTTCACAAACTCTCAAATCCTCTGCGTAATCTATTGCTATTCTATGTTCTAAATCGCTTACGTCCTTTTCTGCTTGATTTTTGATTCTCAATACTTTTGTGACTTCCGACATCTCGCCTACTTTAAAATAATCTGGGAAGAACGTAGAAGTAAAAACTGTAATCGAATCTGTCTTATATGTTAATACAAATATCTTAGTCTCTCCAGGGGATAGGTAAACTGAACTTTGATGTTCAGTATCGTCGCTGTCAATAATTGTTACGTATGGTTGTAGAACTCCAAAAGGGTCGTATTGTAGATTCTTACCAATATCATCTAATTCAATATCACGAACGCCTGTTGGAAATTCATACTTCAATGTTTTTTCAGTTGCGAAAGAATTTGGATTATACATAGTCACAGTTGTTCTCCAACTAATCGTATCAAACGGCTTAATCGGTGCATTTAGAATCTCTTCTGTCTCGGTAGTTTGAATTGGGAATCCAGAATCGGAAACTAACTGGTAAGTTCCTGGAGTATTATTATTCATTGTAGTAATAAACCATTCAATGAAATCATCTCTTCCGTCTCCGCTTAAATCATCAAAATTAACATCAACCCTATCAGTTATCTCTTCTGTGCAATCAGAATATGTATCGTTAGTGCATTTATAAAATCTATTTGATACAACTCCCACGTCGGTAAAATTGAATGAAGCGTATGTTGTTTTAACATCACGAGTAGAGTTTGTTGAAACTGTAAGATTGTAATATGTTTGAATCTGACCTGTTGACGTTGTATAATTCGTTTGAGTTAGATTAATCTCTGAATTTTTATATTCAATAACAAAAACTGAATTTACAGAAGGTAGGTCGTGTGTCCAATTAACATTTCCGTTTGACTGCGTAAATGTATGTGAGACTAAAACTCCTGTGTCGTTTTGCACCCATACCGTCGAAGCTATTGCGTTTGAATCGGTAGTTATGTTTATTCCGATATTAGTATAATTTTCAGTAGAAGGGTTAACCATAGTAATCGTATTTCTCCAAGTTGTGTTTTCTCCGACCCTTTTATTGTAAGCTAACCATGTCGCTTCTTCTGAAGAAGTTGCAGCAGTATTATAAGTGAAATTAATTACTGAAGTGTCTAAGGCTTCTAAGGTCTTGTTATTCACAACAGTCCAATTATTAGAAACATTTGAAATCCATGAAGTCCCAGTATAATTAACTCCATCGATGAAAACATTTATTCCATTAGCAGAAGATGATAATTCGTATGTCTTTGTTACGTTAGTCCAATTACGAGGATAATTATCAACAGTCCAGGTATCTTTATAATTCCAATAAACAATGTCTCCTTCTAGTGCTGGTGTTTGTATTTTTTCTTCTACGCTGGTTATTTTAGTCCAAGGGTCTAATTCAGTCTTACTGGAGAAGAGACTAAAGAACATTTGGAAGAATTGTGTTACTGAACGACTTATTGAGGCTGTTCTTTCAAATAATAAATCTAATGAAAGGGTTTGCTGACTTTCACGAGATAGTGTTTGAGTTCTTCCAACTGAATCAGAAAATGCTACAGCTAAATCAACTCTACCAGATAATTCCCTAAATAAATTTAGATTATCTGTTATGCCAAAAAAGTTAATTATTGATTTTGAAATATCTTGAAATCTGGTCGATAATTCTGTAATTGAAAACTGGTCGATTACATCCCTTGATATTGTCTGCGTTCTTGAAATAATATCATTTACATTAAGTGCATTTGAAATATCTACGAAAAATCCTCCACTCGCCTCTAGGTTAATTGTTGTAGTTATGCTCTCCGTAATCTTTTCGGAATAATAAAAACTGGATAGGTATCCATCATTTCCAATTTGAAAGAAATCTAAAATATTTCTAATTAAACTAGTAGTCCTCGTCGCAGTTTGTGTTATTCCAAAGTAATCTGAAAATGTTATTGTAGAATTTATTATACGTGATGATGATTCTGAAAAAGATAGTTGCTGAACTACATTTAGAAAAGCCGCCTGTAGCGTTGTTTGAGAACTTAGTATTGGAACATTTTCTGTAAAATTTCTATATAGGTGAGAAATTCTATAAGCCATCGGATTTATTGAAGGACTTTCTATAAAATATTTAAATGTTGTTGAGAACCTATTGGTCGTTTCAGTTATAGATATGTCTTGTGAGGTTACAATAAAAACTCCTTGCGTAGGTTCTGCAGCATTATTTATCAATACTGATTCAGATTCATTTCTAAAAAAATATGCAGTTCTGTCAACAGAAGAGCCAAGTCCGAAAAAGTCCAAGAAATTTCTGAAGAACAAACTTACCCTCTCTGATATTTCTGAAAAAGAAAGTGATTGTATTACTTTAATATTTATAGCTTTTATTCTGCTAACGTATGTCGTCGCTGAAATCTCGTAATTAATATCACGATAAAAATAGGCTGTTCTGTTAACTGCTGAACTTAATGAAAAAAAGTCTATAAAACCCCTAAGTGATGATGATTGTCTAGATATTTTACTATCTGCGTTAACTTCTTGGTTAACCTCCTCGGATAAACCTCTTAATCTATCAAGTTCATCATTATACGATATGTCTTGCGTTTCGTTTCTATCAAAATCTTCTCTAATGCCTAAACTGTTTGTTCCATTTTCAATTCCAGTAAGATACACTACGATTGTATCATTCGATGGGTAGTAAGTATAATTGTCTCTTTCATATTGATATTGATAAGTCGATGTGTTGCTTGAATAAATTAAATTATATGGTATCAATCCAGAAACATTTATTATAAAAGTTCCATTTATCGTTTTAATATCTGAAATTATTATTTTCTCCCTCGTAGTAGAAAGGCTAGATGATACGTATGGGAAACTTGAACCATTGATTTGTGTATTAGTCGAATGAATATATGAAAAATTGTTTACTAGACCGTCGCTGGATGGGTTATCATAAGAAACATTGAATATGTCTATCTTGTTAGTAGAAACATTGATTGCATCAAAGCAGAAATCAAAATCTGTGTAAAAAGATGAGCCAGAACCAGTAGCATTAAAAACAGTATCGTTGAAACAGACCGCAGAGCCAAATTGAATTAACGTCACGACTAAAAAAAATGCAATTACCGAAATTCTTAGTTTTTTTTTAAGTTAATCATGGTTTTTTATAATTGATAATATTGGTAGTTTAAATCTTCGTATTGGGTATTCGTCGAGGTTTTAATTATTTTTATAGTGTCTGGGTGTCCAGACAAGTCCATAGCTGCGTGTTTTTCTTCAACCAACGTAAGAGTAGCCCAATTTGGTGGGGATATACTTCCAGCCCCCGTTACTTGCAGCTTGTATGTTACGTAAGGATAATTATATTGTGTTGGTTTTGGCATAACTATTGTCACAATCCCAATCTGACCCCCAGAAGGAACAGTATTTATAACACCTGTTCTTCCTACTTCTGTTACCCCATTAAAAAATGCGATTGTAAAATTAATATTCGTTGTTGCACCTAAATCTGACATTATTTGAAGATAGGTATAAGAATCCTCTTGATAATCGAAAGTCAACATGACTGTATTATTAGACGCTTGAGAACCATACTTCCCAGATTTCTTATTCACCAAAATCCTGTCATTATCAATATTCACTTCATTACTAGAATCTACATTAAAATAATTTTCATCAAAGGTGTGGTCGTTTGCGTCAGTATAATTCTTAGTCGCAACGTCCTGGTCTAACGTAGGGTCTGACGCATTATTAATCGGCTGGTCGTCCATATCAATTCCATCGTCTGAAACATAAACATAAGCAGAAGCTAAACCAATCAAAATAAACATTCCTACAACAGTCCAAAGAAAATATCTAAAATTTTTATTGATGGGATGGACTTCTTTTTCACTCTTTTTCATGTTTTTCATAAAGCTTTGAAGCTTATAAATTTAACTAATTAATTAAATTCCCTACAATTTATATATGTTTGGTCTAAGGTGCAAACAACCATATCACTCGAATCTTCATCGTAGGTATATAAATAAATGTGACCCTCTCTTCCATAGCCATCCCCTAAATAAACAATATCGTCATCTTCGCCCCAATCTTCATCCTTACTTGTTTTCCAAGAAACGTCTATATCCTCTGTTTTAAATCCGAATTTTCTTAACATGGTTCTATAGAATTTATTATAGTCACGACAAACCCCTCCGTTGGATATTAATTCTTGGAAGTTTTCTGGATTGCTATCTTCATAATTAAAGATTCCACGAACAAAAGAGTTTAAGCAATATGAAGTCTCTTTCAAGCTTCTGTCATTACAAATCTTTTGTGCCGCCTCTTCGGAATACCCAGCTATTTTAAACTTAATAGAGTAAGGAATCCTCTCCCCAAAATCAGACATCACAAGAAAGCTTCCAAGACAAATAATAAGAATAAGAATTAATCCAATAAGCAAACAATCTATCTTCTCCATTAGGCTGCGGTCTGATTAAGCAAATCTATATCATTGCTGTTTTCGTTTACTTTGTCTTCTAGTTCGTCTAGGTCGTCGAATAAATCGTTAATATCTTCTATAATATTATCCCATTCATCCTCGGTATAATCATCAACATAATCTTCTATCTGCTCTTCATTAAAATCTAGATTCCTTATTTTCTGGTTAATATTATTTAACTGAATTTGTAAACTGGTTATGTCTGAATTTTTTATCTGATTAGAGGATAATCTGTTAAAGGATTCTTCTAAGGTTTGATAGTTGCTATTCAAGAGAGTAATCTGTTCTGCGTCAGAAGTATTGTCTGTTTTATATTCTATGTAGAAATATCCGCCAACTAGTAGTCCGATGATTGCGATTATTGATAATGTCAAAAAGAAATCTCTTATTGCAGAGTAATTCTTTGGTAGGTAGTGATTTGGCATAGTTAATTAACTATTTAGTTATTTATAAATGTTTCTATTTTAACTAATTAACTAATTAACTTTTGTTAATGCTCGAAAAAATGAATGAATAGCCCAACCGATTAAAAACCCTAAACCTACACCAATAATCCAAAGGATTACTAGCCTTGAGTAAATGCAACTCCCCCATATCCAACAAAGCGTTCCGATAGAATAAGCCCAAAATCCAATAACTGCAGCACCAACATAAGAACCCCACATCTTTAAGGGGTTATAAGATTTCATCTTTTCTTTCTACCTCTAAAAATCAATCCAGAAATTAATATGAAAAGAAATGCGAAAATACCCATTCCAGCTAAGAAAGGTGTTGTCTTATAAAACGGAACATGACCGCAATCTTTGTTATATTCTACCTCTCCGCTGTAAACACACTTTCCACTATTACAAGTTCCGTCGGTCATCTTAGTAGTTCCAGAACAATAATCATCACAAACTACTCCCGAACATGGTGAATCTCTACACCAATCTCCGCCAATAATTGCTGCTAAAATTGGAACTGGCTCTCCCTCACAACCATAAGTGCAAATATCAATAGCGTCGTAAAAAACATTTCCATTGTCACATCTACCATCATGCTTCCATCTTCCGTCTTCACATCGGTCTGAAGTATCGACACCTAAACAGGGGTTTTGCTTACAAAGCCCAGCACTACATCCAAACTCACAGGTATTTGTTTGATAAACACATTGACCTCCAGAACAATAGCCCATATTAGATTTTACATTTCCAGAACATTTGTCTTCGCAAGTTACGCCCAGGCATGGGTCAGCTGCACAATCACCTCTATCACAGCCAAATTCACAAGTCGATGGAGATTCAAATTCACATTTTCCAGTAGCATAATTACAAGTTCCGTCGCTGTAAAGCTTTCCAGATTCACATTTACCGCTACAATCTAAATAGTCACAGGGGTTTTGTTCGCATACATTATTTTCACAAACATCATTTCCAGAACAATCATTTTCAACAACACATTCCACACCACATTCACCAGCTACCTTTCCATCGTTATCCCATTCAAAATCATCACAAGTATAAAAATTATATTGAGAACATTTATCTTGACCGTCGAAACATTCTACATCACACTCGCCCATAATCTCTCCTTGATTATCCCAATTACCGCCGATACATTCTAAATATTCATAATCATCACAATCATCATCTCCAGAATCACATTCAAAACAATCATAATATTCCAACTCTAGACGATAACATTCATTACTATTTAAAGAAAATGTTTTCCTTTCTCCAGGATATAGTGTTCCGCTTCCCCTATAGACACTACCCCAACCACCTGCAGATTTACATTGGGAAGTGCTTCCGCCTACGCCTAAAAATATCGTTCCATCGTCTAGGTCATATTTTATCTTTTCATCAGAACCAGCTCTAATAGATAAGGAACTGTCTCCGAATATGTAGTCTGTGTCGTCGTCCCTAAATTCTGGATAGTCACAACTCCCAGCAGAAACAAAACCAATCATAAGAAGGGCAAAAATTCCTAATGCAAAAATATTCTTTGTCTTCATCGTCCTGTTATCCTCAAAGCCTTAACTATCGGTTTCCCATACATTAAGTAAGTTAGACCAGCAATTAAAACAATCCAAAACCAGAAGCTGTAAATAAATGTGTAAAGCAAGAATGCTAAACCTACTCCGATTATAACCGAAATAATCCATCTAGCCGCTTTGATTTCTTTAAGGCTGTCGATTTGATTTAGTAAATCTGAAGATACAAAAACTGATACAATCGAAAATATTACTACGATTGCTAATTTTAACATTGTGAAGAAGTCAAAAAATCCACTAAACAGATTGCTGAAAAATTCTCCAATACCTGCGAAGAATCCGCCATCGTCTTTATTCTCGTCTCCATCTTTACATTCAGCACTTTCACAGAATTGTCCTTGAGTGCAAGTTTTCTTAACTGAAGAGGTAGCACCATCTGAAGAACATTGCTTAATCGCTGCTAAGTCCCCGTTTGTTGAACAAAATTCAGTTCCAGCGGAGCAAGTAATTAGTGGGTCTACACAAGTTCTAATTTTTACACTATCGTCTGACCCCACGCCCTCTGCGTAGACTGTGCATTCTCCGTTTGTATGAGAGGAAGCCGCTGCGGTAATTGTTAAGAATCTGGTCTCTTTTTCCCCAGGAGCAAGGCTAACATCCAAGCTTCGGCTAGATGAGAATGGAGATTCACATTCAGCGAAAAGTCTTCCAGACCATCTTTCATCACCAATATTTTCAACTCCTACTTCGATTGAACCTTGGTCGCCTGTTTTGAAACAATCTGTGTTCGGGTCGTATAGCTTAATCTCCGAAGCTGGTGTATAAATCCCTAATTTATCAGCTTTAATATATAAGGTTGTCATTGGAAATTGAACTGCGTCTTTAAGAACAACGTTAACACTTGCCGAACTTAATGACGTTGCTGATTCAAAAG
>Ga0222658_1000329_pt1 | contig 26251 bp, 37 predicted proteins | sample AntAcemetagen476_FD_179830 | JGI IMG/M metagenome (GOLD analysis project Ga0222658, IMG submission 179830) | Saline water microbial communities from Ace Lake, Antarctica - #476 | ecosystem: Environmental > Aquatic > Non-marine Saline and Alkaline > Saline | place: Antarctica: Ace Lake... | reverse complement strand
TTAGTTTTGTTAAGACAGCTAGTGTTGATGACCTTCCAGAGCGTACTGAAACAACAGAACCTAATGTTTATGACGCTGGTGTAGGTAAATATTTATTAAAACAAAAAATACCTATTGATAATGTTTCTTTAGTTATTACTGGAACTCTATCCGCAACACCTGCTCACACATTTATTAGAACCACAGATTACATATTAAATACTGATGGATATATTGAATTTGGACAGGGTGGAGATGACCCTGATGATGGCACAATAACTTATACAACTTATAACTATAATAAGCTAGGACATTTTGATGCTTTAGTTGCTGGTGTTTTAGGTAATTTAACAACCCTTCAAATTGATGGAATTGAAACAGTGATTGATAATACTAAAAGTGTTGGTATAACTCACGATTTAGACCAACCAACTTATACAGAAGTTCCTGTTACAGTAACACCAACTATAAATAGTGATTATGATGCAGTAACAGTTAAAGAAGAAGTCTCAGATAATATAACTACTTACATAAGAAGTTTAAATATTGGTGATGACGTTCTTGTAAGTAAAGTGATTGATGTTGTTATGGATGTTGAAGGTGTAACAAATATCCCTACTACATTAGTAATTATAGATGGAGTTACTACAACAGATAAAGCAATTGCTTCAACAGAAATTGCAATTCCGGGATTGATAACAATTTCATAGGTAACTAAAATGGTTAAAACTTTTACAGATAAATTATTGGACAACTTGCCACAACATATGGCTAAGGATGAAGATAGTAATAACTATAATTTTTTTAAAAGTTTAAAGAGTAGTTTAGATAATATTACAATAAACATAAATGGTACAGAAAATAGTATTCAATTGAATACTGCAACAGGTGCTTATTTAAATGCTATAGGAAAGTTGTTTAGTTTAAATCGCACAACAAATGAAAGCGATACAAACTTTAGAGCTAGAATTAAAGCTTATTTTCAAGCTAATATAGGTGGTGGAAGTAAACCTAATATGAAAGCTTCTCTTGCTAATAGTTTTGGAGTAAGTGAAGATGAAATTACAATAGTTATAAACACTGTAGATAGTGGTGTTTTTTATATTGAAGTTGAAATAAATGAAAGTATTGATATGAGTGTTTTAGATAGTGCTTTAGGTATTATTGAAAGAACAAAAGCATCAGGAACTTTTTTTGATTATAGAGTTGGAAATGGTGGTGTTGTAATTGAAAGTCAAAGTAGTATATTTATGACTCAAGTGGGTCAAACAAATTCAAATCAGAAGGTATTATAAAAATGACATTAAAATATAAAGGTGGATTACAAGAAAACGTTTATAGTGCAGAGCTTAATAATATTGCTTATGCAAATCAAAACGGTATTCTTACAGGGTGTGTTGTTTCAGAAACTTCAACACCAGCAATGACTGTTGATATTACAAGCGGAAACATTTTCTTTGGAAATGATACAATAGCTGTAACTGCAGTTACAAGTTCAACAATAAGTAACAATACAACAGGATTTAAAAGAATAGATTTAATTGCTGTTAATAGTGTAGGAACAATTAGTATTATTGAAGGAACAGCTGCTTTAATACAAACAACTCCAGAATATGACCCTGACGATTATATTATTTTAGCAAGAGTTACTGTTGAGCCAAGTGAAACAACAATTCTAGATGCTGATATAAAAGATATAAGAGTTCTTAATCAAGGTGGAAGTTCAGGTGGAGCTAGTGGTAGTTTTGGACGATTCGTAGAAGAGTTTACAGCCCAAACCTCAGTAACTGTGACACACAATTTAGGAGACGATGAACCTATTGTTCAGGTTTATAATGGTAGTAATGAAATTATAATTCCTAGTTCAATAACAATAGTAGATACAAATAGTTTAACCGTTACATTCTCAACTTCAACAAGTGGTAAGATTATTATTCATGGTGGTAGTGGTTTAAATAACGGATTATATACAACCTCACTTACTGCAGAAACAACTGCAACAATTACGCACAATTTATCAAATATGTATCCAAATGTAGTATGCTATGATTCAAGCGAGGAAATGGTTGTTCCTCAATCAGTAACAGCGGTTGATGAAGATAGTCTTACAATCGTATTTAATAGTAGTTTCACAGGAACAGTTATGGTTAGTGGTGGAATTGCTTTAAATGGTTTAGCAAATAATGTTGATGTTGATATAACAAGTGTATCTGATAATGATTTATTAGCTTATAATTCATCAACTGAGAAATGGGAGAATACAACAATAAATGCTATTGGTGCAAATAATGTTATTTTAAAACATAGCTTATATAATACTATCACTGCTTTACAAGATAGAGCCACTACTTTCAGTTCTGATGGTGGGACTTGGGCTGAGGCTTACGTTGACACAACAGGACAATTAGATAGTGTAGATACTGATGAAGATAAAACTACAGCTCTTTTCGATACAGATAGTTACAAAACACCTATTGTTGCTTCTCCTTACGTAATAGTTGAAGCTACGAGTTTAAGCGGTGTGTGGTCTAGTAACAATTGTTTAAGCAAACTTATTGATACTGGTAAATGGATTGTTTATTGCACTACAGGAACTGACGAAGTTAAAAGAGCTCAAATTTATAAAAGTTTATATTATGGTACTGATGGAACAGACTCTTTAATACTGGATTTCGCAACAGTTACAGCAGTAAAAACAAGTATATATAGAGATGTAGGGAAACAAGCGCACTTCGCTGGTCTAATAAATGGTGGAACTGGCGCAATAACTAATGCAGGAACTTTCATAAACACAGCAACAAACACTGACTGTAGTATATGGTCTAGAGTAAGCGCTGTATCAACCCCTGGTAACGCTGACTTTGAGGTTCCAACTGCAACAACAATAAATACTGCAACCAATACTCAGACTTTTGATGAATTAGGAACTGATAAAACAGCTGATGAAGGTAATAATTTTGCAACTGTTAATTTATACACTAGCTCAATTAATGATACTGTTAGAGCTATAATATTATGTGTTGGAGATATTACTTGGGCTGGTTCAGGAACTAATATTGATTTCTTCACAGACCATAGTATTCCTTTAATGACTGATGGTAGTTCAGACACAACAACCTCAATAATAACTCACGACCTGCCTTCTGGTTCTTACTCTTCAACAATATCTTCTTGTTTTGGTAGTCCTAAATACTCTGATTGGGAAAGCGGTGTTGATACTCAATTTAAGTTAACAAATACTACAGAAGACAGTGGATGGTTAAACACTAACGAAGTAAGTACCTTCACTGCTTTCACAGCTGAGCCTGATACTTGCATAGTCAAACTAATACCTAAAACAACCAGCCCAACAAGCGGTTATCCTAGTATTAATGGTTTTGGGATTGATGAGATTTAAGAGGATAAAATAAAATGACAAAAAATACAGGTGGATTACAATTATCAGCATGTACAAGTGCTGACGTAGAAAATAATAGTTTGTTCTTAGACTCAACAGATGATAGAATTAAAATGAAAAATAATAGTGGAAGTGTGGTGAATATATAATGGTAAAAAATACAGGAGCAGTTGAATTTGAAGCTTGTACAAGTGCAGATGTAGAAAATAATAGTTTGTTTTTAGATATATCAGATAATATTTTAAAGAAGAAAGATAATAGTGGAACTGTTAAAAAATTAAGTGGTATTGAAAGTGGAGTATTTTGGTTGGATTCAGAACTATATGATGTTTATGATGATTTTAGTTCTTACTCAACAGGAACATTATCAACAAATACTAACTGGACTATTATAGATGCAGACACTTATGGAACAGCGACGATTGTGACTTCTGCAAACGCAGGAGGTGATGGTACTCAAGAATTAGATTTAAGTGCTATTGCTCATGATTATGGTGGTGGTAATTATCAAACTGAAACAGTAGAAATAAGAACAAATTTATTAGGAGTTGATAAACACAAATATTTTTTTATGAAATGTTTTGCTGCTGAATATTCAAGTGCTTGGGATGGTGGAACTATACAAATAAAGATAGGCTCTAGTGGAACATATTATACTTTATTAACAGTAAGTAGTGGTGGTGCTAATGGTTCTTATGGTAATGTTACAACCTTAAGCTCTATTATTGTAATTGCAAAAGGCTCTAACACATATGATTTATTCTTTAATGGTAATTTAATAGCTTCAAGTATTACAGAAGTAAATCCACAAATATATATTAAAGTTTCAGAAAAAAACTTTGGTTCTACAGTATATGCTCGATGTTATATTGGTGAAGTGAGAGAATCACAGGATACCGTATAAAATGACTAAATCTAATTTCATAACTAAAATAATCGAGACTTATAATAACGGTCTTCTTTATACGAATCTTAATAAAGATTTTAAAGCTTTAACATTACTTAAAGAGAAAGAGGATAAACAGTTTACTGAAGCTATTAATGATTTGCAAGATGAGATTAATGTTTTTGAATCTGTTCCTGAACTTGATTCTTGGCTTATTGATAATGGTGCAATTCATATAGATAATATTGCTTATAAAAATAAACGATATTTTGAAGACGTTCCTTATTCTATATATTTGAATGAAATGATACAAAGAGATTCTTATGAAGTTTTAAAACTTAAAAAACAAGTATCTAAATCTACTTCAAATCTTACTAGAGCAAAAAGTATTGGTGATAAAGTTTCAAGAGTTTTAACTTGGACTGATGATAAAAACCTTATTAAAAGTGGAGATTATTATGTAATGCCAAATGAAGCTATTGCTTATAAGAAAGTTGATTGTGAAGACCATGCTTTTGTTAATGCTTCAATAGATGTTGAAATTGGGGTTGTTTATGGATTCTTAACTATTAACAATAATAAATTTGGACACGCATGGAATTGTTTTGTATATAATGATAAACTTTATTTTTTAGAAACAACAGGTAACACTGGAAAAACAATATTAGCTAAAAATGCAAATAATTATGATGCAAGATTCATAGTTACCAAAGATAATACCTATCAAATTGGTATTCCCATCAACTTTGGATTAATTGCAGAAAAACTATAAATTTAACGAAAAAACGCTTACAGAAGCACCTTAAATATCCATTATCTTATCATTTTAATATAAGTAATAAACTAAACCTTAAAGTGCCTCAAATAGCTTTATATTGCGTTTAATACGTTCACTTATAAAGGAACATATTTTAAACTCAAAATATATTCCTTCCTTAAATACATTTAAATAATACCTAAAATAAGTATATATAACAAGGTGAATAACTATGAATATAGATATAAACACAATTTTAATTACAGTAATGGCAATCATTTCAGGAGCTTCAATAATTTTAAAAGCAATTGCTCCATTAACGAAAACTTTAAAAGATGACAAAGCTGTAGTGATTTTAGACAAAATATTAAAAGTATTATCTTTACACACAAAACAAAAAGATAATAAATTAGATATAAATGTTAAAAGATAAATTCTAAAAACAATGACTAAACGAAAATTACTTTCATATATAGTTAGTATTATGTTAATTCTTATAACATTATACTATGCTATAATTTTTTTAAAAACTTAAAAGGTGAAAAAATGATAAAAAAAACAAATGTAAAAAAAGTAGCAACAGTTGCTGCAGTAGTAGGAGTAATAGCAGGTGCTTTACTCGGTGGTATTAGTGGAGCTTTAATTGCATATGACTCTTCTAAAATTGCAGATTTAAATACAAAACTATACATTGCAAATCAAGATATTAAAACTCTTGAAAATGCAGAACCAGTAATTGTTACTGAAACAGTAGAAGTACTTGTTCCTGTAGAAGTTCCTGTTAATGTATCTGTAGAAGTTCCTGTAGATAACGGAAATTTAGAATTAGTTCTAAATGAAGTATATGAAGCAGATGGTTCTGTAGAATACTTAATTGAAGATTTAGATGAAGATGAGATGGACCAAGTAGTTGGACGTATCGTTATGATTCAAGATGCAAAAACTTTAGCATTAGCTGAATTAGAAGCAGAAGCTTTTGATGAACTAGACCTAGTAAACTTCAATGCAACCACACAATTTGATGAAGATGAACTTTATCGATTAGATGCAGACAGTGAAGATATTACTGTAGTTGATGTTGACTTCGATAGTGACGATGTAGAATTAGTATTACCTTTCACATTCAAAATGGATGGTGTTAAGTACTCTGCTGAAGCAACTGTTGTTGTAGAAGATAATGATGTTGAAAATTTTGATATTTCCAACATTCAATTAGTTTAATTTTATATTTAGGGATGGGAATTTCTCATCCCACTTTTATTTTCTACCCTTATAATCAAAACCAATATGTTTTTTTTCAATTATTTTATAATCAATTGTACCTTCTGAATCTTTAGTACAATCAACACAATAAATTTTTTTATCTTTAAAATATTGAACTTGCATACTAACCAAGTCATCATGAACACCTACGTATTCATTAGCTAATTTCTTGTACTTATTGAAGTATCCTATAGCGTTGAAAATATATGTTTCTAAATCAGCCTCGAATTGTTCCTGAGTGATTAAACCTATTTTGTTAAGTTTATTTTCAATGTTCTCTTCAACCATATTTATACCTCTTTTTACTTTGATACTTTACATCTTTCAAAAAATTAATGAAAACTAATTCTTGCGCTTGTTCTTTACTAACTTTATCTTGACTTTTCATGTACGAATACTTATCCAATATTTGGTTAATCAACCTATTGTTATAATCAATCTGGTAATAATCACATATTGTTTCTATATAATCAAAGTGTTTGTTGAACATCAAAGCTAAATATAGGTCTTCCTTCTCGGTTCGACTAAGTTTATTTTCTAAGTTCAATTAAATCAACTTACCTTTAACAAACTCTGCAGCTATTACATTAAACATTATAGCAGAAGCATGGTCTTCATCACTAATGTTGTGATACCACTGCATGAAGTGTCTCATTGCGGAGCTTTTGAATCGTTCTAGTTCTTCTTCACTGTTTGCTTGTTCCCAATTTCTAGCCCCATATTTCTCTTTACCTTTAGTTAAATGAGTTGCTAATCTTGTAAATAGTTGGTCTTCATATGCTACCCCTTTTGGTAATAATAGTGTGAAGTCTGGTTTTCCTTCTTGAGTGTCTCTTTTCATACCGCTTTTATATTCTGCTCTTTTCCCACTATCTTTAACTATATATTCATTACTCATTTTCCTACCACCTTAACATCTTTTATTTTACTCAACTCTTCATCGTTGATAATAGTCCATTCTTCATCTTTGGTATATTGAGAGAATAAAGACATTACTGCGTCATGGCTATTTTCTATATCACACATCTTCCATAAATATTTTAGCACATCAAAAATAGGTTCTTCCTCATCAGCCATATAAATTACGAACCTCTCAAAATTTATAGACATAAAATCATCCCCTAAATCTATATCATCATAACCTGAATTTCTTACTCTTATCGCTACTGTTTGTTCTTTATTTATTAAATAATTAGACCAACTCATTTTTTTCTCACCTTCACTTTTCTAAACAGTATAAAATCGGAACCTGTAAAATCATCAACACTCGTAAACCATAATAAGTACTTATCATCGTCTATAACATAAGAACCTTTATTATTAATATTAGCTACTATTTCATCACGATACCATAATTGTATGTGATGTATAGTATCGTCAGGTTCCATGAAACCATTACAAGTTCCAGAGGTTCCTAACTTAACATCACACAAAGTGGTAAGATTAATTAGTTCATAACCTTTCTTAAACCACTTGGTTCTAAATAGTTGAATGTTGCTTTTCTTATTAAATCTTTTTATCTTTCCTTGAAATTTCATCTTAAATACTCCACATCATAACCAGTACTATTAGGCATTAAACAAAGAACTCCTTCATCCTTATACATCTTATTAATCTCAGGCTTATCATCAACAGCGAAAAGTATATCATAATCTTCCTTAACATCTTGAAGAAAATCTTTCTTAACAAATTCAGCAGGTCTATTATCATCATCAGCTCTCATAATAAGTTTAGTATAATATACATTTTCACTATTTAACCATTGCTTTGTTGCTTCTCGTCCTTTCTCTTTACGACCAGTAATAATAACTATATCGAACATTTTTAGCATCATATTATTTAAATAAACAAAAGATTCGGAACTAGGGTATTTAGCATAGTCCTTTCGGAAACCTTCATAATCTTTATTCTTAATAATGTGTTCTTTAACTCCTTTTGAAGAATCACACAACACACCATCAATATCCATAATTATACATCTACTTTTCATTCTCCATTCACCATTTTTATAACCTCGTAATCTTTAAGCACTTTATGGTAAGCGCCAGTAAGCTTCTGTAAAGCGTTCTTAACTTTCAAACTATAATAAACAGGTGGTGCGCAATCAACAGCCACGGTGTAATCAACAATAGCTTTAAGGTGCTTGTATAGTCCTTCCTCGTTCGAGCAACTATCAAATGTTTTTTCTAGTTTACTAGCTAACATGGTGTTCAGTATTAATAGCTCGTCTATGCTCATATTATTTATATCGTTCATTTTTTTAGTCCTCCAAACCAAGCTCTTTCAATAACTCACACTCACAAATAAATTCACAACCACCATGTTTAATACCTACTCTTGAGTGTTTTATCGCTTCTTTCACTCGTTGTTTAGATTTACAATATTTCAATAAAAACTTTTTTTCCATTGGTGTAAATTCATACACTCCTGTTGCTTCAGGAAACTGTTCTTCAAAAGTCATTCTTTAATCCTCCAGTGGTTTTCTTAAAAAACGAACAACACGACCTCTAAACGATGAATTATCAATTACTTCGTTACCATAACTGTCACTTAAAAATATTCCGCTTGCATATTTATCATCAGTATCAAAACCTATAAAAATAAAAATATTTTCTTTAGTTGGCTTATCACCCAAAGCTTCTTGTAAACTACCACAATAAAACACGTCTCCTTCTTTTAGTTCAGTATGGTCTATCTCCTCAAAAGCAGGGGACTCGTTATAACTTTCTCTATACATATTATTATAACTAATTCCTCCAACAGTTAAACTTTTTAGCATCTTTTTACTGAAAACACAAAGACAATTATTATATAATCCTACAAGTCCTTTGAAAGGATTACTGTTACTTACCGCTTTAGAGAGTGCTTTATAACTCTCATCGCTGATACTTACTACTTTCCCGTTTTCTAATATTATATTTTTCATTTTTAAATCACCAAATCTTTCTAAAGCTCTAATAATTTTATCAGAACTAATAGTTATAGGAGTAATCCAACCATTTTTAGAATTACCAGTAATACCTAAATCTTGTATTTGTAAATCACGACACTTCTTAATGTCTTCATTTTTAAAACAGTGGTAATATGTTGGTTCTTTTGTTATATGTCCAAAGAATAAATTATCCAATCTTTGTTCTGCTAAAGTCCAATCCTTGTCTTCACTTACTACTTCCCAGTCAGTAGCATTAATTTCAAACCAAGTAATATTATCTAAGCGTTGTCCAGTTTGATTAACTACTACTAGATTCGTACTTCTATTTCTTTCCCACGAATGACTCTTTTCAAAATAAGGTCTTCTTACTTTCTTACCGAGCTTCATCTGCTCTACAGCCCACATAAAACTTCCTTCATCACTCATTTTAACTCTCCTTCATCTGAATATATAAACTATCACACTTTTGGAATACTTTAAAATCATGGTCCTCTACAATTAAAACTAAACCTAAACCATTAATTTTATCTTCATCAATGTCTGAAAACACTAACTTAGGTTTTATACCACAATCTCTATAAAACGTATAAATGTCATTTTGCTTTTTGTCAATCTTTTCTACGAACTTTTTTAGTTCTTCAATTTGTTTTAATGCTTCTTCTTTATTCATTTTTTAATTCTTCTCCAAACCAAGCTCTTTCATAATCCCTTCAAAATCAAAGTCCGTATCTAATCCACTTGTTTCCCAAGAGTCTATATATTTTCTAAATGTTTCTTTCACTCGTTGTTTGCTCATACAATCTTTTTCAAACAAATCTAAATCTTCAAAAGCTGAGCAAGGAGCATTAAATTCACGCAAATGTGATTCAGCCATATCTATAGTATTTCTTAATTGTTCTTCGAAAGTCATCCTTAACTCACCTTTAGTATTTCAAAACACTTAATCAAATGAGGTGCAATAACAATATACTCTTCACCTTGAGAAAAGATTAAACCATTAGAACTATTAACACCACTTCCAAAGAAAGGTTTTTTTTCAGAAGCATATGTATCATACCTTTGTGGCAAATTAACATTACCATTATATTTACCTTCAAATATAAAGTTATCGTTGAATAAAACTAAATATTTTTTATATTTAGGTAGTTTGAAGCCTGAAATAGCATCACCTTCTAAAACATTTAAATGGTTTAAATAATAGCCAAAAACAATATTCTTACAATAGATAAGATTAAAGTTTTTGGTTGATAAAGCACCAATATATTTATAAGAATATCTAGATATATCAAATGATATTAATTTAAACAACTTTTGTTCAGTAAAATAATTTATACTTTTTAATATTTGCTTTTTATTCATTTTTAATTCACCTTTCTTTCTAACCATAGTTTTTTTATGTGTTCTTCAATAGCATAATTAAAACACGCTTGTTTAAATTTTTCTAACTCTTTCAATAATGGTTTTAGTTCATTAGGATATTTGCTTTTACCAAGGATTTCTTTCATATTATCTTCTTGTATATTTAAATAAATTTCAGTATTAGATTCTATTCTTTTTATTCTATTATTTTTAATATTCATTCTTCATTCACCTTCTCATAAACCTTATTATTATTACAAACACTAACACCTTTAACAGTCTTATAATAAGGACAACTCTCAGCGTTCAAAGAGCAATAATACTGTTTAGAGTCTCCCGTGCGATACTGCAACAAACCGTTGTGTTCACAGTGAGCTTTGTAATGTTCCTCTACATATTCATTCAACGTCATACATTAAGTAAGCACTACTTATATATAAAGTTTTGTATTATTAAGACTATAATTTTAGAATTGATATTTGCCATTTATAGCAGTTATAAGCTGTGCAAAATTACTCTTATATACTAAGGCATTAGCACACATCCAACCGCTTAAACCACCATGTGTGTAGCGAGGATTTAGAATTGTATTAGTTCCCACAACAATTTGATGACGTTCTTTTTCAGGAGTATGTTTATGACCACTTATTTGAAAAGGTGTTGCTTTTTCATAACTACGAGTACTACCTTTTGCACCATGAACTCCTTTATGTCCATGTTTACCAAGTTCCCATTTACCTACACGTAAACTATCATCATCAGTAAGGAAAACAACTTTATCTGGAAAATCATAAAACATTTTAATACCCTCAACTAATGGGTCTTTACCTTCAAAAGCTTTAGTTAATAATTTACTAGCTATATAAGCATTTTGTGGTTCATAAATAAAACGAGCACTATTTAAATAAGTGTATAAAAATTCATCATGATTAGATTTTACAATATATATTTTAGAATCTTTAGATGTATTCATTACGAAATAATGTAACTCTTCTGCAACAGCTTTAAGTTCTTTTTCAAGATTAAGTTTATTTTCATTATAACTAAAAACTTGGTCTATTAATTTACCTTGTTCATGATGATTAATACTACCACCATTAAAAAAATCATGTAAAACTATTTTTTTAGGTTTATAATCTTTAATCATTTCAAAAGCTAATTTACGACTTTGTTTATCAGTATCTAAAGTGTGCCAATCACCAAGAACTAAAGCTTCAGGTCTAACAGTTTCAATACCATCACGACTGAATTTTTTTCCTAAATCATAACAAACACCTTTTTCAGAAAAAGTAATATGTCTAGCATGATATATACGACTTTTATCATTAACCTCAACATATAATCCACCATAAGTATGGTCTTTATGCGCAATCATTCCTACACGATGTTGCTCTGCATAATTAGGATATGTTATTATACCAGTTGTATAAAGTGCTTTAGGAAACTTTTTATTGTGTGTTGGAATACTTTTAAAATACTGTTTAGGACTACCAAATACAAAACTTCCATCGTTACGAGTAAAAGCATCAAGACCAGTAAAAGGTCTTATTTGCTGGGGTTTAACTGAGAAATTACTTATTTTAAATTTACTACTAAGTTTAACATCACTTTCGATAACATTATAAGAATATAAACTCTTTGGTGTTTCATTTTCAATAATAGTCTTTCCAGGTAATTTAATCATATAAAGATTATCTTCAGGAATACCAAGTTCTGGCATTAATATTTTTTGTAATGTATTTAAGACTACATTATTTACGTGTGCATTACTTTGAAAAGATGTAATAAAATATCGTTTTATCATGGTTTCGAGTGTCATACTTATATAACATTAAGATATTATATAAATATATTTAAGGATGACTCCTTTATAAAGTTTATTATTTAAAAATTGAAAAAGGGTTAAAAAAAACCCTTAATCTTTCTTAATTTTCTCAACAATAATATAAAAACCTTCTTTAATTGCTTCAAAATTATAATATACAAAATATATTAAACTTACAATTGCAATTACTGTTAAAGAACCATTAGCTAATTTAACCCAACCACAGCCATCAACAAACATATCTCCACCCATTCGACAAAAACCTGCTTTAGATGAGATACTAAATTCACCAATATATTTGACTAAAATACTTACCACTGCAATAACAGCTACCCATAATTTACTAAATTTATTTTTCATCATTTTAATTATTTCTCCACTTTATGTTTATTAAAACTTATTCATTCTTTTATAATTTTCTTATGTGTTTAGAAAAAATAATCTCTGCACTAGAAGAAGATAATCTATGCTTCTTGATGTACTCACTAACTAACTCAGGAGTAGATAACAACTTCTCTTCTGCACTAGAAGAATATAAACTATACTTCTTGATGTACTCACTAACTAATTCAGGAGTAGATAACAACTTCTCTTCGCTAGAAGAATATAACCTATAATTCTTGATATACTCACTAACTAATTCAGGAGTAGATAACAACTTAATCTCTGCACTAGAATATAACCTATAATTCTTGATATACTCACTAACTAATTCATGAGTAGATAACAACTTCTCTTCTGCACTAGAAGAATATAACTCATGCTTCTTGATGTACTCACTAACTAATTCAGGAGTAGATAACAACTTCTCTTCTGCACTAGAAGAATATAAACTATACTTCTTGATATATTCACTAACTAATTCAGGAGTAGATAACAACTTCTCTTCGCTAGAAGAAGATAATCTATACTTCTTGATATATTCACTAACTAATTCAGGAGTAGATAACAACTTCTCTTCTGCACTAGAATATAACCTATAATTCTTGATATACTCACTAACTAATTCATGAGTAGATAACAACTTCTCTTCTGCACTAGAAGAATATAAACTATACTTCTTGATGTACTCACTAACTAATTCAGGAGTAGATAAATCTATTTCTTCGATTGATTCTTCGATTGATTCTTCGATTTTGCTATTAGTTATCTGCTCATATTCAGACTTCACTGTTTCCCAAGATAATTCTTTTTTCATCATTTTAATTATTTCTCCACTTTATGTTTAATGCCAACTAATCGTCCATGTCGTGGTTTGTCTTTAGCTCCAAATCTCTCTACGACTTTCCTCAGTTCCAGTGATAGTAACGTTAGTTTCTCCATCTCCAAACTTGCAAATAAAACAAGCAGCAATTCCAGTTCCTTCTTTTGCATCAACAGTATTTCTTTTATATGAGTGTCCAAGTTCATTAGTCATACTTTCATTAGTATTTAACATTCTTTCAGTTACACCAATAATCTCAAGGTCGTCTTCTCGACTAGGTTTAATTTTGTAACCAGCTTGACTTTTAACAGTTAATCGACCCTCTTTATATTTTGAAGAACCATTCATAAGAACTGCACCTTCAAACCCTTTCTGTAAAAAAGATTCATAATAAGTCATAACTTCTTCATAAGAAGATACTTTAATTTGAGATACAATTTCATATCTTTTTGAATCTATTAAAAGCTGTTCATCAATAGTATATAATGTTCCTAATCTATGTTCAAAATTTAAATATTTATTATACAAACCAAAAATGTATAATTTGGTTCCTTCAGGAACTTCTTTATCTATTGAATTGCAAATTCCAGCCATTTCTCGACAAGGAACTCCATCAGCATAAATTTCAGCTTCAAGAACTATACCTTCAGGAAGATTCTCATAAACACTTTTAAAATAATCCTGCATTTTTGTATTTCTTAAAATTTTGAGACTACGATTTTTAATCCCTTCATTGGTAATTTCAGCACGTACACCATCACGTTTAATTGAGATATACCAATCGTCTTTGTCATAATCTAAAGTACTTAAATCATATTCATCGTTGCTTAATAATTGTGGTTTTTTCATTTTGTTTCACCTTTGGTTTGAGCAAGTTTTACTTCCTCTACTATAACTAACCACTTCTAGTATATAAAGACTTATATTGTGTAGTATATAGTTTTATAAAAGAACTGATAAATCAAGTAAATTATTAGAATAAGATATTAAGTATTCTTCAAATTCTTCATAAACATCTGTAACATTTGCAGACTTCTTACCAATACTATTTTCAAAATTAACCCAATTAATAATAGGAATCAAATAAGTAAAAGAATTAGCCATAGTATTCCCACGAAATAATAACAATAAATAACTATTAGTATAATCAGAAAATGCATCATAATGAACAAGAGCTTGACGTTGGGTCAAACGACTAAAAGGAAAAATACCTTTACCATCTTTTAATTGAACTTCTTTAGCTTCTATAAAGAAGACGTGTCCGCCTTTATTGAAAACTTCAAAATCACAATGCATAGTTTGGTGAGCTAATTGATTTACTTGTAATTTATGATACAATAATCCAGGAGTATTCTTCAAAGATAAAGAAAATAATCCCTCTAATTTCTGTTTCTTACGTTTCTTCTTAGGGGTTGTAATTATAGGTTCTTTAATATCATCAAACAGTTTATTCATATTCATAAATATCACCAAATTGTTGTATCTCTAATAAATGTTTCTTCAAACACACTGGACCAAATCCCGAACCGTTATCATTCTTCAAAGGACGATTACAGCGTTTGCATCTATTCATAATCAAATACTCCCTTATTTTTCTTTAGAACACAATTTAAAATATGTAAACCAATTTTAGGATTTACCATATTTCTCATTATTTTTCTTTTATTATCTACCTTAAAATTTTTAATAGAAAAACCATAAACTTCTTCAGTTCCAACAATATCTGAATGTCTTCTATTATCACTTTCATCAAAAAAAGGTATATTTAAATTTGACCAAAATAAATGTCTTTGAATCAATTTTGCAGGTATTAATAAATTATAATACGGTTTAACATTTTCTACAACCCAAGAGCATTTACTAAAATGTTTTAAAAAAATAATTTCTTCATATAACATCATATCTGGATATTTTGCTTCATACCTACCTGCATGTACACCACATCTCCTAATATCACTATGTGTGGGACAAGGAGGACTACTCCATATAAAATCAAATTCTTTATAATGTTCTAATAAATATGCATGAGCATCACCAATGACAATCTTATCATCTGGAAAGAAATCTTGATAAATTGCTGCTATTTCTGGATTTATTTCTACTGCAGTAACTTCAATATCACCACTCCATAATTTTCTATTTCCACCTATACCTGCATATAGATTAAGTACTTTCAAAACCATTTTTCTTCCTCTCCAAACATATCCTCTGATTCCTCACTAGAACCAAAGTCAAACAAATTAACAACTTTCTCTGCTTCAATAAAAGGATTTAATTCATTCCAACATTTTTCTAAAGATAAATTATCAATACGCACATTATTATTTTTAGCTTCCTCAATTGTGCAATACTTAAAACCTTTACCTACACGACCAAATTTATTATTCTTAATCAATGTAACACTACCATCAAGCCCATCAAGATACTCTCTTGAAACTTGTGCCTGTAACTGGCTTAAATTCTTATAAGTATCTGCGGGGTTACATTTAATATTAACAGCAATTAAATTAATATCTTGTTCTAACTCATTATGTATTAAATCCTTCAAATAAGTTTTAGCAAACTTCAAACGCTTATTTTTAATGCCTTGTGGTTTAAGAAACTCATTAAAAATCTTTAAACCTACTTTAGTTGCATTATTCTTCATAATTGGGAAGCCAACTATTTTAACATAATCACCATCAATAAAACAATAATTATTCTTCTTATATCGACCTTCTTTTGTATCATAATTATATAGTAAATAATCAAGATGTCGCTCATAATCGATTATATGACTAGGTGCAGGATAAGGCATAAAAGCTCTTAATTCGTTCATAACTTGCTCTGATAATTGTAACATTAACTCTTTAGTATCTCCTTCTTTAGCTTCAAAGAACCATGAATCAGTAAAACCACCAACAATCTTATAACCTCGTGAAACGAAAAATCGTTCCACATACTCATGAATTTGCTGACCAATCCAGCAACAATCGTAACCTGCCCACTGACTGTTTATTTGCTCGAATATAGGGCTTCTAATCGCTCCATAAAGTGCGTTAAGAAAAATCTTAATAGCGTACTGTAAGCCATTTAAAACGGCGAGAATACTATCATCTACAATGTTGTTATGTAGTAAATGTTTTAGTTCTTCTGGAATAGGTATTTGAATCTTATTATCTTTAATATTCTTCAAGACTTTCTTAACTGCGAAACGTGTTTTTAACTTATTAATAATATTTTCTTCTATAACACCTTGTTTACTAATATCATAATAACCTTTAACTTTGAACAATTCATTACCATGCCATAAATTACCAGCTTTAATTTCTTTATCAATTTCAACCTGAGACCAACTTTGCACATCAACCTCTGAACATAAACAAAACTCTGCAAAGATATGTGGATATTTAGAAGCTTCATCTAAATAATGTAAATCTGTGCTTTCTTCTTGAGGTGGTTCAATAGCTCTTCCACCCATGTCTTCTTTCTCATCAGTTGCACTACCATAACTAGGTTTAACACCTTTTACTTTACACGCTGCACAATATGTTAAACTTGCGATACTAGAACGCAACCAAACCCATTTTTTAACATCTTCTTCATATAACCAAGGTGTGAATATAGTCCAGAACTCAACCAGTTTATTAAATAACAATTTAGTAACTTTAACATCAGCTTCTAAATATGTAATAATATCTTTAGTTTCTTCATCGTCCCATGAGTTCTTATGGAAAATTTTGTAATCAATATCACCTTTTAAAATAGGTAAATTAAAATGATGTGCTAAACTCATTAATGTATTTGGTCCATACTTCTTACCATTAATTTCTACAGGTTTTAAATCTACTCCCATATATTTAGCTCTGTTCTTGTGAAATCTAAAATCATCATTACCTAGAATAACTTGAACATCAATTTGCTTGAAATACTTCTTATCAATCAAACCATTATTTTTCATAATTGGAGTATCAAAAGCTTCACTATTACAACCAATATAAGTCTTATGCTCTTTAAATAAATCAATGATTTCTTGTGATTGTGTGAGTGCATTAAAATTATAATACTGTTTGTGTTTATAAGAATAACAACCAACCCATTTAACAACAGCATTAGCTACATACTCTTTAAACTCTGTTCTAATATTAATAGGTGTTCCATCTTTATGAAAACTACTTGTTTCTGTATCAAATACTAAACAACCGTTAATCATTTCGTTAATTATATGTTGTGTCATTTATTCCTCATTAAAACTAAATAAGTCAGCACTTCCTTTTTCTTCCATTACAATATTATTAAATTCTGTTTTAATTTGTTGTGGGTCACCTTTAAAAAATACTAGTACATTCTCATGTGCTTTACCAACTTTACGCATTACTGGAAATTGTGCTGAAACTCTTAAAGGTAAAGTTCCTAATGATTTTAATAGTATTATTTCATTGTATTTTTTAGCACCATGTTTTTCAAATAACTTAACAGTATCTTCAACAAAATTAGTATAAAAACCTTGTTTATCTCGAACATCACCAACAGTAAATATTGCAAAACGGTTAGGTTTTAATTTTTGTAAAGATTTTTTAATAATACTTTCATATAAATTCAAAAACCCATTATAATCTTTATTACTTAAATCTGCTGGGTCGTCAGAATAAATCTCTAAGTTAAAATAAGGTGGACAACTAAATATTAAGTCATAACTTTCATTTTCAATATTATCTAAAGAAACATTACTATCGCCAGTAATCCAGTCTACTTTTTTATTAGGAATAATATCTATTTTTTGTTGTTTATTTGCAGTTACTTGTTTTTCTGATAATTCTAAACCTAAATAATTATAATTTAACATCCCTGCAACAACACCACGAACACTTCCACCAGCAAAAGGGTCTAGTATTTTAGAATCTACTGTTGGTGTAAACCAGTTATAGCACATTTCACAAAGTACAGGGTCAAATATAGAAGTGCCTTCACTTTGTTTTTTACCATATTTTGTTTCGTCAAAACCTGTTGGTAAGCATTCTGCATCCCTGCCAATTTCACTTTTAATACCTTGACTTATCCAATATCTTTTTCTATCTTGCCAATAACCTTGTTTAGTATCTAATACACTAAACGGTGGAACACCAAATTTCTTTAACAATATATTGCTCATTTTATTTACCTCACATTCAAATTATTTATTTACAGATTCATGTACTTCTTTCCAACCACAATCCACATATTCTTCATATGTAAACATTTCATATCCTTTTAGTACCTTATTACTATTAAATTCTTTATACTTTCTAGGGTGTAATTTTTTGAAAGTTTCTGATTTAAAAAATGAATTTACTAACTCATTTTTATCAATATTTTTTTCTTTACAAATTTGATAAATTTGCATATTCAACTCTTTTTTCATTTTAATCACCTACACTTTATATAATTTGATTATATATAAACCTTTGTATTTAAAACCATTTATCTAAACCACTTTTAATATCACGTTTATTCATTTCCTTACTATCAGCAAAATCATAACCCACTTTATTCCACTCTTTTTTACTGCAACCATAAGCAACCAAATATTCTTTAGTATTTGCTTTAACATCTTTTAAAAATAAATGCTTACAGGAACTCCAATCATTACTTCCAATCTCTAATTTATGTTGTATCTTAACAAGTAAAAAATCATAAGGAGTTTCAACATCATCTAACTTTTTAATGCTCTTGCAAAAAGGTGCTCTTAAAAGTTTTGGTTGAATACTAGCCCACGCAAGAACACAAAAATCTTTAACACTCATTCTATGAACATCAACATTAAGTCTACTCACAATATGACTTATTCTATAATTATTAAACAACATTAAATTAATTACAACAGGAGATAAAGAAGGGTCAATATTCTCAACCCAATCTAAATCTTTAGCTGTATAAATTTTATCCAAAGTTTGAAAAAGATTAAGCATAGTCAAAAACCCCTTTAAACTTTACAGTCTCTGGTTTAGATTCCTCATATACTTCTTTAACATCTGATTGTAAACGAGCTTTAATAATATCTATGTACTCAGCTTCACGCTCAATCAAAATAAAAGGTCTTCCAGTATTCTGACAAGCAACACCTGTAGTTCCTGAACCTGCAAAAGGGTCAAGAACCAATCCACCTGTTGGTGTTTTAGTTAAAGTGCATAAGTATTCCATTAGTTTAAGAGGTTTTACTGTTGGATGTGAATTGGTTGCTTTTGCCGATTTTCCTGCATAAGGATTTTCTCCAATACTTCCATCTTCTCGAACTCTTAACAATCCTGCACTTCCTTCTTTTCTTCCAGTCATATCAACATCAGTTTTCTCTTGCAACTTTTCGCAACCTGCGTTACGTTCAGCTTTTGAAGCTTTAGCACAATAGAAGAATCGTGAAGCACCACCTTTGTCTTTATAAGATACACCATTTATTCTAACACCTGCATCATTTCCGAATATTGTTAATTTTTTATTGTTAAATTTTTGTCCACCTGGGTCTAAATTCCCACTCTGTTCGTCTAGCATGGCTCCTGCCTCCTCGTCAAGAATTATGTTAGCAGGGAAACGACCTTTTTCACTTCCCGCAACAACAGCGTCTTTTTTTGTTCCCCAACCACTATTTTCAGGTGCTCCACCAGTTTTTTGTCTAGTATCCATACCAGGTATCCGTCCACCATCAATGTTCAAACCACTAACACCCCACTTCAAAGCGTTAGCCGCGTAAGTACCGTCGTTAGGCTTCTGACATAATAAAATTGGCTCATATGCAGGTTTTAAAGCTGTTCCCCTGCCGTCCCAGAGTTTAGCTTCAGGAGTAGAGGACTTAGTTATGTCTAAAGTTTTACGTTCCGATTTATCTCTACCATCTGGTAAAAAACCATTCACTGGTGTATCCCATTTATTCTTACCTATAACTTCTCTTTCTGCTTCGACACGATTAATTAATTCATCGAAACTATCATCAAGATTTAACTCTTTTTTTAGAATAATCCATTGAGTTTTTGTAGGAACATTAGCTCCTAACTCCCAATTAGAAACACAACCAGTTAATCCACCAGTCTTGCTAGGAAATAATTTACTGATTTGGTTTTGAGGTTTATCTCCTCTCATTTGTTTGAGATATTTACCTAATTCCTCATATTGTTTTATGTCTCTACCATTAAGTTTATCAATTTGCTTAGATATATTGTGAGATTTGGGAAATCCTGAACCATACATGTACATGATAGTATCTTTCAAAACAAAACCAGCATCCTCAACATTAACAGCCATACGGTGCTGAGTTCTTGACCCTGCGAATATTAAAGCTGTTCCTCCAGGCTTAAGCACTCTCAAGCACTCACTCCAAACTTCAACAGCAGGAACATCATAATCCCACTTCTTACCCATAAAAGACAACCCATAAGGTGGGTCAGTAATAATAGTATCAACGCTGTTATCTTCCAGCGTTTTCATTTGTTCTAAGCAATCTCCTTGTAATATTATTTCTTCCATCTTAAAAAGTAACCTCTTCAATTTTAAAATCTTTTTTATAACAACTATGTGTTTCACATTGTAAACCTGTCATGGGATGCGTTTTTATATTTATTGTTTTTTGTTTACACCAAAAATACATTTTATTTAATAATTTATTTTTATCTTTATCTAATTCAATAAGTCTATCTTTAAAATATAGTTGATACATTTTCTTTAAAACCATTTTTAAACTAAAGCTCCAAATATTTCAAATAAAGATGTAACTATCTCAATACGTTTATCAGCACCAACAGCAAAATTATAATTAACCTTTCGTAAAACTTTACTCAATTTAACTATCTGTGTTGTAGATAAAGTCTTATCTGTATATGTTTGTGTAAAAAAGAATTTAAGTAAATCATCAGGATTATAATTAAACTCTAAGATTTCTTTACGAACTTCTAATACGTGTTTATCCTTCAATTTTAACCATAGAAGCCTAAATTGAGCTGAATCACCAACTATATTATCTTTAGTTACAATTACACCCTTAGTATTTAACTGCTGTAAAACACTAACCATTTTACGAATACTAGGATAATAAGTATCTATTAATTCGCTAACACCTTCATCATCAAACTCAAGATTCTCAACTGTACAAATACCTTTAATATAAACTGCTATTTCATCTTTAGGAGGTTGTCCAAAAGCAATAACCTCACAACGATTTTTAACAGGTTCAATAATCTTCTCAAAATAATTAGCTGTAAGAATAAAAATAGCGTTACTTGCAAAACGCTCCATCATATTACGAAGCGCTTCCTGTGCGATTCTAGTCATTGAATCCATCTCATCCATAAAGACAATTTTCTTAACACCTTCAACACTATTTTTAGTGCTTACAAAATATTTAATCTTATCACGAATAGTATCAATACCTCTTTCATCACTACCATTAATTTCTAAATAATCAGTTTGTAAATCTTTAATTAAAGCCTTTGCGATTGTTGTCTTACCAGTTCCTGGATGTCTGCTATAAAAAAGAAAATGTGGTAAATTACCACTATCTAAAAAGCTTTGAACTAAACGTGCTTCATCACCAACAACCTTACTTAATGTAGTAGGTCTATGCTTAATAATCCACGCTAAGTTTTGTTGCTGCTCAATATTCACTGTGAATCCTCTAATGTTTTAATACGGTCTTTAAGTTCATCAATCATTACTTCATTATCAAGACAATCATCAAATGCTTCTGCAATCTTAACAACAACATCTTTTAACTCTTCAAAAGTTTTACAACTTCTAGCTTTCAATTCTAAATCTCCTGTCATTTTCCTACCTCTTAATTAGTGTTCGCCTTAGGTGCAACTAAAATTTTAACTGCATAATCTTCAGTAACTTTATTAATTGCAACAGGATAATCTGATTTTAAACCAATACTAAATTCTCCATCTAAATTATGCACAGCATTAATTAAAGGTTCTCCAAACTTAACACTAATAACTTTATCATTATCTTTAAGTTCTGAACACTCAATAACATCTTCAAACTTATATTTAGTTCCATAATTAATAGTCAAAGAGTTTCCTTTAACATTAAATAAAACATTAGTTGCATCTCCTTTTCCAAGTGCAAAACTATTATTTTTCTCAATGTCCTCAAAAACTTTCTTACTAATTTTAACAGTTACATCATGAGTTAAATTTGGTGTTTTATTAATATCTTTAATTAAACTTTCATCAGCTAAAGGAATTTCAATAGTACGTCCACCTTTAAGAATTAAAACATTACCTTCTAATGTAATATCTACAGTTTCTTTTAATGCTCCTAAAACTTTAAGAAGTTCAGCATAATGTACAATACCAATTTTACCAAGTTCTGTATAATCTTCAAAACAAGTTGCTTTAAGTTGTCCTTGAACCATTACAACATTACCTGGAAGTGCTACAGTTAAATGTAAACCAGATTTGTCAAAATTAAGTTTTGCTTCTGTAATTGTTTGTTCACCATTAAGGCATGTTTCCTTAATAAATTTACTTAAAATATTATTTTTTATTTTCATTTTAATTGTCTCCTACACTTTATTATAATTTACTTATTTATAAATACTATTGTTATTAACAATATAGTATTTAAAAATCAAAAATACTAGGTTGTGTTGAATCTGATTCTGTCTTCTCAAGTCGTTCATTAGCAATATCTACATATTTTTGTTCTAATTCAAAACCAATAAACTTTCTATCTAATTCTTTACAAGCAACAGCGGTTGTACCACTTCCCATGAAAGGGTCTAATATTATATCTCCTTTGTTTGATGAAGCTTTTATAATAGTTTCAATAAGTTTTAAAGGTTTTATTGTTGAATGTTCAAACAAAGTCATTTCTTGTTTATTATTAAAATACCATGTATTTGGCATCAATTGTTTTTCATTCTTAAAATCTCTTTTATCTCTTGGGTTTCTCGCTAATCTAATATCATCTACATTAAAAGTAAATAATAAAGATTTATATTCTTTTTTTAATTCAAAATAATCTTTTTTAAAAAAACCTGTTTTTTGTAGTATTTTACAATAAATTTCTTTACTTGGAAAAACCCATTGCATTTCACTAAAATAATGCTCAATAACACTTCTATCTCTACAACCAACTTTATCATAAAAATCACTAAACATCTCATTAAAATCTTTATTACTTAATTTTGATTTTTGTTTTTCTTCTCTTAAATAATTTCTTACAGTATTTAATTCTGTAGGTATATTTAAATCTTTTTTTATACCTTTAACAAAAAATAATATATGTTCGATTACATCAACATAACTTCTTGTTGAATTTTGAGCTTTAGACCCTTTATCCCACATAATCCAAGATGTTAATTTTACATTTTTATCATTCATCATAACTTTTATATCACCAATATATTTCATATTTCCAAAAATATAAATTGAGCCATTATTACGAACAACACGTATTATTTCATTACAAATCAACTCAAACCAATTAATATATTCTTTTAAATTTCCAATATTATCCCACTCGTCAATTCCTATATTATAAGGTGGGTCGGTTACAACTAAATCCACACTATTATCTTCCATTTGTTTAAGTCCTTCTAAACAATCAATACAATGTATTTTATTTAATTCCATTTTTATACCTTTTATTATTTATCTATTTTACTTATTTATAAATACTATTGTTTTACAGTTACTATATTATGCCCTTCAACTTCCAAAGCAGACTGTCTACTCTTACTAGCTTTAGACAAATAATAATTATTCTTATCTACAAAATCAATATAAAATGCTTTATCCTTACCTGGTGCTTTACGCAAACCACGACCAAGACCTTGAATTGATTTAATATCACTACTAAAACCAGAAACTTGAATAACACCATCAAGCATAGGTATATCATAGCCCTCTGAAATTATTTGATAACTACCAACACAAACAAAACCACCAGGAGATTTAAACTTCTTAGTAATCTCAGCACGTTCATCATCAGCGGTATCACCAATTAATAAAGGACAATCTAATAATTTACCTAATAACTTAGCATGGTCTAAAGCTTTAGTAATAATAAGAATCTTACTATCTTTATGTTTATCAACCTGTTCTTTAATATACTCATTCCTTATTTTGTTATTTATAATATAAGAATCATAAGCGTTATTATAATCTCCATTATTTGAGAACTCTTTATCTTTAAGTTCAACAAAAGTAACATCACAATCGCTTAAAAATTCTTTATTACGTTCATCATCAGGTGCTAACTCAAAAATAACACCACCAACCAAACCTTCAGTTTCTAAAGCATCCTCACGTAAAAAAGGAGTAGCACTTAGACCTAATCTATATTCAGTGTTCTTACAATGACTTAATATTGTTTGAACACTCTTACTACTTGCACCATGAACTTCATCACACACTACAAAACCAACCTGCTTCTCTAACCATTCATGCAATTCATCAACTTTATTAACAAGTGTTTGATACGTGCAAACAGTAATATCTTGAATATCAACTTTACCTTCACTAATTAAGCCAACCTTAACACCAAGAACTTCACTTAAAACTTCTTGTGTTTGTTGTGCTAATAACTTACGATTTATAATCCATAATGTAGTTTTACTAACTCTACGAATAATTTCTGATGCAACAAAAGTTTTACCCAAACCTGTTTTTAGTTTAATAACACCGTATTTTTGTTTCAAGAAAGCTTCAACAGCTTCATTCTGATAATCACGTAACTCAACATCAACCAATTCTTTAGGCATCTCAATATCGCCAGTAAAATGTCGCATATTTTTATACTCTAAACTATAAGGTGTCTTAACATACTCAGCATATTGTTTAATAACCTCAGAAACTTTATTTTGTAAACCTGTAGGAAATACATTCTTTCCCTTACGAAATAAATGTATAAAACCATCCCAATTTTGTTTAGATTTTACAAACTCTGGTAATTTCTTTTCATAACTTAATTTCTTATCAATACCATCTTGCAATAATTTAGTAACATTACCTACAAGTTGTGTATAATTACCCCAAGTAGCAAAACCAAATTTTAATTTTTTATCACGTCTAGCTTGTTCATGTAAACACAATGTTTTATAGCAATTAAAGGGTGTCTCAAAATTACCTATTGGATATTGTTGTATATCAGTTCCGAAACTTTTAATATCATCAAGGTCTTTCTTTAATTGAATCTCAAAATTATCTAAATCTTCTAAAGTAAAAGAATCTTTTCTTATATCTAATTTTCTTAAATAAACCCATTTACACTCAACAGGAATAATGCCATGAACTTTATAATAAGCCCAACTATAAAATAATCTTTGTAATTCATGTTTAGCTTGCGAATTTGCAGAATCACTTTTCCAATCTAATAGATGAACTTCATTACCTTTCTTAGCAACAACATCAATAAAGCCCTTTACATGAATACCATAAAATTCAAAATCAAACCGTTCCTCAGCAATAACACTATCAAAAGTTTCGTGTAAATGGTCAACATATTTAATACCACGTTCAACCATAGCTAAATAAATAGGTTGTTTTAATCTTGTGTTGAATAAACCTTTTCTACTATCAATATTTTTCTCATACCATTTTTTAACAAAATAATCATCACCATTAAAAGATTTATCATTAATTCTGCTCTCATTTGCAAAATGTAAAAAATTCCCCACCATTCCATAAACTTCAGGAACCCA
>Ga0222658_1000323_pt1 | contig 26560 bp, 43 predicted proteins | sample AntAcemetagen476_FD_179830 | JGI IMG/M metagenome (GOLD analysis project Ga0222658, IMG submission 179830) | Saline water microbial communities from Ace Lake, Antarctica - #476 | ecosystem: Environmental > Aquatic > Non-marine Saline and Alkaline > Saline | place: Antarctica: Ace Lake... | reverse complement strand
CCTGGAGAGGGACACCTCATGGTCAGCAGAGGATGTAGAGGACGCCAAGGACACTTTGCTGGGTAGGAGCAAGGCATGACCGAGCACCAGGATGATTTCATCATCGAGACAGCGGCGGAAGCCCTGGCCTTCATCCAGGAACACGCTGAAAAGATGTTCAAGAGCGAGATGTTGACCGACATCCTGATCAACATGGCCAAAACCCTAGAGCGTGAGGACCCCACCCAGGTGGTGCACGCAGCTGTTCTCGTCCTCGTGTTGGCGGATGAAGAGAGCGGAGAACTGCGGGTATTCCGTGGGATGGACTGCGTTAGCCGGGGTGCCTCTGCTGCCTTGGCAGACACGCTGGATCAGACAGCGGAAGTGGCTGCCCAAGCAGCGGAGACGGAGGAAATCAATGCCTGACCTCCAAACCAAGATCAAAGAGCTAAGGCGCACCCACAAGAGGGATTTGTTGGCTGCTGCTGATGCCCCCAAGTGGGTGGTGGACGGGGACTACAAGACCCTGTGGGAACGTATTGAGGACTCCAAGAAAGAGCCTCCATGGTCCGTATCGGATGTGTCTCGCTGCAAGCTCTCGTTTTTCCATTGGTCTGTCAAGGTTACGGATCGGGGTCATGTGGTAGTGCAGATGACGTGGGAGAAGTACACCCAATCGGGGCATCTCTCAGAGAGTGCCTTGGAGGACATGGGGTTCAATGGCCTGGGAATGCAAGCAGGTCCCCAATACGAATATGCCGGGGAGGGGAGCCTCGAAAAACCCATAGAGCATTTCTACCGCACATGGGCGGAGGCTCGGGGTGGGTGGCCTCTGCCAGGGGATCCTGTGAAGGTCAAGACGCCTGATGGGCTGCTGAAAACCACAGTGCAGGCTATACAAGAAGGAATGGTCATCCTCCCCTCTGGGAGAGGGGTGACACCCCATGAGCTTGTTTTGCCAGAACCGATGCGGAGATATGAGAAATGAGAACCCCTACTGGCTACTGGCCCCGCAAGCTCCGCAACCTGGCGCTCATGACGTTGGGCTGTGTCCTGGTGAGCAGCATTTGGAGCCATCTTGATGGGACTCCTTGGTATTGGGGTCTATGCAGCTTGGCTCTCCCCTTGCTCCTCCCTGTGTTCCCTTCCGGCAGCAAGGTGGAATACATCCATTCCCTTCTGCGAGGGTGGCTGTTCCTGGGCTTCCTCGCGGGAGTCACGTTCCTACTCCTGAACACCACACCCCGTTTCTGGTGGGCTTTCTGGATCCTGGCAGGTACAGCCTGCTTGCAGACCTGGAGTGCATGGAGGACAAGGAAAGCGCCACATGGGAGAATGGGTTCAGGTCCTGAGGGTACTGCGTAGTAGGGGTGAGGAATAACACCATGCCCCGCTCCTACTCCACCAGAGCCGAAGCTACCCTTCAGCGCAACATGGCGCACTTCCCGGAATTGTTCCCGACCCGGCAACATGCCTTGGCGCACCTGCTGTTTTCCTTCGGCACCGGCATGGACTGGAACCGGAACGGTGATCTTGTGGACACGTTGGGGCACGACACCCCAGCATCAAGACGGATGCAGCTGCGAGAGCGGGCTCGTCGGGCACAGGAATGGCAGGAACGCTGGACTGAGCGTTCCGGGTATTACCGTGAGTGGTTCCAGAGCATGCGGGAGTGTGGCAAGGGTGATGCCGTGGACAAGATAATCCGTAAACACCGTGCCAACCGACAGCGCAGGGCTCGGGCCGACCGTAAGCGGAAGCTCCAGAACAAGTCCTGGTTCATCAGCCAGTATAACCACATCGCCACGATGCCTCTGAACGCCAGCCCGGACTGGATCAACCTCGGAATCGAAGCCTGTGAGGAGTTCCTGGCGGATCCCCATCGCGAAGAGCGGGTGGACACCCCAAAGGTCCTCGCCCTTGTTGAAGGTTGGTTGACAGGGCTGGAGGGTATGCAGGGGAACTGAACGCTGTTTAGGGGTAGTATGGGGCTTGAACCTCTTGGGGTGTATCCATGCCTGATCTGACACGTCGCGGTTTTCTCCAGATCCTCTCCGCTGCTGCTGCCGGTACTGCCATTGTAGGACCCGGCCTCTTTGCAGGTGAGGCACAGGGTGTGCCCCTCATCGGTGGGTTCCCCCACTACGTCTACCAGCGGGGTCGGGCCATGGGGTCATGGGCCCCCAGGCTGGAGGGTGGTTCCCGTGCTTCCCTCCCCTTCATGCGTGAGGACGAAGGTATCTGGGACTTCAACCAGATGTCAGGTCCCTGGGGTAAGAAGGGCTGGGTTCCCACCACCGAGGAATTCTCCTACACGCTGCATGTGGCTTCCCGTGCAGGGCTGGATCCGCACATCGCGTTCTTCATGGCAGCGGGCGAGCTGCAGGATGCCATCAGCAAGGATGTCCAGAGCATCATGAAGGAGTACAACAGGGGGCACTTCAGCAGTGGGAGTGCCCTGTTGACCGTGGTGGACATCCCCATCATGGCGTTCCCCTACCCGGACAGCGGCTACCACCTTCAGGCTGACATGGGGCACGTCGTCATTCAGGACGGCACCCTGCTGAATACGGACACCGCGCTCTCCAAGGTGGGGCGGGTGCCTGTGGAAGCCCCCAGCACCATCGAGTTCAAGCTCTTGATTCACATGGTGCAGGAGCTTCGGCAGATGGGTGTGCTGCGCCAGAATAGCGGCCTTCGAGAGCTGGACGTGGGCAAGGCTTTCCAGGCAGCCAAGCGGGGGGGGTTGATACAAGTCCGCTGAGGCGTAGTGGTAGGAACCTCGTACCAAAAGGATATACCCCATGTACGCCTTCGAGACTGTCGTCGCCTTCCGTGCTGCCTTCCCCGATGCCAAGCGGTATCAGAAGGCGAACGACCCCCGCTTCCCCTGCCTGGCCATCCCGCTGAAGAACAGCGTGTTCGTCAAGAAGAACTGGGGGCCGGGAGTCATCGACGTGGAAGCCCCTCCAGAGACCCATGTGCTCCTGGTGAACTGCGCCACTGGTGACACCTACCCCTGTGCAGTGGACAAGAGTGGGTGGCCTGTAGGGTATCAGCCCTCTGACAAGCAGCCCTCCTCCTATGTGGTGGCATACGACTCCGAGCCCATCTGGGCTTCCGAGCCTGTGGCTGCCCCCGTGATGATCTCCACCATCGAAGGTGAGCACGAGGTCCCCGTGGGAGCACGCCTGGCATTCAGTCAGACGAAGAACCTGTACCACATCGCTGCCGACAAGTGGGAGCGGATGGGATACGCCCCGCTTCAATAAAGGGGTTCACGATCAGTGGGCTCCTGCGTAGTAGGTCTGTACCCCTGCTATGAGTCCCCCATGGCCAATGCCCTCATCCTCAGTATCCCCGACCTCGATGGCAGTCATCAGCACGTCTGCGTGAAGCTCTGCTGGGGTGCCCCGGGTCCCGTCCCCCAGGCGATCAACCTCTTCACCGAGTACATCGGCACTGATGGCGTGGTGGAGGACGAGGCAGGTGCGAGCCTTTCCCTGACCCCGGAGCAGGCTGAAGCCCTGGCTGGCGCGCTCCTGGAAGCAGCCCTGGATGCTGTGCAGCACAACGCGGAGAACGGCCTATGAGCATCGAATACGTCCTCCCCGAGTTCCAGTCATATGAGTCTCTCCCCGTGCTCCCCGACCTGGACACCGTGATCTGGAAGTGGACACGGGAGCAGGTACAGGAGTGGTGGGAGGTTGCTTCGGCAGTGGCGAAGCACAACCAAGGGGTCTACCGCCACAATCACCAAACCCGTACCGTGTGGCGGCAAATCTTCGAAACCAATGGCGGCAAGCCATGGGGTGTTCGGGGCACTGCTTCCCTCAAGTGGTTCGACACCGCAATGGATGCCCTGGGCGATCCCCAGCACAGTTCCCCCAACATGCACGATGCCTATGGCTACCGAACCTTCACCCTCAGGGATGAGCAGGTACGCCCCCATGCGGCAGTGTCCAAGTCCCCCAGCACCCTGATGGAAGTATGGGATGGGGCCCGCAGGCTTCAGGAGCACTGGGAGATCCAGCAGAGCAGCAAGACCAACGAGGAGGCGGTGCTCATGGGCATGGCCACGAAGCTCGGTGTGGATCCAGCAGGCTTCGAATCGGTGGCCTCCTTCCTGATCGCTGTGCAGGAAGCCGCACAAGATGCCTGGGTGCAGGAGAATTACCCCAAGGGCACCGAAGTGGGCATCGACTGCTGCTACCACTGCGACACCTGGGAAGTGGGCGACAACCGTTGCTCCTGCGGCAACCGTCGCATCTACCTGGAGATCCAAGGCAACGTCGTGACCGGCTTCTACGCCTACCCACAAGGGAACTGACATGGGAACCTACCCCTTCGAAACTGCCGCTGAAGCCCTGGTGTGGCTCTGGGATCACCCCATCTTCCAGCACAATGTCACGATGGGGCACCCCGATGGGACGGTCGTATACGCCGAGACCGAATCCCTGTGGGAGTCGGGAGAGATCAGCCTGATTCCGAAACTCTGGAACCCCCAGAGCGGGGAATACAGCGAGGATGTGTACCCCGGAACCAAGGTGTGGATCCAGATCGAGACGGGCCCCCACGTGGGGATGCCCGTGATTTTCAAGTACGAGGCAGAGCATGGTAGTGGCTGGCCTGGCTCCCTTTGCACCCACGATCACGACCTGGATGTGCTGGAACCGAATCAGGAAGAAGCCATCCTGTCCCTCGCCCGCAACGTGTGGGCCAAGTACGGGCACGGGCACGACTGGATCGCGTACAAGATCCTGGAGTACATGGACTACGAGGTGCCTGCACCCGACCCTGTCTGGGGGCACGGCAGTCACATTGTGAACCTCCTGGGTGCAGGCAAGATCGGGGAGATACAGCTCTGGTCCCAGTCCTGGCGGGAAGATTTCAAGAGGTTCCCCTTGCTCGAAGGGCTGCTTCTCTCCACCGGCATGTTGTTGGAGGCATGATGGACAAACTCACCGACCACGCCCAGCACCCTGACACCTTCCTCCGCTGCCAACTCTGCGGAAAGCTCCATCCCGACATCTGCGAGCTGGACATGTGGCAGGAATGCGATGAGGACGACGAACTGGAGGACAAGTGGATCATCCTCTGTCGTGAGGGAGACTGCCACAAACGCCTCCAGGACCACGACAGGCTCTACCACAAGGTGCCCTGGTCAATGGGAGGCCCCGGCAGGTTCATGCTGGTCTGCGGCAACTGCGACCACCGTGACGAGTTCGACTGCAAACACCCCAACCTCAAGGCCAACGGTGGGGACGGGCTGGAAGTGATGATCAGCCGACCCCTGGGCACGGGCTGGATCTGTGGTGGGGACGGCTGCAAACGCATCGAGAATCTGCACGGCCCCGCGAATGCCTGTGAGGGCAACCCCGGCGCGTCGGAGCGCCGCTATGAGCAGGGGCGTTCTATTCGTGAGGATTCTGCGTAGTACAGACACCTACGGAGTACACCATGATTTACAGCATCCAGATCCACGATGCGAAACAAGCTGCGATCCCGTGGTGGGAGGATGTCGGGGCTCTGAACATTGACCCCGCCATCGAGTTCAAGCCAGGGCTCAATATCCTGTGGGGTCCCAACGGCTCCGGCAAGAGCACCGTTCTGTCCCTCATGGGTCGGTTGTTCCACTGCCAGCAGGGGTATACCCCTGTGGTAACGGACACCTCCATCCGAACCTTGTGGGAGGGGGTGAGCCCGAGCGACCCCATGCCCATGGGAGTGGAGCTCCACCACAATGGGCAGCCTGTGTGCCACTTTGACCCCTCCCACCAGGTGGGGCTTTTCGGGGGCAGTTTTGACTTTGATTTCATAGAGCTGGGTGTCAACAACTGCCAGGCACGGGAATCCTCCGGTCAGCAGACCCTCCGCAAGATGGGCTCCATCTTCAAGGTGGTCGTGGACAAGGATGTACCCGATATCTACTGGAAGGTGCAGAAGAGCGGCAGATGGGAAGCGGCGGCTGTGGAGATCGACGCCTTCCTGAACCAGAACCATGGTGACCCCGAGGATGCACCCACGGTGCTCTTGGATGAGCCGGATCGGAGCATGGACATCCCTCTCCAAGCGGCTCTCTGGGGCAAGCTGCAGATGTTCGCCAAGGACTTCCAGATCATCGTGGCTACCCACAGTGTCTTCGCCCTCAACATCGAAGGGGCACACTACGTCCCCTTGGGTGCTGAGGGGTATATGCCCTGGTGTCGTGCCCAGCTTCGCATTGCCACCGACCCTCGCGTCAAGGACTACATCAAGGAGGGTGTGGAGTTCGAGCGAGAGGACAAAGGCGGGCACACCCTCCACCACATCTTCCGGAAGAAGGATGGTCTCAAGCTGGGTGCTGCCAGCAAGATCCAAGACCAGTGGGTAGCTTGGACAGAGAGTGGCCTCTTCATCTCTGGGGAGGTCACCAGGAAAGAAGTGGCGAAAAAAGCTCTCCTGCTATCCTTCGCGGAGCCTCTTCCGGGGTAGAGAGGTGTATGCTCTTCAAGACCATCTCCACAACACCTGATTCCCACTCCTACCTGGAGGAGGTCCAGCAGAAACGGCTGGTGTCCATCAAAGAGAGTCTGTCTGCCATGGGGGTTCGTGTCCTGGCTCTCCGGGATGTCTCCGGTATGGGGCTCATCCTCTACTGGATAGGCGACGGCATGGAGTACGAGGTAGAGGGGCGGGGGGAAGCTGACGTGGCGGAGGAAATGCTGAGCGACCTCCCTGATGCTCCCGGTCTGTGGGTGTGGGAGGGGAAGCTGTGCAGCAACAGCTACAACAGCATCGATCATGGCTACGACTACGACACCGAGTTCAACGGTGAGTGGCGTGCCTTGAATGAGGATGAGAAGGGGCTCCTGGAAGAGTGCCCTTACGATGTGGCCGAGATCTGGCAGGACTGGAGCACCCTGACAGGAGAAAAAACGGCACTGGAATGGGAAGCCCAGGCCAAGGCCAAGGCAGCGCAGGAGTCCTCATGATCAAGCAACTCCCCAATGTGCCCCCTCACATGTTCAACGAGTACTGCCACATGTGCCTGAGGGTAGCGAAGGCACCCTCTCATCCTGTATGGCTGGAGAGGCGTGCCCATGTGCAAGGGTTCACGGATGCCTTGGGCATGGTGGGGTATGACTTGCAAAAGATGGGGGAGAGAGCCCAGCGCATGTGGGTAGAGCAGGACAGGTCCTTTTGGGGGGTGCCTCTTTCCTATGACCAAACCCCCACGTTGCAGGACGAGGGGTGGGATGTAGAACCCCAGGGTTCCAGTGAAGACCCCTGGGGAGACATGGGTGAGGAAGAGGTCGCGACTTCCATCTCTGTTCAGCTGGAAGTCGCACAGCACGACTATGAGGATGACTGGGACTGGTACGATGGCACACCTGGTGTGTGTGGGGCACCCTTCTGCGGCAAGCCAGGGGACCACCCCATCCACCTGAAACCAGAGCCCCATGAGTATGATGAGCACCCCGATGTTCCGAAGATGTGCCGCTCCTGTGGGCACCCAGAAGATCGGGAGTGGCACACGGCACCCACCTCTCAGGAGTGTTAGGCGGCTCTCTGTGCCCTCATCGCACACTTGGGACCGAGCCCAGTGCTGATGCTTTCCGGGACGGTCAACCGGCGTCCACAGCGCCCACACCGACCCTCGTGCCATGCTTCCATCATGGACGGGTAGCGGTCGTAGTCCAGGCACTTGGAGAACCACTCCGCTGCCTTGACAGTGGGGGCATTCACGGAGATGCGGCTGCGGGCCGAGTAGCGGAAGTAGATCTGACCTGAGGCGCGGCGACGCTGGAAAGTGCCCACGAATTCGTAGTGGGTGTTGTTGTCGGGGCCGGTCAGCATCTTGACAAACCACACCTCTACGGGGAGGGGGCTGTCCTTGTCTTCCTTGGCCTTGACGACCTTGAAAGTGAACCGGCCACCCGTGGTGGTGTTCCGCAGGGTGAAGAGGGCCTTACCCGCGAGGGCAAAATCCTTGACCGCAGTATCTTCGAGGGGGTGGGCTTGCATGGTAGGGTCACTCTCTTGGGGACACTCCTACTACGCAAGACCTCCAAAAACTGAAGGACAAATCCAGGGGGTTCCACAAGAAGACTGACGGGGTAGTAGAGGGCACTACAGGAGGTAGCCATGAGGCGTGAACCCGAATCCCGACCCTATCTCGTATGGATCACCGACTACCCCGATGAGGGCTCCATCTGTGTGGACGCCACCAACCGTGAGGACGCTATGTTCCAAGGACGTGATGCCCTGGAAGACATTGCTCTCCCCGAGGCGGATCAGATGGAGTTGACCTGCAAGGTGGTCGACGCCCAGGACTTCACGGACATGCAGGAAGCCCTGGAGGGTGGCTCCCCGAGGCCCAGCCGTAGACGGCTGGCTACTATCTAAGCGCCTGCTCTTCCATCCAGCGCTGCAGTGACTGGAGCCGGCCCACCATCTCCCCAATGGCAATCTCATCAGGCGGGTTGCCGCCAAGGTGCGTGAGGAGGCTCAGGTAGGCCACGTCCCGGCTGCAGATATGGATGTGCCCCCCTGGGATGGTCACACGGATGCCGTTGGACTCAGTGAACACGTCCTGATGAATGAACACCATAGGGACAGGCCCCCTCGGAGAGGGCCTGAGCGACACATAGCAGTTCCCATAAAGGGCGAGGGCCTGGGCAGCGGGGAACAACTCAGAACCAGCCTCCGCCTCTTGTAGAGCCTTGAATACCGCTGTGTCCACCGCTGCATGGTACTCAGGGCCGGTGTGGTAGGAATGCAGAATCTGGTTGGGGGTAGCCATGTTCAAGCTCCTGTGTGGATGCGGACGACCATCTCGGTCACCTTGTAGGGATCGAGGTTGTAGAAATCCTCGCTGATGCCGGTAGCCACGATGAAGCAGTCCGCGCCCATGTAGTCCGCGATGTTCTCGATGGTGATGCCGCTAGCGATGGCGAGTGGATGGGCCCCCAAAGCCTGCTTCATGGTGCGGATCTTCTCTGGGTGTGCTGCCTCACCTGTACCAGGCCCGCTGGTGGTGACCACGTCCATGTACTGGGAGGCGATGCGAGCAGCAGCGGCGTAGTCCTCTACGGGTCGCTGGTACTTGAATGCCACCCCTCCAAAGTAGACTGTTTGCTTCCCCCACCCTATCCGAGCCTTCTGGATGGGCCTCTGCTGGGGCTGGTACTCCTGGGTCTCATCGATGCGAGCATTGTCCACCCACAGGCCTGCCATTGTGTCTGACAGGGCAGTGAAGGCCACCTTTGGTGACAGGCCCAGGTAGTTGATGCCTATCCACCATTTGGGGTATGCCTTGGACACCACCTCATGGATGCGGGCCAGCTCCACGATGTCGATATCGTGGTTGATCAGGAACACCCCATCTGCACCTGCATGACGGGCTATCTTGGCATTGCGGAGTGCCTGAGCCTCATCCTGCACATGGATGACAGGCAGGAGGGTGCGGGGATTGGAGAAGACATCGTGGTAGTTCATGCCTGACTCTACCCCACAAGGTTCATTTTGGAACCCCTCTGCGTAGTCCTAAGCATGGAACACTCAGAACCCAATCTGATCCTGATGCTGAAAGTCCTGGAGGACCTCCAGGTTGCAACCAAGCTGCACCGTGAAGAGCGATGCATCCACCCGTGGTTGCCCGTCACCCCCTCCACCTACCAGGAGCTGCGGGAAGCAGCCTGCACGCGGCATGGGGTCACGGTGGCACAGCTGGAGAGCTTCGTAGCCGCCCAGTTCGTGGCATACCAGACGGGGGGAAGACAATGGCCTGTCCTGACACCGTAGCCTTTGTGCAGGCCAGGGTGGATCAGGCTCTGGAGTCCTACTACTACGCCGCAGGGATGTACGACAAGGCATGCCTCCATTCTGGTGGGCGGGAGAACCGGAGGGTTCGCCTTATACGCGCAGAGAGGGAGAAGCGGGAAGAGCGCCTGAATGATGCTCGGCGTGAGCTGGTGGAGGTTCAGGCATCTCTGGAGAGGAACATCGTCAAGCCCGAGATCGAGCCGGGGTGCTGGGTTGTAACCAATTTCGGTAATGCGGTCTGTGTCAAGGTGTCCCGTTACCACGTCTACTTCCGCTACTCCTCCCGCCGCTACGGGGACGACAGGCAGCTCTGGGTAGGCAACGGCGATCCCTGGTACACGGTGACGTTCCTGCGTCCTGCTGATGACTGGAGCCGCCATCCTGAACGATATCCTGGCCTCCTGAGATGGAGCGCACCCGCGAGGATCGGGTGGTGGAGGCTGCGGCGCAGCTGTGCTCCATCGCCAATCTACCTGAGGCGTTCTGGCACAAGCTCATGATGCACCATGACGACCTCTCGGACACCCAGTGGCACATGCTCCGCACCCACATGGTGAACTACAGCACCATGCTCGCCTACGCCCGCTGTGAGGACTCTGAGTTCCTCGCCGTGCCGGAGGAACTCAGCGATGCGGACAGGGACATCCATGAGGAAATGGAGGGCCATGTCCTGCTGTATGGTGTCCGCTACCTACGGAGTGCAGGCTCCCTGCTCGTGGACTGGAGAGAGGCAGGGAAGCGTTACCGGAAGGTGCACAAGTTCCAGCCTGGGAAGCATTACCATGTCTCCCCCGTGCGGTTTGATCGCTTGGAGGACGCCAAGGCTTACCTGAAGGAAAAGGGTTATATCTACGACGGCTTGGAAACCACGCACTACTACACCCGTGAAGGAGATTGAGCATGCCCCCAACCTTTCCCAGCGCTGTCCCAGATCTCCTGCAACCAGGTTGCAGGGTCATCAAGACCTGGAACACTCCCTGCACCCCCGACGATGACCCTGAGGATGAGTTCACGGCAGAGGGTGTCGTGCTGGAACAGCTGGAAAGCGACGCTGCTGGGGAACGCTGGCTCTGCTGGTTCGAGGATCCCCGCGTTGGACAGGATGTGGGCTTTCCGCCCCTGCTCCTGCTGACCGACAGAACCTCTCGTGCCCACCTGGGATGGTGGATTCGGGACGCCCCTCTCCCTCCCTGTGTGGATGCGGAACGTGAACGGTACATGGCTTCGTTGCCCCACCCCAGGTACATGGATCACGCATGGTGCCATGAGATTGGAACGCGGGGACAGGTCATCGACGCCGTGGTGGCTGCTTGCCAGGGCCTGCCCATGGATGAGGATAAGATCAACATGCTCATCAAGGTTGGCCTGCACATTGCGGGACTGGAGCCGGAATGAATCGTGTTCTCTATTTCTGCCTGCTGGTGCTAGGCTGCCTGACCCTAGGTGCCTTTGCAGGGGTGCAGCATGAAAGGGGGGAGGGCGCAACCACCCCCCGAAAAGGTCATGGTTGAGAAGGTGGTCTACAAGACCTCTGATCAGCCCTGCACCCGATGGGAAGTGGGGAGGGCTGATGAGCTTGGGCACCCCAGCGCACGAAACTACTTCAAAGGTTTTACCCCCTCTGGGTGGGAGCCCTTCGCAGCCGGCAACCATACAGGCTTGGTCTACCGTCGCTGTGTCGCGGTAGCCCCCTAAGCCGGTAAGGGTTCTATATCTCCTGTGTGGGCAGGAGGAACCTCATGCTGCGTTCCAAGATCATCCGTCTCGCTCATATGAACCCCGAGTTGCGTCCCCACCTGCTCCCACTGTTGAAGGATGCGGCAGCCAGGTACACGGACAAGGATGTCCTGCGGGGATACCCGAAGGGCTCCACGATCACGCTCTACCACAACCCCTCTTTCTCGGGTCTGGAGATAGACCGGATGGAGGGGACGGAAGTTACTGTTCTGGATCTGGAACCCAGGTTCACCACCCTTGGGTCACAACCCTTCGTCATGCACATCCTGTTGGAAGATGCGGACGGCAACACGGCATGGGTCCCACCTTGGAAGATGAGCCGTGCTGGGCAGACACCCCCGCAACGTGTGGACATCGATGTCATCGCCAACAAGCTGAATGGGCCTCTCAAGAAGCTGGGGCTCAAGCGGCACATGACCTCCCAGCGCTGGGAGAGAGAGTGGATGCGTCCCTACAGCGGGCACTTGACTAGTGGAGATCAGGAGAAGGCGAAGCAGGCTTTGAACAAGCACAAGCTCCTGCGTCGGGTACGGGATGGCCTCTACACCCTAAAATGGCCCACAGGGGACAAAGCCTACACGGATTACAATGTCATCGTCAGTGACAGTGTGCGGCTGCGTAGGGAGGGGTAGTTCAGGCAGAACGGAGTAGGTGGAGCCAGGAGGTTCTACTATGCCCGACTCTACTGATCTGCCGGAAGGCTACGACACCCCAGGCCACCTGGCTATCTTCCCGCATCTGCGCCCTGAAGAGCAGGAGATGTTTGCGGCTCTTCTGAACCCGGACGTGACGGTCAAGGTCAACACGAGGACGGGCACCGTTGATGTGGCAGACATCACCAGGAAGAAGGACAGCCCCGAACGGAAGGAGCTGGCAGCACTCCACATGTACCCCAAGGCTTCTGTTTACTCCCCAGAGGGGGTCTACGCCTTGGCTATGCGGATGGCTATCGCCCGTCGTGAACGGGATGCCCTGTGGGCCCAGCTGAGTGAGGAAGGGGTTTCGGACGAGGATGTGTACAGGGTGCTGCGGGAGTCCCACAAGTTCGACACAAAGGTGGAGCCTCGTGAGGGCCTCATCCAGGAGATGCACGAATCGGAGCAGGATTAGGATGATCCCGAAGCGGAAGCCCCGCAAGACGGTGCCACCCCTGCTCGAACCTATGGAGCCACCCCCCGAGGGCTCTGGTACGTTGAAGAAGCAGGCAGAGGCGATGCGGGAAGCGATGCAGGAACATCTGCAAAAGCGTAGTAGGTCTGCCCCCACTGGAGTACCCCCATGTCCCCAACTCTCATCCTTGGAAGCATCGCAGGCGTAGCCTTTGTAGTCTGCCTGGTGTCGAACGCCTACATCAGGGGCCAGCGCGCAGGGCTACCCAAGCCCCGCCAGGTTCCTGAACGAGTGGGGTGCGCCCCCTACAGCGGCCCCCAGGTGTTCAAGCCTGCCATGGGTGTGGAGATCCCCTACCTGGAGGGCGTGCCCGCTGGGCAGTTGGCGTGGGCGAAGCTTCTCGTGGGGAGCCTTCTGCTGGATGAAGGTGCTGGCTACTGGCACAACACCGGGCACAACAGCGTCGTGCTGCAGACCGCCTTCACCGAGGTGGAAATTGCTCTGCTCATCGAAAAAATGGACACGGGGCTCACCTGTGAGGCCCACAGCAACGACGTGGGCAGCAGCTACTACCGCTGGATCGCCATCTGCATGGACAGGGACCACCCCTCCTGGGACGATGTGGACCCCTACACCCACAGGTTCTCCATCGAAGTGCGGGGTATCCCTCCGCACCGGAAAGCGTAGTAGGGGATTTCCCCCATCAGGCACCAAGAGGCAGCCATGAACACGGACCCCACCATCGAAACCGCAGCCCAGAAGATGGCCACCAACTGCACCGTCGTCGGCGTCGAGGGCATGATCCGAAACGCCAAGAGCCAGCTGCTTGGACTCGATGAGATGGACCTCCGGTACAGGGACGTGGGCGGCGAAGCCCGTGCCAAGGGTCGCATCAGCTGGCAGCAGCGGCTTCAGGTGGCAGAGCGGGCCATGACGATCAAGAAGGTCTCCTGATCTACGGGAATTGACAGACACCCGTAGTTCGTGGGTATAGTGAGGGTGCCAGGTGCACCCCTCTTTCGCTGAGGGAGGCCTCCACGGGCTGACAGACGTGGTTCGACATACCTTCCATGCTTGGAAGCGACACACCCGGCACCCAACGTCGCAACATGAATCCATAAGCATGGAAGGAACAGAACCATGTCAGAAAATCACATTCGTATGGTCGCCCTCGTGGGCGGCAAGATCACCAGTGTAGGTACGTGCCACCCCGGTCAGGCTCGGCTTCTCAAGAAGCAGGGTATGGCCGAATGGAAGGACGGAAAGCTCTGGCTCCGCAACCCTGTCCAGGACACCCCACCCGAGGAACTCGCCAAGGAAACCCCGTTTGTCACGGAAACCCCGTTCGCGGAACGTGTGGGTGCAGATACGCGGGACCGTGTGGTAGCCCATATCAAGAACATCCCCTCTCACATTAGGGACATCCCCCCTCACATCAAGGAAGAGGTGGACCCTGATGGGAGCCTTGGCCGTGAGAAGGCTTTCGAGGGAGACCCTGTGCAGGTTATTTGCCAGGCTGCCCAGGACTTCATCGTCCACCTCCTGGCTCGGAAGCAGGAGGGGCACGAACTCATCTGGCATGACGACCCCAAAGGTCGCAGGATGGGGTTCCTTGACCACACCACCCATGAGTGGGTGCTGATTGGCCTCTCCGCCGCCAAGAACACCTGGGGTAATGTGCAGGTAGAGGGCATGTCCCTGGAGAGGCTGGGGGAGAAGGTGTTCACCCGCATTGCTGAGCGTGGGCTGATCCCCACAGACCAGACAGGTTTCACCTACCATGAGGACACTCCCCCGAGTGATGTCGAAGTGGATCCGGAGCTGGAAGCGTTGTGGGATGTCCCCCCCAAGCACCCCTCCAACGCAACTGTCAGTCGGCATGTCATCCATCTGGATGAGGATGAATCCGGTGCTGTGGATTTCAGCCTGAACATCGAAGGCATCCGCTCTGTCAACGCCTCTGCCGTCATGCGTAGGTGCGGCTACAAACGGAGCGTTCTGGGTGGCTGGACACAGTTCTCCTGGCCCCACGACAAGAACACGGTGCCTGTCCACAACTTGGAAGCGGATGGCTCCCTGACACCTTTCCCCGCGTTCCCAGAGGGGGCTACGGCAGAGGGTATGTTCTACCGCACTGGGAACCATCTTCTCCGTGTGTGGCACACCATTCGTGGTGGTGAGACCTCATTGGTCTGGGACGAGTCCCGCATCCACTACACGGAAGACCGGGGCATGGTCTATGTGATGGTTAGCGCCACCACACGCCCTGATGGCAAGAGGGCAGAAGCGATCAAGCAGGCGGAAGCACGGGCTAAGGAACTGCAGGTAGGCTAGCGGTTCCCAGCATCAAACCCTGGCACCCGTCGCATGAGCCTAGCCATGAGTCGGGTGTTGGGGTCGCTTGCTGACGTGGGGACACCAAGCCCTCCGAATTCGTACACCTCTGCGAAGTCATCCAGGGCGAGCTGGGCGCACTTGGCGGTGTTCTTGCCCCACACCCCGTCAATGCTCCCCACAGGATAGCCGCAGCGTTCCAGGTGGCTCTGGAGAGCCTTCAGGCGTGCCTTGGCGTGTTGCTCAGGATCGATGAGGTCAGGGCGCTCTTCAGCACACTTGGCTTCCAGGTACTCGTCTACTGTGTCCCATGGGAAACAGGGGCCTGGGTCTGACTTGCGGTGGGGACTGACGTGCTCATGTCCCACGACGTTCTCTGGGAGGATGTTGTACTCGTTGAGCCATTCCCACACAGTCTGACAGACGGAGAGCACCTGGTCCTCGGGGTAGAGGGACCACAGCTTGCCCTTCCATTCCTCGCGGTGTTCACGGGGAGCTGGGGCACAGGTGGTCTTGGTAGCCACCTTGGTCTTTCCGTCCTTCTTGTAGCTCTCTGTCCTGTACCATTCACGGCCTTCGGGGTCGGGGTCGATCTCATCGTCCACCGAGAACACCCAGGAGTCATCCGCCCTCTCTGCTTCCATCCAGGCGATGTTGTTGATCTCGATGCCGAGAGCGTAGTGGTTGCTGTTGGAGAGCCCGTTCCACACCCCGTAGCCTGCATGGATAGCCCTGTTCTCATCGCTCACGTGGTGCCACCGGGTCCCATCCCTTGCGATGGTGTGGTGGACAGAGAATCCCCGCTTCTTGAGAATGTCGTAGGTGCTGGCTGCTGTGAAGGAGGCGGTGTAGTGGAGCACCACCATGGAGGGGTGGTTTGTCTTGAACCCCTCCCAGAACTTGTCGAGGGGCTTGTCCAGGGTCGTGAAGGTCTTTTCAGGCACGGGTTCTGGCTCCGGTTCAGGTTCCGGTGGGGGTGCCACCACGGGAGGTGCTGGAGGATCTTGGGGAAATGGGAGGAAGCGTTTTACAAGTCGTGCCCATTTCATGTCCACACCTCCGGGGTTGCACCCACCCAGAAATATAGGAGTCTCACCGGGGAGGTTCAGTTGTGGGCCCTCCTGCGTAGTAGTGGTGTCCCCACAGAGAGTTCCCCATGTCCCCCAAGCGTGTTCAGTTCCGCAAGAACGCGGACGGGCCGGGCTGGCTCCACGAGGATGCGCCTGAAGGCTGCCTTTAACGAGCTGAACGGCTTCTACAACATTCAGCGTGCCTGGGCGACCCCCCGAGGCCCCCAGAGCCGCCGCATCCCGGCTGAGGTGGCCGATACCATCTTCACCATCCTGGTCGAAGAGCTGCAGGTGGTGGAGGGGGCGACGCTGTTGGGTGGGAAGCCTCGCATGTGGCGCAATGACTTCATCCATCACCACGTGATCTCCGAAGGGGTCTGCGAGGAGTACAGGATCCCCTCGCCCTTGTTCCGGCATGACGGGAAGTTCCTCAACGGACCCCGTGGATGGTCGGTGTCCATTTGGCGTGACAAGGAGTCCCTGGAAGCCCTGGAAGCCCTGAACCGTGCCCACAAGCGTCTGATGCTGCTCTACCTGGAGTACATGGACAACGGGTCGATGCTGAACCGCATCGAACGTGAGATCGGCACGGTGCGGCTGGAGGGTGTGTTCCCAACGACCATTTGCCTGGGCCCAGCCGAGTACGACGCCATGTGCAAGGAATATCAGGAACGTATGGGAAAGAGCTATCAGGGTGGCACGATCTTCGGCTTCGATGTCACCCGCATGGATGAGCCCCGCATGGATGAGCCCGGTGTGGTGATCGCTCCGTAGGAGAGGGTAGAGCCCTCCCCCACACGACATCGGACTCCTGATTGCGTGGGGCACGGGGGAGGGCCTCCTTTCCTTGGTAGACCTTCTATTCCCTGCGGGGAGGTAGGAGACTACCTCAATGCCCCTGCCACTTCGCTACGGCTCCCGCTTCCGTGCTGACCTCCAATCAGGTAAGCAGATCTTTGATCACTTCGGGGGATCGCTGGTGGACGGAGCAACCCATTCCTGACGGCAAGGGTCGCAGGGACTACCCCTTCCTCAAGGGTGTGAAATACCTGAGCGGGGACAACCTCCAGCCCCCATCCTGGATCGGGGACCACCTGGAGAACCATGCTCTCTACCTGACTGTTTGGGATGGGGAGGACATCGTGGGGGCGCGGAAGTTCTACGTTGACCCGCGGATCAAGCAGGAGCTGAACAGATGGCTCAAGCACGAGGGGAAGCAGACGATCAAGGGGGAGGTGTGGACTTCGGGCTACATCACCGTCAAAGAAGGCTACAAGCGGAAAGGTATCGGCTCCATGATGCAAGACCTCATCCTGGAACTGATGAGAAAGGGTGATGTGTTCCAGTTTGGCTCGCATGAACCGGACGGGGTGAAGCTGAACACCGCTTGGATGAGGAAGAACAAGAGCAAGAGCAAGATCCATGTGTTCGACAGCGAGTACGGGATGTATACGGACTACGAGGCATACGACCCCCACAAGAAGAACTTTGTCATCAAAGACAGGTGGAAGTTTTCCAGCCCACGCTGGAAGGGTGCCGCTCTCCGGGGGCGGTTGATACGACTGGCTGCGTCCATGGAGCAGGGGCAAAAACAGAGATCGTGTGTTGGGGTTGCTCAGGGGGGCATAAAACGACTCAAGTGGTGTATAGGGGTGGTGAAACCCCTGTGGAGGAACCCACCCATGACTCGTTGCCTGATTCTCGTCTCTGCTCTCCTGCTCACCGGATGCCCCGCGAACACCACCAAGGCAGAGGAAGCCTGCAACGCATATGCGGCTACCAACTACCCCGGCTGGGATGTGGTCAACTGCAAGTGCGAGAAGTGGGACAGCGATCAAAACAGCCGTACCCGGTGCAACCTCTCGGTGAAGAACCCCGAGGATGGCGACATCAAGACCCCTGACATCGAGTGCCCCTCCAGCCTCTTCCCCCAGTTTGCTGCCGACTGCCAGACTCCCAAGCGCTGATGCGGAAGCCCCTCCTCCCCTTGTTTATCCGAGCCCAAGCAGAACTCACCGCCTCGGTGAGCCGCGTCGTGGACATCATCGAGGCTATGGGGCTGGAGTGCTACCCCCCGCAATATTCCTGGTACGGTGGTCGGGGTGCGGACTCCTACTTCCTCCAGGTGCTGAAGCGGGATGGTGTGTGGGATGCCTGGACATACATTGCGGGGACGGAGGACCGCCCTCATAGTGAGTGGGTGCAGTACCAGAATCTCCCGGCTGAACTCCAGGTCATGGCCGCAGTGGAGTTGGGCAAGATCGTGCAAGAGGTTCAACAACAGACACGCGAAATCATCGATCAGATGAGGTCACATACCCTGTCGTTGGAAACTGCTGCGGACATGCTGCGGAACCCTACTTCTCCCGAGCCGCCGGCGTCACTCGAAGAGTTGCTGTGACGCCCTCCTCGTGGTCGACCAGGTAGGCCATCATCGCAGGGGATGACGTGGTGAAGCCCATGCGGCTATGCCACCGATCCGTACCTGCCAGGGAAGGCATCTGGTAGTAGGTGATGCCGCCTGTCTCCACGACCTGTTCGTGGTGGAGGTGACCACCGAAGAAGATGTGGTGCTCACATGAGCCCCACAGCTCCCGTGCCTCTGTGGCCATGATGGGGGCCATCTTGGCAGGCTTCATGGCTGTGCCGTGGTGGAAGCCCATGAGGGTGGTTCCACACGGGCAATAGTACCGGGGCTGGTGGTTGATCACCACTTCCACATCGTCTATGCTCCGGTACCATGTGTGCAGGTAGAGCATCAGGGCGAGGGTGGTGTACTGGTCGTGGTTACCGGGAACCAGGATGACCTTGACGGGGGCCACCTGGCGCAGGAGATCGATCTGGACACGGGCCATCTCGCAGCCGCTGACCAGGATTTCTGCTGGGGAACCATCCAAGTCCAGCTTGGTGCCCTTGGTTGTCGTACCCTGGTCGTTGTCCATGTGGAAGAAGTCACCACCGAAGGACAGGTAGAACCGTTCAGGTTGACCGGGAATGCGTGCCAACAGGCGTTCCGTGGATGTAAGCAGGCGATGCTCGGCATCGGCGCGGGTGTACCCAGAGCCGGTTTCCTTCTCCCAGGCATACATGCCCCAGTGGAGATCCGAGGGCCCCACCACGACGGAGAAGGGTTGGGTTGCTCTGTACAGCCGGAGTTTCGGAACAGTGTAGTCAGGGGCGTGGGCCTCGATGGAGTTGGTCAGGGCTTGGAGCACGGTGGTCTCGAAGCGTACCCACTTCTCTGCCTGGGCCTTGATCTGATTCCACTTCTCGATCTCGAATTTGCGATGCAGCAGTAGGCGGCGGGACTGGAGGGCGTCCTCAACGAGGTCGTCCACGTCCTCTGTCAGCAGCTGCTCGGTTGTGAAGGGTTCAGCGTCATGCGTCCAGCCATGGATGCGACGGTACTCGTTGAACCATGCCCGTGGGATACTGAACTCCCGGCACACCTCATTGATGGATGAGGGATGTCCATCCCAGTTGGAGTAGGCCCGCTTCATGGCCCGGTGTCGTTCACCAGGGACAATAAGGGGTTTCTTGCAGGAGCTGAGGAATGTGATGTACTGGTCGGTGTCGTCGTCGTACACATAGCTCTTGGTATGGAGCCAGTGCTCCTGGGTCTTCGGGCCCTTTGCCTTTTCTGTGACCACAGGGGCCTTTTCAGGGGTCTCTTCCTGCGGGCCTCCGATGCCCTTGACCAGTGCGGCAAGGGTGGCAGATCGGCCTTTGGCCAAGCCTGTGAGGGTCTGTACTCGTCTACGTCCCAGATTGTCCTTTGCAATCTGTTTTCCCCATTGCAGGTATGCGGTTCGCAGCCATTCCGGCGCTGTGTCCAGGTTTTGGCTCATCAGGCACCTCCCTGTATGTCTGATTATACCGTCCTACAGGACAATTATTGAAAATGCGCTAACTCGCTGCGACGCTCGCAGCGACGAAACGGTAGGGATCACATGCTTTTATAGGAGATTCACTTTCCGTCCTTTTTTCAGGGTTCAGTCTGGGGGCGGACTGCGTATTAAGGACATGGAATTTCCCCTGCACCCATACACGATCCTCATGGTAGTTGGTGGTTCCCGTGCCTACGGAACCCACGACAGCCAGTCCGATGTGGACATCCGCGGATGTGCCATCGCCCCCATGCGCTACTACACGGGGATACGGCACGAGTTCGGACAGGCCGATAACCCCTTCGACATGACTGTCTTCCTGAACCTGTCCCCACAGGAGGAGGCGCAGGCACAGGTGTTGTCCGTGCACACGGCGACGAAGAAGGACACGGCTCGTGCGGTGGAGAAGCTCCAGGTGTTCACGGCAACCCTCCCGGACAAGGCATTCTGCCTGTTCACTGGAGAGGAACAGGCAGCGATCCGCGAACACAAGCTGGAAGGCTCCATCTACGACATCCGCAAGTTCGTGACCCTGGCGCAGGACTGCAACCCCAATATCCTGGACGTGCTGTTCTGCCGTGAGGAAGAGGTGCGTATCTGCACCCCTCTGGGTCGCAAGCTGCGTGACAACCGACACCTGTTCCTGTCCGCTGCTGCCAAACACCGCTTCTCTGGCTACGCCATGTCCCAGCTGGGGCGCATCGAGCGGCACCGCCGCTGGCTGCTGGACCCCCCTACTGCTGCCCCGACCCGTGAACAGTATGGGCTGCCCCCTCAGACGCTCATCCCGAAGGCCCACTTGGGGCAGGCGATGGCGCAGATCCAGTCCAAGATGGATGAGTGGGCCATCGACTACAGCGACATGAAGGACTCGCAGAAAGTCTATGTCCAGGGCCAGATCGAGAAGTTCCTGGCTGAAGTGCAGATCGCAGCGGATGACCAGTGGGCTGCTGCTGGGCGCATCCTGGGTTTCAGCGAGGACTTCATGAAGCTCGCCAAGCGGGAACGGAAGTACCTGCTGGCCAGGAAGGAGTGGCGTTCCTACCAGGAGTGGAAGACCAACCGGAACCCTATCCGCGCCGCCATGGAAGCTGAGTTTGGCTATGACCTCAAGCATGCCCAGCACCTTGTGCGCCTCATGCGGACAGGGTTGGAGCTTCTCCAGACAGGTGAGTGCCTTGTCTGGAGGCACGATGCCGAGGAACTGAAGGCCATCCGTGCTGGGAGCATGACCTACGACGAGCTGTTGTCCTGGGCCCGTGCCATGGCCGCACAGATGGACGACATCTACAAGAACCAGACCTATGTAGTCCCCCATGAACCTGATCGTGAGGCTCTGAATGCGTTGTGCATGGAGCTGATCGACACCTACCACCGAGGAAACGCCTGATGTCCGGAAACAACAACCCCATCGACAACATCCTGTTCATGGGAGCCGTCCTAGGCGGCCAAAGCACCAGCGAAGCCGCCGACGCGGTGGATCGTAATGCCCATGCCCGTCTCAGGAGCGGCGACAAGATGCGTATCCCCATCTCGATCCGCACTGCCAACGCTCAGGAGATCATGGAGTCCTGGGGCTTCGTGTTCACCGGCAAGCTGGACGGCCTGTTCCAGGAAGTCACCGCCCCTCCGGGCTGGAAGATGGAGCAGACCGACCATGCCATGTGGTCGAAGCTCCTGGACGCCGATGGATGTGAGCGTGGTTCCATGTTCTACAAGGCAGCGATCTGGGACACGGACGCCTTCCTGAACCTCACCTCCCGCTACAAGAGCAGCTCCGACTACCACGACAGTGAGTACAAGCGGGACACCCCCGAGTACGATGCCGACCGCAGCTGCCGCAACTACGCCGAGGACACCAAGACGGGAAAGCGTCTGTGGGAAGGTGAGTGGATCACCAACGCCGCCCAGGCTGCCTCCTACAAGGATGGTTCCAGCGCCATCCCCGATGGTCGTGGATGGCTGGATGAGCATTTCTCCGACTGGAGGAACCCCGCTGCCTACTGGGATGCGGAGTAGGACATGGACGACACGCTCCGCACAGGCAAGCAGGCTGAGTCCGATACCTTCATGGCACGACTCCAGGCTGGGTTGATGCCCGGTATGGAGCACTTCGCTCCGGAGACCATGGATGAACTGGAAACCATGTATGAGCGGGCTGCTGCCCTGGGCCCCAAGACCCTGATGGTCTTCAACGTGGACAGAGACCGTGCCGAGAAGGGGCTCCTTGGGGGAGCCGCAGCGGCATACATGCTCATGGGGCTCCCCAAGAACGTGCATGGCAACACCATGCTGTGTTTCGCGGGCTGGGACGATGACCCCCGTGAAGCGTACACCATCCCCGAGGTGGTCGACTTCTGCCGTGGGCTGTTGCTTGGGAAGGACATGAACGACGTGGGCCAGGCCCAACGTGTCCTGACCATCCTGATCCCCGAGCATGTGAAGGGTATCAATGCAGATGGTTCAGTGAACCCAGAGGCATTCAAGGCCACAGGTGCCCTGTTTCTGGTGGCGTGCTGCTTCCCCGAGAAAGTGTGGGAACAGACTCCGGAAGGGGTTATGAGGGATCTGGGAATGAACATCCAGTTGCTCTACAGCTTCTTCCCAGCACCAACCGAGGAGTAAGGCATGGCGTCCAAGAAGATGGAAATGTGGGCTGATCAGATCGCGAATCTACTCAGGAACCCCCCGGTTGCAGGAGCTTGCGAGGTTCACGTGGATCAGTACAACAACAGGGTTCTCGTGGTGACCGCTGATTTCGATGATGACCTCTCCTATGCCCAGGAGGGAGAAGAGGATGTCATCGCCGTGGTCCCGTTGAATTCGTCCTACTACATCAGTGAGCCCGAGGACGGGTAGGTCACGAAGGGAGCCAGCGGGGTAGAGTAGCCGAAGCCCGGTACTACGGGAACGGAGGCTCTGTTGAAGGACACGGTAATCCACCATCCCTTGGGTGATAAGCCACCACAAGCCCGCTTGATCTACGGTGTGGACGTGGTGGACGGGCTTCGGATGTTGGAGGATGCCTCCATCCACACCATCTGCACCTCTCCCCCCTACTGGGGGCTCCGTGACTACGGGACAGGGGATGAGCAGATTGGTCAAGAGGACACCCCAGAGGCGTTCATCGAGGGGCTGGTCAATGTGTTCCGCGAGGCCAAGAGGGTTCTGCGTTCTGACGGGACACTCTGGTTGAACCTGGGTGACAGCTATGCCAACGACTCGAAGTGGGGAGGCACCACCGGCGGCAAGCACAGGTCGGATCTCCACGGGCAGCCTGTAGGGAGAGCACGGCGGGTGACGGGTTTGAAGCCCAAGGACATGGTGGGGATGCCTTGGCGTGTCGCCCTGGCTCTCCAGGAAGACGGCTGGTATCTCCGGTCAGCGATGCCCTGGGTTAAGAGAAATTGTATGCCTGAAAGCTGCAAGGACCGACCTTCCTCCGCTGTGGAGTACATCTTCCTGTTCGCCCATCCGGAGTCCGGGGGTCGGTACTACTACGATATCCACGGATTCAGGGCACCTCTGGCAGCGGGGAGTCACACCCGTCTAAACCAGGCGTCCTTCGCCACCCAGACAGGTGGGGGAGAAGGACTACGGGGCAACAGATGTGAACGCCAACCGCTCTGCCCGGCGTGGAGTGGAGAACCTGAAGGCTCGCTTGGAGGGTGGTGATGCCACCCGGCAGCTACGGGCAACAGACTGGTTCTTCATGTCTGTAGAGGACATCCAGGCTGGGGGTCAGGTGGCTCTCCGCAACAACGAGGGCGACCCCCTGGCCTTCGTGGTGAACCCCAAGGGATACAAGGGGGCTCACTTCGCCACGTGGCCTACCACCCTGGTGGAGCCCATGATCAAGCTGAGCACCAGCGAGGCTGGTGTCTGTGCTACCTGTGGGGCACCGCTGAACAGAGTGGTGGTCAAGACAGGGGCTTTCCACAAGTGTCAGAATGGTCCTGGGACCGCTGCTTGTCATCTCGAAGCCAAAGGGAAGCACGGCTCCAGCTCAGCTCTCACGTCAGGGATGGTGCCGATCAAGAGCACAGCAGGGTGGGAGAGTGTTTGCGACTGCGAGAGCGGTGTGTCCCGAGCGGTGGTGCTGGACCCCTTCTCCGGATCCGCCACGACTGGAATGGTCGCACTCCAACAGGGGCGGGACTACGTCGGGATCGACTTGAATGAGGACTACCTGGAGCTGGCGAGGCATCGGGTACTGGGGATGGCTGCCCCCAAGGAAGCGGATGAGGACACTGACGGCGGCACCCTGGACATGTTCGGGGGTACCTGATGCTGGACATACGCCTGGGTGACTGCATGGAGAGGATGCAGGAAATCCCCCCGTCCTCTGTGGAGGTCGTCATCTGCGACCCCCCGTACTTCATCTCATTCGGGGGATCCACATGGGATAGCATCGGCAGGCAGCAGGAGTATCAAGAGCGCGGGGGCTACAAGGACAAGGGCATCCTCCCCCACTATGGGCGCGGGGGTTCCCCCCAAGACAGGGATGCCTACCACCGCAGACAGAACCACGAGGCTGGGCGCTTCCACTACACATGGCTCCAAGAGGCATACAAGGTCTTGGGTTCAGGTGGTTTGATGATGGCCTTCAGCGGTACGCGTACCTATCACCGGCTGGCTGCTGCCATGGAGGATGTGGGGTATGAGGACATCCGCACGGACGCCTGGGTGTATGGGTCAGGGTTCCCCAAGAGCCACAACATCGCGGTCTACATGGATCGGATGCTCACCGAGGGGAAGTCCCGCACAGTCAAGAGGAAGGGTGTGGGTAACTTGAATGGGCGGTTCGCGGATGCCCTGGTGGGATTCGTCAGCCAGAGCAAAGCACATCGCATCCAGACCCCCGAAGCATTACGGTGGGAGGGATGGGGTACCGCCATCAAACCGGCTTGGGAACCTGTCATTGTTGGAAGGAAGCCATGAGTCACCGACACGCCCGTAGAATCGCCCAGGAGCTTGTCAACGATCTGACCGCTGTGGGTGCCTACCCATTGCCGCAGGACGCGGCAGCGGGGCCAGGAGGGCGCGCAACGGACGCGCTGGTTGACCGCTGGGAGCGGATGGTCGACAACCTCCTGGAGCCCAACCTGATCCCAACTCCGGGGCGCAACTGCCACAGCCCTAATCCCGCACACGTCGAGGCATTCCTCCAGAAGTACCCTGATGTGGCGGCGGCTATCCCTGAAATCACCGCCCGTGTCCTGAGCGTGTTCCCTACCGGCACCTATGTGGAGCTGGAGTTATGCACTGACCCCGAGGGGTGTGCGGTCTGCCACGAGATCCAGCAAGTCGTGATGTCAGTGCGGCTGGACAAATGTGGTGGGATTACTACCCGCCAGACTCTAGATCTGATGGATGAGGTGGACGAATGGTTGGTGGACGAGGAACAGAAAGCACTCTGGTCACTACCACTGCTTGTGACAGTGTAGCCCCCTCCATGCACGATCTCTTCCAGGGTCTGAAGGGTCTGGAGGGGCTCAACTTCAAACAGGACACCTTCATGGTGAACCCTGCGACCTATGCGGAGATGCCCTCTGAGCTGCAGGCCCACATGGTTGCCGTCCAAGGCGTGCCGGAGGGCACCGTCTACCAGATGGACAGGGATGCCTTCCCCATCTACACCCCCTCCATAGAACCGATGACGCTCACCCCTTTCAGGAAACCCACCCCCTCCACTGTGGCAGTACCAAAGGGGTCTTTGAAAGTGTTCCCCTACAACCTCATACGGAAGCTGGTCAAGAGGGGGCACGATGTCTGGGACGCTTTGGACGCCAAGGATGCCCTGGTGATGACCCTGACCGCTGTGGGTGTCCGGTCTATGCGGAAAGAGGGCAGATTCTAGCGGAGAAAAGTCCAGTATAAGTCCTTCGGCAGGGGCTATATAGGGACAGCCGGGGTATAATGGAGACAGCGGTGATACCAGAGAGGGCACCCGGAAAGTCAGGCAACACGCTACGACCACCTTCCTCTGGCCCTCTCTGGCCCCGCCTCCCTTCCAGGGGGGTTTTCCACATTAGAAAACCGTGTAGTGGGTAGGGCAATGCCCAAGCCCAAGCTCACCCCTGATCTGCTTTCCGCTCTCCAGGACGCCTTTCCAGGTGGTTACCTGCGCCTGGATGGCATCCGCACCATCGGGGGGCACTTCTGCTTCCGTCTCCCTGACAAGGGGTATGTGTGGTACTTGCCGGGGAGCAATCAGTTCACCAAGGTGGGGAACAAGCTCTTCGATGACGAGAAGAAGAAGCTGACATTTCTCCCTGATATCACCCACTACCCCACCTTCCTGGTGCTCCTGGCTTTCCTGGCAGAGATGGTCAACGCGCCTACGGAACAGGGGCTGCGCTGGTATCCTGCGACCAGGGGCAAGACCATGGTGGGATGGAACCTCCAGGGTCGGGGCACAGCCAAGACCTTCAAGGGAGTCGCCGCACGGGAAGGGAGGCTCGCTCTCCTTCAGACCATAGCCATGATGCGGTGCAGGTGTGCGGAGCTGGGGCGAAAGAACTGCCCGAAACACGGCACCCATAAATGCTGGACATAGGGGGTTCGAAACCCAGGGTGCCTGCGTAATAGGAGAGGTCAAAGGTTCTGACATCTCCTCAAGGATGACATCCATGT
>Ga0222658_1000322_pt1 | contig 26570 bp, 26 predicted proteins | sample AntAcemetagen476_FD_179830 | JGI IMG/M metagenome (GOLD analysis project Ga0222658, IMG submission 179830) | Saline water microbial communities from Ace Lake, Antarctica - #476 | ecosystem: Environmental > Aquatic > Non-marine Saline and Alkaline > Saline | place: Antarctica: Ace Lake... | reverse complement strand
TTCTGATTTTGATATCTTCGTTTAACGCTCCAATGCGAAATTAAAATTGTCGCATAACATCGCTGATTAAACGAAATTGCTGAAAATAAAAAACTAAAATTGTCTACCTAACCCCTAAGGTAAAGAGCGCGCGAGTTTTCTACGAAAACAGATAGTCGGCTTTGCCGAAAATGTTTTAAACATCTCTATCTTCTTGGTCTTAAGATGTTTGACTTTAAAATACCTAAAATAAAAAACCCAAAAATTAAAGCACCGTCCCTAAAACGAGGAACGCTTCCAAGAAAAAGAGATTTAGCAAGAGCAACAAATATATTTAATAAATCAATTAGAGAGCCAGTTCCTGCAAAAATTAGAAAAGAAGTTCTTTTAAGAGCAAAAAATAAGTGTCAATATCCTAATTGTTCTATTCGAGAAGGAGGGGATATAAGATTACAAATTCATCATAAGAATATGATTAATGACGATAATAAACGTTCTAATTTGATGGCTCTTTGTGCGACACATCACGGAGTTATGCACAAAAAATATAAAGTTGTTCATAACAAGGATTTAACTGGGAGAAGAATTTCTTCTAAAGTTGTCAAAAAGAAAACTGCGGACAAAATTAAAAAACAGAGAAAACAAAATCCCTTTGGATTGAATTTAAATTTAAGTGGAATCCCAAATTAAATTGTTTAATGTTTGTATCTATTCTTATAAAATTTATCTCTTACCCAATAAGCTACAAACACAAAAATTCCAATGAGAATTAAAATTCCTGAAAAAGATTTAACGGTTGGACTTGTAGAAAACAATAATGCTATCCCAAAAAGAAAAATTGCAAAACCAACATATTTTCCCCAAAATCCGCTCCAAACTCTTTGGCTATGCTCTTTTACTGTATCGTGCATATGAACTTTCATAAATTTAGTAATTTATTCTAATTTAAATATTTAACGGAAACTTCTTTTTTAGAAAAAAAGAAGGCAAAAAAGCGCGCTCTTTCCACCCCAAACGACAATTTTAAAGACAATTTTCAGCAACTACGATATCAAAGAATTTTCGGAGATTGGAAACTCTGCGAAATTATTTCATAATTTCTTGCCACGCCTTGCAGGCTCTCACTTCGTTCGGGAAAATGAACAGCAGATTAAACAGAAAAACCTTGCAGGTTTTTCCCAAATTTTTTCTTACAGAAAAAACTCTCGAGCATTCCGCAATTTTTCCAGCTCTGACTTCGTCGAGGGAAAAATTACTCCACCTCGAGCCCTTCGGGTTGTTTAATCGCGATGTTATATTCAATCGTCGTGTAGATTTATTAAAAGAGGGGTTATCGTTGCCATCCCTTCGGGATATTTAGTCAAAACCTTCGGTTTTGAAATTTATTAGATGATATTTTTCCCACCCCAACAAATAGAAAATTTATTAAACTTCAACTTCATTAGAAGTCATAAATAGGTTTATAAAATAGTTATATCCCTAAAAAGAGATGAACAAACATGACAAATAAAATATTAACCAGTCTATTATTATTAAGTTTAATTTGCGTTGTTTTGGTCGGAGCTGAAACAAATAGTACTTCGCAATCTATAACAAATCAACAAATTGGAACAGATGTTATAACAACTCCTGTTTGCAATGAAGGAACACCATCTTTTTCTATTACTCCTTTAATTAAAACAGGCCTTGCAGGAAACACCTTAAATTACAAATACACCCTTGAAAATGATAATGCTGATTGCAATCATAGATGGTTCAGCTTAGTCATATCTACCCCAAGAGTTATCCCAACCAATATGACTTTAGAATATTGCCAAGATAATTTTATGCAATGTCAATTTACAACATCAAGTTGTTTAGATGTTACTACAGAACAATATCCGTCTGGTTGGTGTGGTTCAATTTTCAAATTGGAGTCAGGAGAAAGTGCTGTATTTTCTGTTAATTTAACTTCCAAAAATAATTGGCCAGAAGGAAACTATATAATATATCAGCAGTTCTATTATAGTCCTCCAGGTCAGGAAGGAGATATTGATTTCTCTCAAAATGAGAGATTAAACTTTACTTATAAAATTTCTCAAACAAGTTCTTGCAAGGTTGGTTGTACTTGTGATTCTGAAGGGAATCTTATAACTTGTCAAGATGTCGTTTGTCCTTCTAGTTGTATATGTAATGGAGACACAATTACTTGTCCAAGTGAACAGCAACCAACAGTCACAACAAAAGTCCAAGGAAGTACATCATCAACTTCAACTCAAGGAGAAACAAGAACGACTTCAACCATTTCCTTATCAAAAGTAGGAAAAGATAAGACCTCTATTCAAAGTGGAAATATCGAAGTAATTACATCTAAAAAAGTGTCAGTTACAAATTCAAAACTTACAATACATACATCTTCTGGTTCTACTAAAGAAATAAAAGTTATGCCTGAAGAAATTTCTGAAATTTTAGGAACAAGTTCTATTGAAACTATAGGATTAGAAGAAGAATCTGAAAAAGCTGTTTATTCTGTGTCAGGCAGTAAGAAGGGAAAAATAATTACTATCTTTCCAATAGAGATGAAAATACAAGCAAAAGTTAATGCAGAAACAGGCGAAATAATCTCACTAAAAAAACCTTGGTGGAGTTTTTTAGCTAAAGAGGAATAAATTTTTTTCCACCCCAAAAATAGTATTTTCTTTTTTAGAAAAAAAGAAACAAAAAACAGTGAAGGACAGCCCCCTAAAAAAATAAAATATATACACGACAACTCTTCGGGTTTCTGCTTTGCCGACCGTTGCACTAAAAATCAATCCTTCGCAGAATTTAACCGCTATTAAACGGTTCCAAAAACTTTATTTCCTTCCCAAAAACTTTAAAAAAACAATTCTATTTTTAATCCTATGAAAAAAAATATGGTAACAGCAATAATTGTTCTATCAATAATTATTTTTTCAATCTGGGCTATAACAAAAGATAATCCAGATGTCAGCGAAGAATTAGCAAAATGCATTGGAGAAAATTCAGTGTTTTATGTAAGAACAGGTTGCTTTGCTTGTGAAACACAAAAAGATTTATTTAAAGAAAATTTAAAACATTTACAAATAGTTAATTGCATGACACAAGCCCAAGAATGTATAAACCAGGGAGTTTCTTCTGTTCCAACTTGGATAATTAATAACAACAAATATGTTAGTGTTCAAACTATTGACAAATTAAAAACTCTTACAGGATGCTGATGGAAAATTTATTAACAAAAATAACAACACTTGCATTAGCCGACGCTGTTAATCCTTGCGTCATTGCTATACTAACAATTGTTCTAATAACAATCCTAATACAAAATCCAGAAAAAAAGAAAAAAGTTTTGCAAGTTGGTTTAGCATTCACCGCCGCAATTTTCATAGGATACTTATTTTACGGTTTAATTTTAATACAGATTTTCAAAACCTTCACAGAATTCACAAGTTCATTTTCAATTTATCTTTACAAAGGTTTAGCAATCTTCGCAATGATTCTCGGAGCACTTAATATCAAAGATTATTTTGATTATAAACCAGGAGGCATCGCAACTGAAATGCCAATGTTCATGCGTCCGCACGCTAAACTCCTAATCAAAAAAATAATTTCTCCAGCGGGAGCATTCTTCATCGGAATCTTTGTAACAATCTTCTTACTCCCCTGCACAATCGGACCTTATATTATCGCATCCGGACTACTATCAGGAATAACATTCATAAAAACAATTCCATGGCTTCTCTATTACAATATTTTATTTATCCTTCCAATGTTAATTATAATAGGTTTAGTTTTTGGAGGATTTTTTGTTGTAGACGAAGTCTCAGGCTGGAAAGAAAGAAACATTAAATATCTCCACTTAATCGCGGGAGCATTATTATTCTTAGTTGGATTAAGTTTGTTAATGGGTTGGTTGTAATCAATAACTAGGCATCATTTCATTATGCCCAAACTGCACAACCAAATCTACTTTTATATCTTGCCCCAAAGATTTAGGGGTCTGCTTGCAAACATTGTCCATATAACAGGTTCTTGCCTGTGCAACAGGTTTTGTGCCGGGAGCCTTCTTGGCGAGGCGGTATTCTCGTGCCATTTTCTTTGATATGCCGGGAACGCAGTGAAGCGGTATACACCCGGCGGTGCCAAGATTTGGCGTATCACATGCACCAAAACAATCTCCAAGCCAAATCAAAAATATAACATCTGTTTTCTCTTCCAAATAATCAACAACAGCAGTTGCATAAGGCTTTAATCCGTCGGGAAACTGCAACAAAACCAACTTCTCCCCTTTAGGAAGCGATTTAATTTCTAAAACAACTTTTTCCAATTCTAAATCATATTCCTTAGATAATTCATTAATTGTTTTTGTCATAATAAGTTATATAATTACCAACCCTTTTTATAATTTTTTGGGGGTAAGAAAGTTTTAAATAGTATAAATTTCTTATTATTTTGTCTAACTTCGGTTGGATAAGAGGGTTAGGACTTCGGTTTTGGCCCTTTTTATTTTCTTAAATCTTAATCAAAAACCTTTTAATCTAATTTCCTCTAATTCTTCTATGAAAATACGCCAACCAATTGTAACTGTCTGCGGACATGTTGACCACGGAAAAACTTCAATCCTAGATTGTCTTAGAGATAGCTGTGTCCAAGAAGCAGAAGCTGGAAACATTACTCAAAAAATCTCATTCACATCTTACCCAATGGACCAACTAAAAATCGCCTGTCCTTTAATTGAGAATTCAGGAATAAAATTAAACATTCCAGGATTTTTATTTATAGACACTCCAGGACACGCAGCATTCACAAATTTAAGAAAACGCGGCGGTTCATTAGCAGACTTAGCAGTTTTAGTCATTGATATAAACGAAGGAATAAAACCACAAACAGCAGAAGTAATCCAAATCTTAAAACTAAATAAAACACCATTCATAATCGCACTAAACAAAATCGACAACATCTCAGGGTGGAGGTCTCCATCTAAGCCAACATATCCATTGGTCATGCCTGTGGGAAGGAATTCAAATCAATCACTACAACAAAGCATAGAATCTCAACCACAAAACATCAAACAAGTTTTCGATGAAAGATACATGACACTAATCGGTTCTCTAAACAGCCACGGATTTGAATCAGACTTGTTTTACAACATAAAAGATTTCACAAAAAAAATTGCACTAATCCCCTGCTCTGCAAAAACAAAACAAGGAATTCCAGAATTAATCATGATGCTCTGCGGAATAAGTCAAAAATATTTAACAGATAAATTAAAATTAGGAAAAGAAGCAAAAGGAATCATGCTTGAAATTAAAAAAGAAAAATCCACAAACTACATCGAAGCAATTCTCTACGATGGTGAGCTCTCAAAAACAGAAGAAATAGCAGTCGCTGACTTTAGTGGAAACCTAATAATCACAAAAATAAGGGTCCTTGAAGAAATCCAACCATTAAGTGCGAAATTTAAACCAATTAAAAAAACCCATGCATCAACAGGACTAAGAATGCAACTAATAGAAAAAACAGAGATTTTGCCTGGAATGCCTTTTGTAAGTTTCAGTGGAGATAAAGAAAAAATCAAAGAAACATTCAAAAAAGAAATCTCAGAAAATATTAAAACAGAAAAAAAAGGAATTATAATAAAAGCTGACTCCCTCGGAAGTTTGGAAGCCTTACTAACTTTACTAAAAGAAAATCATATTCCTGTGGTAAAAGCAGGGATAGGAATTATAGATAAAACAGACATAATTTCAGCAAAAGCAAATCTCGAAATTAATGAATTGGATGCTGTGGTTGCAGGATTTAATGTAAAGATTAAAGATGACGCAAAGCAACTTTCAAAAGAAGAAAAAATAAAAGTAATTACCGACGACGTCATCTACAAACTTATTGAAAATCTCTTAGAAGAAAGAAAGAAAAAAGAAAAAGAAATTGAAAAAAGAAGATTAATGGAACTTACAACATTGTGTAAAATAAAAATTCTGCACCAGCATATTTTTCGGAATTCCAGTCCTGCGATATTTGGTGTGAATATTAAAGGGGGAAAACTCAAATCAGGAACAACTTTCATAAATAATCGAGAAGAAAAAATCGGAAGAATAAAAAATATTCAGTCTGAAAACAAATCAGTTCAAGAAGCTACAGAAGGAATGGAAGTCGCGATTTCAATTCCAAAAATAAATTTTGAAAGAGTGTTAAAAGAAACAGAAATTCTTTATTCAGATATTTCAGAATCTCAATTTAGAAAATTCAAAAAAAACAAAGACCTTTTATCTGAAAACGAAAAAAAGATTTTGCAAGAACTCGCAGAAATTAAAAGAGAAAAAAATTCAGAGTGGGGAATTTAAATAATTCTAAAGTTTTAATTTGAAAAAGAGTATATTCTTAACAACAATAAACCTTAAAAAGTGTTCTTACTATAAAATTACAATGGAAGACGAACATCAAATCAAAAATTCATTTCGAGCAGTAAAAGCAGATATTTTGAAAATAGAAGGGGAACTTCTCGGAATAAAATCACAACAGATTTATATTCTTGAACAACTTGAAAAAATAAATTCTAAATTAAAAAAACCTGTTAAGAAAAAATAATCCTAAACACTAACTTTTTAAACTCATTCTTCAAATAATTTTTATAGTATTCAAAATAAATATCTTAAATAAACAAGGAAAAACTTTCAGTTATAAAAAAGTAGAAAATAAAAAATGATACGAGAAAAAGGATTAAAATTAAAACTAAGTGAAGAAGAAATAGTAACTTTAGATATTATAATGCATAGTTCTAATTATAATAAAAAAAGCGGATGTTCAAAGGAAATTATAGAAGCAGGGAGGGAAATAAGAGAAAAATATTTTGATTCAATCTTAAGTTTTAATACATTAAATCCTAAAATAATAAAACCTTTAAGAAATTTATCAAAATTAATACAAGAAAATGAAGGTCTTCCACTACAAATGACTCCTGACAGCACAATAAGAAGAACTATTAGTGCAATTTATCATAAAAAAACTCCAGAGAAAATAAAAACTGCTTATGAAGAAGTTAGAAAACACTTAGAAAGATTAAATGGAATGGATAAAGATTTTTTTAAATACCCCTAAACACTAACTTTTTAAACTCGTTCTTCAAATAATTCTTATGGTATTCAAAATAAATCTTTCAAATAAACAAGGAAAAACTTTCAAGCTTGAAGCAGAAGCTCCTGCATTAATTGAGAAACAACTTCATGATAAAATTAATGGAAAAGATGTTTCACCTGATTTAGAAGGTTATGAGTTTGAAGTCACAGGTGCAAGCGACAAATCAGGTTTCACAGCAATGAAAGAAGTCGAAGGTGTTGGTTTGAAAAAAATTTTATTAAGTTATGAAAAAGGCATGAAAAAAAGACCACGAAAAGAAGGCAAAAAAAAATTATCAAACAAAAACCCAAAAGGTTTGAGATTAAGAAAAACAGTTCGTGGAAAAATTATCTCAGAAGCAATTTCTCAAATCAATTTAAAAATTTTAAAAGACGGCTCAAAGAAACTCTCAGAAGTTTTTCCAGAGCAAAATAAAACTGCTGAAGCAAAACTCGAAGAAAAACCTGCTGAAGTGAAAAAAGAAGAGTAACCCAAAAACCTTTTAACTTAACTATTTCTTTCTTTCTTATGAAACAAATCCCTTCCTTAAATGTTGGAATAGTCGGACATATTGACCACGGAAAAACAACTTTACTAAGCAAACTTACTGGTAAGTTCACAGACACACATTCTGAAGAATTAAAACGAGGAATTACAATCAAACTCGGATATGCAGACATAACAATTTTTAAGGACACAAAAGGATTCAATACAAAAGAAGGAGAACCACAAAGATATATTAGTTTCATCGACGCGCCAGGACACGAAATGTTAATGGCGACAATGCTTTCAGGAGCAGCAATTATTGACGCTGCAATTCTTGTTGTCGCTGCAAACGAAGGAATAAAACCTCAAACAAAAGAACATTTAATGGCGCTACAGGCAAAAAAAATCAAAAATATAATCATAGTCCAAAACAAAATAGATTTAGTAACTAAAGAACAAGCTCTAAAAAACTACAAGGAAATAAAAGAATTTGTTAAAGAAACAACTGCAGAAAATTCTCCAATAATCCCTATCTCAGCACAGCAAAACGTCAACATAAATAAATTATTAGAAGAACTTTGCAAATTAGAAATACCAGAAAGAGATTTAAAATCAAAACCAATTTTTTTAGTTGCAAGAAGTTTTGATATAAACAGACCAGGAACAAAAATCAAAGATCTAAAAGGAGGGGTTTTAGGAGGAATTCTAAAAAAAGGAAAATTAAAAGTCGGTGAAGAAATTGAAATCAAACCTGGATTAAGCATTAAAAAAAATAATCAACAAACATACCAAACACTGACAACAAAAATTCTATCTTTACATAAAGGAAATAAATCTATAGAAGAAATATTTCCCGGAGCAAGCATATCTATTGAAACAGAACTTGACCCTTTCCTCACCAAAACAGATTCATTAATAGGTTGTTTAGTCTCAACAAAAAATACTCTTCCAGAAATCAGCCATAGTATAAAATTAAAATCAAAATTGTTCGAAGAAGTTTTAGGAACAAAAAAACAAAAAAAAGTCGAACCACTAAAAACAAAAGAACTTTTAATGCTTTCTGTAAACACCACAATTACCGTCGGTACAGTTGAAAAAGTCACAGAGAATGAAATAGAAATCTCATTAAATCTTCCAATAGTTGCGCTAAAAGGCAACAACGTCAGCATCGCGAGAAATATTGACCAACACTGGAGATTAATTGGATTCGGCGAAATTAAATAAATTTATAAACACTATTCCTTTATTTGTCTTATGAAAAAAATATTTTTACTACTCACTTTAACAATTCTATTAATAAATTTGGCATTTGCGATAACAGGTTCTACAATCACAAGTTCTGCAAATAATAGTATTGATTGTCCTCCACTACCAATAAGCCAATGGTGTCCTAATTGTGATGTTGAAGAAAAAGGAAATGATTGTCTGTGTCCTATGACAACAGATGAAAGAGGATGTGGAACTTGGGATTGTGATTCTTGTCAAACTTTAACACAAGCTCAAATACAAAAAGCAATTCAAATAAAAAACAGATTAAGAATTGGCGAAGAAGGGTGTCCTAATGATTGCACCTGCACTGGATCTTCAACAAAATGTCAATTACAAAATGGAGCAAGAGAAATGACAATCAAATCAGGAAATTCTGGGAATATGATTGTACAAGTTAGAGGAGTAGACATGTCAACAAAAGTTGAACTTTATCAATCTGAAGGAGAAGTTTACGGAGTTTTCAAAAGCAATACTAAAATAATCAAAGTAATGCCAGACCAAGTTAAAACAAGATTAACTGAAAGAGTTGGTGGTCTTGAAGAACATGAAATTGAATTAGATGAAAATGGGGAATACCAAGTTCAAGCAAGAAAAAAAGCAAGATTATTTGGTTTTATTCCTGTAAGAGAACGTGTAAGATTTAAAATGAATTCTGAAACAGGTGAAATAATAAAACAAAGAAATTCTTGGTGGGGATTTTTAGCAAAAGATGAATTAATTGTTGGGAACACATGCGCAACAGTTAGCCCTGAATCAAGAGGCGAATGTTGCCAAAACAAAGGCTTTGATTCTTATAACCAAGAAACTGGTAAATGTGAAATTGACACTTCAATAGATGAAGTTGTTGAATAGTATATTCAAGAACAATAATTCTTAAAAAGAAAAGCAGATAATTATTATTTATGAAAAATTTATCTAACCAAACTCGTCTTGAAATTGATGAAACTTCAACAAACAGAAAATATTGGGATGAAAAAGCAAAAGAAATTGAATTTAAAGATATTAGAAATTTTTTGGGATATTTTGAAACACATACTCAAACTGAAAGAGCACTTTTTTCTGGACAACACACAGAATTTATATTAGCATTAAAAAGATATTCTCAAGAAGAAAGAAAGAAAATTAATCCTTTTAATTCTTTTCAATCAATTGGACCTTCGTTTTATGGAAAAATGAAAACAAAAGTTAATAGCCTTCAATAATTCCAATAAACTTTAAAACCCTCTTTCTTTTTTCTTATTCATGACAATATATTCACATTCTCGTTTATCCACTTTTGAACAATGTCCTCTTAAATTCAAATACAAATACATTGATAAAATAATTCCTGAAATAGAAAAGACAATTGAAATCCATTTAGGTTCAACAGTCCACGATACTTTGGAATGGCTCTACACTCAAGTTCAAAACAACAAACTCCCGACAATAGATGAAATAATTGTTCATTACGCAGACAAGTGGCAGCAAACATACACTCCTAAAATAATAATTGTAAAAAATGGATTTACCTCAAAAGATTATTTTAACAAAGGTGTACAATTCATTCTTAACTATTACACAAAACACCAACCATTCAAAGATGGAACAATTGAAATAGAAAAAAGAATTTTAATTAATCTTGATGAGCAAGGAGAATACAAACTTCAAGGATTCATAGATAGACTGGTTCACAACAAAGAAACAAACCAATACGAAGTCCACGATTATAAAACCGCAAACTTTCTACCTAAACAAGAAAAATTTGAAAACGACCGTCAACTCGCATTATATTCAATAGGCGTCAAAGATTTATTCGGACAAGACAAAGAAGTTCTCTTAATCTGGCATTACCTCGCGCACAATCAAAAAATCTGTTCTCGTCGGACAAATGAACAATTACAACAATTAAAAAAAGAAACAGTTGCATTAATAAATAAAATAGAGGCAACAGAAAAATTCCCTCCTAAAGTTACAAAACTCTGCAACTGGTGCGAATATAAATCAATGTGTCCTAAGTTCGGAAAAAAAATTCCAGAACAAAAAACAAAAATATTAGATAAACAAAAAGGCTTAGATATCTGGTATTAATCTTTAACATACCTTTTCATAATACCTTTTGCTCTAACAGTATAATAAAGTTCTTCTAATTTTGGATAAACATTTTCAAAAAAATCTTTCTCATTCTCAAGGTTATTTAATATCTTAGTTTCTTTCGTAAGTTTTTCTAAACTATCTAAAAATCCTTCAACAGAAAATTCAACTTTATTTCTTAAACCCATAATCAAATTTATCATTAGTACTATTTAACTATTCTTATAATTAATTATATATATTCACTCACCATTTTCCTGCACTCTAATCAAATCAGTAACATAATCTCCTGGATGAAGTTTTACAATCCTCACACCCTGGGCAGCACGCCCCATCACCCGAATATTTTTCAAAGACGTTCTTATCACAATCCCTTTTCCTGTGGTGATGATTATTCCGTCATCACTATTCACAGCTATCGTCGTAACAACTTCTCCTGTCTTTTCCGAAACCTTCAAATTAATCACACCCTTTCCTGCTCTTGCTGTTTTCCGATAATTATTAACCGCTGTCCTTTTTCCATAACCTTCCTTAGTTATTGTTAAAATAGCCTCGGTATCTAAAATTTCCATGCCAACGACTTCATCTCCTTTGCTCATTTTTATTCCTGTCACACCATAACTTGCCCTTCCCATTGCCCGAACATTATCACTACTAAATCGAATTGCCTGACCCTTTCTCGTTGCAAGTAAAACTTCTTGCCCCTTTTTCACAACTTCAACACCAATCAAAACATCTGAATTATCAGGGGGAAGATTTATCGCCTTAACACCTGACGCTCTTGGCTTTGAAAAATTACCCAATGAAATTTTCTTAACTTGTCCTTTTCTAGTCGCCATAAATAAATCGTCTGAAAAACTTTTCACAGAAAGAACATTAGTAATTTTCTCATTTCTTAAACCGAGAAGATTTACAAGTGCTTTTCCCTTGCTATATTTTTCTGCGGCAGGAATATCATAAGTCTTTAACCACAATACTCTTCCTCTTGTAGTAAAAAACATTAAATAATCATGAGTTGAACAAGTAATTAATTGCTTTACAAAATCCCCTGTTGCAAGACCGCTTCCAATAACTCCTTTCCCTCCTCGCTTCTGCTCCTTGTAAATCTGCACATCCATTCTTTTGCAATAACCTTTATCAGTTATTGTGACTACAACTTCCTTTTTCTGAACCAAATCTTTTTCAGAAATTTCAGAAATCCTCTGCAAAACTTTTGTCCTTCTATTGTCGCCATATTTAGTTTTCAATTCATTAACTTCCTTGACAATTATTTTCAAAACCTCATTAATATTTCCTAAAATCTTCTCAAGTCCAGCAATTATATTTTTCAATTCCTCTGCTTCTTTATTCAACTTATCAACTTCCATTGAAGTCAATTGCTGTAGTTTAGTTTCCAAAACAGCATCTGCTTGTTTTTTTGTCAATTTGAACTTTTGAACAAGCCCTTCCACTGCTTCGGTTTTGCCCTTAGATTTTTTAATCAAAGTTATAACAGCATCAATATTTTTCAAAGCAATCAAAAGTCCCTTGACAATCTCTTGTCTGTCTTTTGCTTTTTTCAATTCATATTCCGACCTCTTTGTAATAATTATCTTTCTATGAATAACATATTCTTCGACAACATCCTTCAAATTCAAAATTTTTGGTTGCCCTCTAACCAAAGCCAAAAAATTAACATTAAACGAATCCTGCATCCGAGTGTATTTATACAACGAATTAATTACAAATTTAGGATTAGCCTCTTTTTTCAATTCAAGCACAACCCGAATTTTCCCTTTTGAAGATTCGTCCCTTAAATCAGAAATGTCCTTTATTTTTTTGTCTTGAACCAGATTAGCAATTTGAGTAAGCAAAGTTGTTTTGTTAAGCATGTAAGGAATTTCCGTGATTACAATAACCTCTTTATTTTTTACCCCTTGTAAAGATTTTTTATTAAAATCTTTCGGGGCCTGCTTCTGCAGGTTCTCGCGCCTCCTTGGTGTACGCCCTTGGGTGTTAGTCTCAATAGAAGTTTTCCCCCTCATTATCAATCTTCCTCTACCTGTCTTATACAATTCAACCATATCTCCATGAACCAATCCTCCAGTCGGAAAATCAGGACCAGTAATAATCTCGCACAATTTTTCAATTGTAATCTCTGGTTTTTTTATGTAAGCGATAATAGCATCGCAGACTTCAGTTAGATTATGCGGGGGAATATTTGTTGCCATGCCGACAGCAATTCCTGTCGCACCATTAAGCATCAGCGTCGGAAGTTTTCCAGGAAGCAACTTAGGTTCTTTTGTCGAACCATCATAATTAGGAACAAAATCTACAGTCTCTTTATCAATATCTTTTAACAACTCTAAACTTAAATTTCTTAATTTTGCTTCAGTGTTATGATTAACAAATCCGTTAGCAATAAATGAATGACATTTACTATTTACTTTAATAGAATACACATTTCTTAATTTCCCTGTTTTCCTAACCTCAACTAATTGGTCAAAATAATATTCATTCTTCAAAATAAAATCAATTAATTTTTTATCTTCCTTATCAATTAATTTAACTAATTGTTTATAATTTTTTCTTAATAAATTATATCTATCAAAATTATTCTTCATTATAAATTCCCCAGAATATTTAGTCCTAAAATAATCACTTAAATGTGGAACAAAATCATTTTTACTCATCCTCATAGAGTTAATTCTTTTAATTTCTTTTAGCTTATTATTTTTTCGTTTAGAAAAAAATCCAATTTCTTCATAAAATTTAAAGATATTGCTATACCCTAGAACATAAATCTTTTTGCAATTATTTCTTTTATCCACATAAGGATTCCCAGTAACAATTCCAAAATTTAATAAAATTATTTTTAATTGACTAATTAAAATATCGCTCTTAGAATCATAAGTCAACTGAAGACTTTTCCCTCCATGTCTTTTATCATTCACAACTTGAATACTTCCATCCCCTTCAAATAAACCAATCAAAAAATTCTTAATTTCCTTTTTCCCCGAACACAAAACAGAAAAAGGAATCTCTTTTTCATGTGACTTTTTATTCTTAAATCCAATATTAATTAAAAACTTAACAACCTTTTGTTCATAAATACTTAATTCCTTACACCCTCCTTTAATATTCCTCTCATATAATTGCACTCCTTTAAATTGAGATTTAATAATGGATTTCACTTTATTATAAAAATCTATATCCTTATTATTAAATACAATTTGATTATTACGGCCACTATTGTGAAAACTTCCCTCGCTAACTAACGCTCCAAGCAAAAATGCCAAATTATTATTCATCTTCAACGGAAGTGGTATCTCATTTTTGAATCCTTTTTTAGGAAAATATCTTTTTAAATTACAAGTACTTTTAGAAAACAAATCGTGATTCCTATTAATTAAAATAACATCTCCCTCACTAACTTCTTCTAATAACTTCCAAGAAATCATAGGTTTAAAATTTGCACCAATCTTCCAAATTAGAACAGGATGATTATAAGAACCTTCTAAAAAATAACCACTCTTAGACTTTACTCTAATTGTTTTATGCTTCCCAGAATTAAAAAATTTAACTGCTCTATTTTTTTTACCATCATAAGATAAAACATTCATATTAATCTTTGTTTCTTTCTTATCGGAAATATCTTTGATTTGCATAACCCCTTTATCTGTTAAAATTAATGTATCTCCTGTAACACAATATCTCATTGCTGCCGCAGAATCCCCGTCAACACTTCCAAAATTTCCTTGCCCAAAAACCAGAGGATACCTTAATGAAAAATCCTGCGTCATTCTAACCATCGCTTCATAAATAGAACTATCTCCATGAGGATGATATTTTCCCATAACATCTCCTACAACCCTCGCTGACTTCTTAGTTGGAGTGCCAGGCTTCAACCCCATTTGGTTCATTGCATATAAAATTCTTCTCTGCACTGGCTTCAACCCGTCCTCAATTGAAGGAATCGCCCGAGAAACAATAACACTCATTGCATAATCCAAATATGCCTTTTTCATTTCTCCAGAAACTTCTGTCTGAATAATTCCTTTTTTCTCATCTTCAGCAACTTTCGAATCAATAATAGGTGTCATTATTCTTTATTCTCAATTTCATTTAATTCTTGTTCTGTCTCAGAAGTTTTCTTCCATTTAACATCAATTACATCCCATTCTTTTTCTCCCTTACAAGTATGCACCGCAGTTCCACTTTCAATGCATCCTTTATAATTAGTAGTAAGTTTTTCTCCACATTTTAAGCATTCTACAATTGCTTTCATTCTTCCTCCTCCACTTCCTCACTCTCTTCATAATTTATTAATAACTCATTTTCATCATCAATTTCCAAATGAATGTGTCCGTCTTTGTTTTCCCTTAACTCTTCTAACTTTCCAATCCATTCTTCAATTTCATCATCTCCAAATGAAACCTCAGTTATATCTACTTCTTTTTCTTCTTCAACTATTTCATCCACATCAACATCTTTATTATCTTCATTCTCTTCTGGATGTTCCTCTAAATATTTTTGCTTTTCTTTTTCAATTAATTCAATATTTTTTTGTAATTTTTCTTCTTCCATTATGCTACACCTTCTCTCTTCTCATTCATATATTTAATAAATTCTTCTTCTGTTAATTCTTTTTCTTTTATGTCCTTTCCTTCCCAATCACATTTACGGCATTCCCAGTTGTCTGCTTTTTTTCCTTCACCAACAAGAATAACTCCAACCTCATCGCTACCGCACTTTGGACATTTACGAACTTTGAAAGTCTTGACATTCTTTATTTCTATTTTTCCTTTCGTTGAAGAATCGTCAGATTGCTTCGACGACGTAGAAGACTTGTTCTTCTGCATTGCTTTTTCATATTCTACAGGAGAATCATAACCTTCCAAAATCCATGCAGGAGTTAATAATTTATTTTTTGTCATTTTCTTAAAATTCTTCAAAAAATTTATTTAAAATAACTTTAGTATCAGGAGTTAATTTAATATCTTTTAATTCTTCTTTGCTAAAAAAACTAAACCCTGCCCCTTCTTTTAAAGAAATCTTTGATAAATCATTTAGTGAAGCTAAAAAAACATGTACTTCATTAGGCCTATTATTTAAAGGATAATTAGAATTAAACAAAAATTTTGGAGAAATTTTTATTCCTATTTCTTCTTTCAACTCACGAACAATCGCATCATTAACAGATTCATTACTTTCAATATGCCCTCCAAAAAATGCCCAGCATCCAGAACAAACAGGATAATCTAATGTCTTCTTTTGAAGTAAAACTTCTCCTTTATTATTTTTAATTATACAAGCTGTTACTTTTCTCATTTTATACATCTAACTCCGCATTTAATGCATTCTCTATAATAAATTGTTTTCTTGCTTGAACATCGTCGCCCATTAGCATTGAAAAAGTGTGGTCTGCTTCAACAGCATCTTCAATAAAAATCTTTTTAATATTTCTTGTCTCAGGATTCATAGTAGTATCCCATAGTTGGGTAGAACTCATCTCTCCAAGACCCTTAAACCGCGTAACATTAAGATTTTTTTCAGAAATTTTAATGCTCTGAGAATCTTTGATTGTCGGCGCTTTAGTTGACCCAAGTTTCTTAGTCATTTCTTTAAGTTCTTCATCTGAATAAACATAATAATCTTTTTTCTTCCTAATCCTGTATAAAGGAGGCATCGCCACAAAAATATTTCCATTCTTAATTAATTCTGACATGAATCTAAAAAAGAAAGTCAAAAGCAAAGTTTTAATGTGCTCTCCATCAACATCAGCGTCGGTATTATGACAACAAAGTCCTCCAAACCCTGCAATAAAATTCTCGTCACCCTCAACAGAAAAATCATAAACAAGTTTACTGCTTGATTTAATCTCTTTTATTGACCTTACCTCTAAAGCTATTAAATCATTTGCAATATTCTTATACACTTTATTAATAGACTTCGATTTTGAATTAATCTTTTTTTCTAAATGATTAGCATTTTTATGGTCTCTCCAAACTTTCTTTAATCCAATTAGATCTTCCCTTGAATTAACAGACACAACATAAGCTACATGATTAGACTTAATTTTTTCATTCTCTCTCGGCTCCTTTTCACTTATACTACTTACTACTCCAAAAGAAGATAACAAGTAAGACAATTGGCTAGCCATATCTCTTGAGGTGGTTGTAAAAGATATATTAGACTTAGAAATTGTTCCATCCCCAAGAAAATACATTCTCAAAAAATCTAACTGCATCTCTTTAGATACATTGAAGATTATATCTGGAAATTTTTTATTATTTGATTTAAATTCCATAAATCCAAAAAACGATTTCCATATTAATGACGCTATTCGATTAACTAACTTTAATTCATGACATCTGCCAGCCGTTTTAGACAACTTTGGACTAACTCCAAATACATTATAAAAACACCTGTCTAATTCATTAACTAAATTCACATTATTATTTCCAATTGAAAGCCTAATCCCATTCCTCTCTGAACATGACCCTTCAACCAACCAGAATCCAATCAACTTAATTAAATTATTATCAACTCTTACATACCTATTAATTCCCTTACTCTTATAATGGCGGGGGCAAATCTTAACATCTCCCAACTCCCTAATATCTTCAAAAGACAATTCCGAAAATTCTATATAATTTTTAACTTTATTTCTCCCAGAATTACTATAATAATTATTCCACAAATTTTCCAAAATTGAACTTTCAATTTTTACATAAGGCAATATTTCCTCTTCTCTAATATCTAACAATGCTAAATACTTTCTAAAATTGTTTAACAAAGGTTTTTTCTTTCCTTTTTCCCAGTCATAATATGTGCATGGTTGTTTAATCCCAAGTTTATTACATATATATTTTTGAGAAAACTTCTTCAACTTTCTTCTCTTTATCAATACATTTCTAATCTCTTCTGAAATAAAAACTCGTTTCTCAGTTAATTTATGATTTTTTCCGTATTTATCAATTACCCTCCTCTTTAATAATTCTTCAACACTTTTTCCTCGTACATATATCTTATCTTTTATCTCTCCAGCATTTTTCATAAACAATTCTAACACATCAATACTCTCATTTTCTCCTTTTTTATAAAGAGATAAATTTTTCGGTGCAACAATAAAGTTTCCCTTTTTTATTTCATTACCTTTTTTCAATTTTATTTTATTTTTTTCAAAAACAAAAACACTATGGGATGAAGTAACCCTAACATTTCTACCATATGACGTCCTAATTTCAAACATATTCTCTTCAATTGGATGAGATATAACAGATTTGATTTTTTTAAACTGGGTTTTATTATTCTTTATTCCAAAACACAAAACCTCATAATCATTAAAATTAATTTGATGATTTTTACATTTATCAATAAACTCTCCTATCTTTACAAATTGTATCTCTCCTGAAGAATTTCTAACAAAAGTTGTTTCCTTTCCATCAACACTCATAATTATAATTTTTTTGTATCTCAACTTTTCCAAGTTAAACTGCTCACCAACACCAGTGCCAATTGCAACAATCATATTTGTTATTTCCTCGCTCGAAAGCGCCTTCACAGGATTCGCCTTTTCAACATTTAGTATTTTACCTCGCAACGGAAGTATAGCTTGATTTTCTTTATTCCTTGCCTGCTTTGCACTATTATGAACAAATACTCCAGAAGACAAAGCAAAATTATGCGTCTTAGGGACCTCAATATCATAAACATGAATCCTCTCATTAAGAATTTCTATTTTCTTTATTTTATGATTAAAATTTCTAACTACTTCAACCATCATTTCTGTATCACTATTAAAAAATCTTGAACAAAAAGTTTTCATCATTAAAACGCAGTTATCCTTATTTTCCCTTCGAGTCTTTTCAAAAGATTCAAGAGTTCCATTATCTTCAAGAACTTTTTTCATTAACTTAATTGTTCTATCATAATAAATTTTATTATAAGCTTTCTTTCTTTTTTCTCTAAATTCCGGAGTCCATTGTTCTTTAGTTTTCTCACTTCTCCACACTAAAAGATCTTTATTTTTCCATTGCTCTTTTGCTTTTTCAGAAAGATAAATTTTTGCCTCAGGATTTTCACTAAAAAACTTCTTAATCTTTTCTGAAGCTTTTTTTCTATTTTCTAGATTACTCCAATATTCCTTTTGAGATTTTTGAAGAATCATTTTATTTAATTCAACATACTCTGGATTATTTTCACAAAATTCTTTAAATTTCTTACTCATAAATTCCTTATAATCATTATTTTTCCATTGCTCTTTTGCTTTTTCAGAAAGCCTTTTATTAACTTCCGGCTGCTTAGCCCATTGACTCATTTTTTCTCTATATTCTTTTGTTTGATGAGCTTTTCTTGCTTTATCTTTAATATCTTCTCTGTGAAGAGTTTTATCCAAATGCTCTGTATGTAATAGAAGATGATCCTCTTTAGTCATCCGAATTATATTACTTGGATTATTATTTCTCTTATTAAAATCAATATGATGTTTATGGTCTCCCTGCTCATTAAAATAAATTCCTTTTTCAAGATTATATTTATCTGCAAGAAGATGAGTAAAAATCCATGTTTTATTCTGATCCCAAACCATTTCATAACCTTCAATAGTTATTCTTCTCCCCATCTTAGAAATCCGTTTATGGAAAGGCATTAATGAATCTGTTTTAACCAATTTTTTAGCTTCCTTATATGATCCATCTCTTAACATAAATTTATGATCTTCAGTACAAATAATTTTTTCATTATTATCCAAAGTAACTTTAATAACCGAAGCATTTTTTTTAGTAATACGAGGATTTTTTATTTTTCCTATACTGACACTACCATTTTTAGCAATAGTATAACAAAAATTAATTTTTCCCTCATTATCTTCTTCAACTAATTCTTTAAAAGAAAGATTTCTTCCATCCGCCAAAGCTAACTTTGTATCTCCAGAAAAACAACCGCCTGCACTTTCTCCTTCCACTAAATACAATTCTGTATTATCTGATTTTTTATTTGAACAATCAGTAAGTTTACCTGGCAAGCCACCTAATGAAAACACGTTTTTTCTCCGAACTAAATCTTTGGCTTTTTTAGCAGCCAGTCTTGCCTTGGCAGAATCAAGTGCCTTAGATAAAATGTTCTTCACCACCGACGGATTTTCCTCGAAAAACTCTGATAAAGCAAGTGTCACAACAGAATCAACAAAACCCTTAACTTCAGAATTGCCAAGTTTTGTTTTTGTCTGCCCTTCAAACTGAGGGCTCCCCATCTTGATACTAACAATCGCTGTAATTCCTTCACGAACATCTTCTCCAGAAAGATTGCCATTTTTCAATGCCCCTTTTTTTTTGGCATAATCATTAATTACTCTTGTCAACCCAGTCTTAAACCCGAAAATATGCGTCCCCCCCTCAACAGTATTGATAGTATTTACAAAACCAAAAATGTTTTCCCGATATCCTGTATTATATTGAATCGCAATTTCCAAGATAGTTCCATTTACCTCTCTCTTAAAATAAATCGGTTTGTGCAGAACCTCTTTTGACTTATTAATCCATTTCACAAATTCAATTAAACCTCCAGAAGAAAAAAATTCCTCTTTCTTATCTTTTATCTTGTCATGTAAATTAATCTTCAACCCTGCATTTAGAAAAGATACTTCTCTAAACCTGCTTTCTAAAACTTTATAATCAAAATCAAGTATAGAAAAAATCTCCTCATCAGGCCAGAAAATAATCTTTGTCCCGGTTTCTCCATTATTGCATTTTCCGATAATTTTTAATTTTGTCTTAGCGTCCCCTCTTGAATATTCTTGTTGGTAAATTTTTCCTCCCCTCTTTACCTCAACAACTAATTTTTTTGACAGAGCATTTACGCAGGAAATTCCAACTCCGTGTAATCCTCCTGAAATTGCGTAAGATTTTTTGTCGAACTTTCCTCCAGCATGTAATTTTGTCAAAGCAACTTGAACCGCAGGAATCTTGAACTGGGGGTGCATTTCCACTGGGATTCCTCTCCCATTATCATCAACTGTCACAGAACCATCTTTATTTATTGTGACTTTGATTGAAGTGCAATACCCTGCAAGCGCCTCATCAACAGAATTATCAACTGCTTCGTAAACTAAGTGATGTAATCCTTCCTTACCAGTAGAGCCAATATACATTGCTGGGCGCTTTCTGATGCCCTCAAGTCCTTCAAGAACTTTTATGTCTGATGCCCCATATTTGTTTTTCATTTTATTAAATTGTGCAAAAAATCTGTTCAGATTTAATTGATTTATACCAAAAAAAAGGGGTAATCCTTTATAAACTTTTCTACCTAAAAAAGTAATTTGTCGTCGGGAAAAGGTAAAAAAGTTAATTTAAAAGTTATTTTCTACATATACAAATAACTATGCTTATTTGCATTATAAATTTAAAAAAAGATAAAAAAATAATAAAAATTATTGAATTTCTTCTGTTTGTGCTGGTGCAGCTGCTTGTTGTAAACATTCAATAGCAATTATATTGATTGTCTGGTTTCCAACAATTAATGGGACTTGCTGACATGTTGCTGCTTGTTCAGCTACAGAAAGTATTGCTTGATTATATCCATACTGTGCACTATTAAGCTGATTTGCCTGATTCCAAGATGCATACATTCCAAGACTAATATATCCTAAAGCCAAAACCAAAAGCACAATCAAAGATGTTACAAAAATCGCTTGTTTTTTATTTGATTTCATTTTAACCTCCTTATAATTATTAATTCAAACTGATTTAAAAACTTATTGTCTGATTTAAAAATCAGAATTTCCAAAAAATTCTAAAACATTTTCAGAGCCATTTTCTTCCTCTGAAATCATCTTAATCAAATCCCTTAAAAAATTAAGTTTATCTTTCTCCATTTGTTCTTTGAGAGAATCTGTCACATTTAAATCATAATCATAAGACGCCACCAATTCATAATCTCCAATTTTGTAGTTTCTAATTAGTCTTCCATCTAAAACTTCAGCTCTGGTTGTCTTAATAGAAATATTTCCAAATTCTTGGACAAGAATCTGCCTTTCGTCGTCAGTCAAATTTTGTAAAATAAATTCCGGAACTTCTATTAAAACTGATTCGTTTCTTCCCTTAATTTTGCCTTCCTGTAAAACAATTGATAAAGAAATAACTTCCTCTTCTTCATAAACAAACCTTATATTCAAATCCCCCTTACTAAAATTTAAACCAATTGTAGAAAGATTAATTTCAAAAGTTTGAAAATCACTCTCTAAATAATTTATACCAAAACCTTCTTCTAATTCAAAATAATCAGTAGAAACAAGAATTCTATCTTTTAAAACTTCAAATTGTATATCGTCGTCGCTAAGCGCTATGGAACCATCAGTCACGCTCCCTGAAACCAACTCTGCAGTTTGGGCTTTTTCTAAATTATAAACAAAAGGTTCATTTGCTGAAGTTTTCCCAGAAATAATTGTCTCAAAACTTAAAGAAACTTGTCCGGTTGTTGTAAACCAAAATAAAGAAGCAAATCTTTCATAAAGAGAAGAAATAACTCCTCCTGTTATTGTGGGCTCTTCTACAACTTTTTCTTTAGATTCCTTATCTTCTTTAGCTTCTTTCTTATCTTCTTTAGCTTCTTTCTTATCTTCTTTAGCTTCTTCTTTAGTTATTTCGACTTCTTCAGATTCTATTGGAACATCAATTACTTCACTTGTTTCTGTTTCAACAACTTCTTCTTCAACAACTTCTTCTTCAACAACTTCTTCTTCAACAACTTCTTCTTCAACAACTTCTTCTTCAACAACTTCTTCTTCAACAACTTCTTCTTCAACAACTTCTGTTTCTGTTTCAGCCTCTCCAACATTATCTATTATTTCGGTTGTTTCTGTTTCAATCTCAACCTCTCCACTAACAGATTCTTCCCCTATATCTTTTTTTTCCTTTATCACTTTTGATTTAGAATATACATTAAAATCAAATGAAATTTCCGGATAGACTTTTTTAATTCCCATTAAGCCATAACCCATCCCCTGCCCAGAAAGATTTTGCCCTTGAATATAATATGTTCCTTCTATTGGTTGCTCAGAAAATACATCTTCCAAAGCAAATTCATATCGCTGGTCCGAGGTTTCAAAAACAACTATTGAAGATGCAGGAATAAATTCTCCGTTGTTTAAAGATAACTTCAGTATTCCATCTAAATTTTCGCCTTCAGAATAATTGGCTTCCAACTCTAAAACAACATTACCAGACAAATTAAACTGGAAAAAATACAAGCCGAGAACCAAAATAATGATGCTTCCAAAAATTATAAAGTATTTTTCTTTTTTCATTTTAATTTGTTACCTCAATTGTTGTTGTAACATCTGTAAAAGAAATTCCCTTTCCTGAATCCAAATAAACAGAAATCACATCTCCTGCTTTAAAATTTACAATCCCTTTTGACTGGGTGTCATAATCCACTTTAATCCCAAAAGAATCCGCTCCTAAAACATTCCTAAATCCAACTTCTTCACCATTTTTGTATATAACAATTTCAACCTCGCTGTATCCAACAGATTTTGTAATTTCTAAATTAGTTGAAATTCCTGTAATACTTCCGTCCCTAATCATAACATATCCTTTTTCTGTGCTTCCTTGAATTCCGCTCGCCATATTCAAAAAGCCGGCGCTGTTTATTTTCTCGCTACCAAAGTGTAATAATAATCTTGTATCGCAAACCGGCGTCGGTGCTACGTCCTGAAATTCCTCGCTTGAAGAAGTAACCACAAAAAGTGGCTTATCACTATAATTAATTTTAAAAATAACTATGCTCGTGTTCTCAACTTTTTCTATATCAATCTCGTCGGGTAAATCACTAAAATTAATTTGTACTATGTCTTTGTCCTCGACAATAATTCCTTTTTCTTCTACAAAATCCTTAATTTCTTGTATTGTATCTTTTGTATCGGCAAAAACGCCAACTGTCAGAATTATAATTATAATTACAAAACACACCACTATCTTTTTCATTATAAAAAGAACAAATAATAATATTTAAACATTCCCCTTAGTAAAATGATTATGAAAAGTTGTTTTAATATTTTAAGTCGTAAACGTGCTGTTTTGGATGTTGTTTTATCTCGGTAATTTCTTCTCACTTTATCTTACCAGTTTCATAATCTGGAACTGCTATTTCCATTCCCTCCTCCAACTCAGAAACCTTTAGCCAATTTTTCTTTAAAATAAATGGCTCATGGAAATCTCTAATTTGCTTTGTCCACTCAGAAAGTTTTAAATAGTTGTCATCGTTATCCTCATTTATGGAAAAAATTGTTGTTAAAGTTGACATTCCTGCAGAATTTAAACAAGAATTTAATTTAGCATTAGACAAAATTGTTAAACAACTTGTAATGAATTTAAAATTATCAGTAATTAATGAAATATCTGAGATTCCTGAAAATGATTTTAGAGAAGTAAAAGAATCTGTTGTCAAAGAAGTTATCGAATCTATAGAGCAAACTTCTAAAAAACTCAAATCTGGAGAAATCAAACCAATGACTTTAACAGAATTAGATTCTTTAATGGGCTTAAAATGAGTTTTGAGTTCATCATTACTCCTGCTTTGGAAAAAATCCTTGATAAACTGGCTCGTAAAAACAAAATCCTTGCTATTGCCATTAAAAAAAAGATAACACAACTCATCAACAGTGATCTCACTTTCATTAATCATCTCAAAAATCTCAGGGAAGACCTCAGCAAATACAAAAGAGTTCATGTTGGAAGTTTCATCCTCATGTTCAAAATCGAAAACAATATTCTTATCTTTGACAGATTCAGGCACCATGACAAAGCCTATTGAATTATCCCTCACCAAATAAGGATGCTCTGCAGTTGTATTAATCGCCCGACCAGATTCTGTGACTAACTCGTAAATCGGTTTTTGCCCCATGTCTAATAATTCTTTTACTTCTTCTGGCTCCGGAAGTTTCGTTTAAAGAAAGAACATATTGTCCTGATTTGACATCTTGAATTGAAACTTTTTTTATTTTGTATTTAGAAGAATTAGTCATAGGAACATTTAAATAATTATTGTCATTATTTACATCACTTAGTGTTAATAGAGTGTTGGGTTCGACCATTCCGTTTGAACCCATTTTAAATGTAGAGGCGCCGTGGCTGAAATTTTTTTTGTTGCGACTAATCAACGCGATTTCTTTGTTTTTTTCTTCCCCATTATTATCATAAATTTCTGGAATTTGCTTGATTTCTAAGCCACGGATTTTTTCGTTTTTCATCATTTTCAATATTTTTCAGGGCTTTTATTTGTTTTCCAGTGTTTCCAACCTGTTTAATATTTGTTGGTTTTGTGATTTTAAATTATCTCTTTCTGCTTTTAGTTCTTGTATTCCAAGCCATAAAGCCATCTGGATTTCTTGACCTGAAAGCTGTTTGTCGCTTCCTCTTTCAAATATAACGTGAAAATCTTCTGCAATTAAACCGATTTTGTTTTTGCATTTCTCGTCGATGTCGTTGCAAAGTTCGGGTTTGAAGTCGTAAGTGTTTACAGGAATTTCTGCGATTTTGTCTAAAATGTTATTAACATAGACTGGCTCTATGTTTTCTTTGAATGTTCGTGAGGAACTTGTTGTAAATTGTGCTTCTCCTGCGTCTATTTCCGAGTAAGTTCCTGTTCCTATCTCTAAATCATGGTCTGGCGCCGTCGTTCCGATGCCGACATTATCTCTCACGTAAACATTACCTTGAAAATATCCTGACCAGGTATCGTTTGAATCATCCATATATGCTAAATATGCCTCAGAACCATCTGTAGTAACCTCAATAGCTGATTCAAGGAAGCCAGAAAATCCACGAGAACTAGAAATATTTTTACTAACACCAAGAACACCAATACCTACTTGTTCTGTCCCCCAACCAACTGCAAGTGCACCTCTTGTGACGTTGTTAATTAATGAATATCCCACAACTGCAGCCGTTGGATCCTCATTTGGACCAAAATCAGTAATAGTAACTCCTAGTCCTACAGAAAAATTTACACCAAAAGGAGCAGGCAAATCCATTAATCCTGTTGTTATTTGCCCTTTCAAGGCCCCAGACTCAACAATATGTAATTTCCCTGTTGGCTCTGTCGTTCCGATGCCGACATTGCCCGCTGTTGTAACCATAAACAAATCCCCGTCTGCGTTAGCAGATGATGAAACCGATAAATTGCCTATGACTTCTAAATTAAAATCTGGGGTACTGTCTCCTATGCCAACGTTGGCTGTGCTATCATTTTGAGAAAGCGTAAATAGGTTTTCATAAGTGTTGCCATTCCAGCGGTGAACCTGAAACAATCCATGAGTACCTAAAATCACTTCTACACCTCCGGGATTGCCAATGGAGTCATTGCCACTTACCTCAATGCATCCACCATTAGTAGCGTCAGTGTTAGCGTACATTCCGATGAAACCGTCACTTGCACCGCCAAAAATGCCAGCGGACTCTCCTGCTAAAGTTGGTATACTGCTTGGAATAAATGGTTTTACTCTTATCGAACCGTTTACCTCCAGTTTTTCTGTCGGGTTTATAGTGCCGATTCCGACATTCCCGGTCACATTATCCACAAAAAACAAAGACGCATTATCAGAATTATTCACAAGCAAACCGCCGTTGTAGACGTGTAGTTTCTGTCCAGGACTCGTCGTTCCGATGCCGACG
>Ga0222658_1000321_pt1 | contig 26591 bp, 28 predicted proteins | sample AntAcemetagen476_FD_179830 | JGI IMG/M metagenome (GOLD analysis project Ga0222658, IMG submission 179830) | Saline water microbial communities from Ace Lake, Antarctica - #476 | ecosystem: Environmental > Aquatic > Non-marine Saline and Alkaline > Saline | place: Antarctica: Ace Lake... | reverse complement strand
GTTTAAGTCTATATCACTTTCAACTTCGTTACCCCATATATCCCAACCTGGAGTCTTTTCTCTGGCGAATAATTCTATTCGTGGTAGGTCTCCGACTAAGGTAACAATTCTGTCCTTAATGCACTCAGGTTTTTTACTGTGTCTTTCTTTCGGAATACCTATGTATTGGTCTGCTTTGCAACTATTCTGAACAAGATACTTTCCCTTTGTTCCTATGTAACAAAACTCACACGATTTTCTTGTATATTTACTAAGAGTTGCATTTACGCCATTAGTTGTTTTTGCTACCTTGTTCCATACAAATCCTACTGTTATATACCTAAAACCCCACAAATTCATAACTGTTTGTATTTTATCTACAAAATTATCTGTTACCCATAAAAATAGTATTGAATCTTCGTGAGAAATATCTTTTATTGGCAAAGAACAAATATCATTGATAGACATTGTTTTGTATGGGACATCATAAGTGTTTATCCCTGCCTTAGTTTCTTTTATGTATTTCAGATTCCAAGGGGGGTCTGCATATATTATCTGATATTTCATCTCAACTCCTTTGTAGGTTTATCTTCTTTCTGATTTCAGCTTTGGCTTGGTTGTAGCCATCTGTATGGTGCATAACATCTCTACTTCTATTTGAAGCATTTTTCTCTTCACCAACCATCTCTAACATCTTCTCTTTCTCTAACTTATCTAAGGCTATGAGGGCTTGGTCTAACTTATCTGGGTCTGTCAACAGTGGTTTCTTTAATTCGTTATCTTTGTGCCACAACACTATATCTTCTAACACCTCTCGTTTATTCATACATAGCCTCCCATTCTTCACATTCCCTACAAGAGCATTGTTTCTTTCCAACATCATCTTTATAGGTTATAATTTTATTATTGTGGTCTAAGTAATGATTATCTTTGTTATGTCCGCATATTTTACATTTCTTCGGCTTATCCATCACTCCTCCAATTCTTTTTCGTATCTTTCGATCTGCTGTTCTAAATAGAGTTGCATAGCGAATAAATCGACCCTGTTCCTTGAAGTTAATAGTAGTTGTTCCTCGGTTATGCCTCGTTTATCTAATGCCCACTGTTTAAATTTGGCTGACCTGCCTGTGTTGTGCGCTACGAAGAAGTGCTGACCGCCTGTAATACAAACTCCGCAATCTAAGTTCCACCGTAAAGAATGCGTGCTTTTGCCAATAATATGGTGTGCGTGTAAACAAGAGCCTTCTATGTGCTTATATTCAGATTGCATACCGGCTCTCAATTTGACTGCTTTAGCCCATAATTTATCAAGCTCTTTAATTGTAGGTCGAAAATCTTTACGGATTTTAGGCTTTTTCATTCTTCTCCAAATCTGCTATTATCTTCTTTAAGATTTCTTTAATATGAACAGGCTTCATCTTTTGTTCTCCCTCATTTCGTCTTTTTCTTTTAGCGTAAATTCCCTAAACTTATTATACTCTGGCATAAACTTGACTTGTATTTTTCCGACTTCGCCATGCCGTTGTTTTTCAACATAGATTGTATATTCATTTGCATCACTATCCCAGCTAAGCAGTATAACCGAATCTGAAAATTCCTCTAACACGCCACTCCACTTCAGGTGATGTATATGAGGCCTTGATTTATCCTCTGATGCACTGCCTCTATTTAACTGTGATATATTTATTACCCCAAAATTCATATCTTTTGCAAGCTCACCTATTCTAATTAGATAATCTTCTATGGCGGCTTTCTTATCCATTCCATCTGCTTTCACCATTTGGATATAATCCACTATTACAAAATCAGGTTTTATGAGATCACACACTCTTAATAAATCGTCAAAGGTTCTTCCGTATTTATTAGTTAAGAGTACATTCTTTTCTATAGCCCAAGATCTAAATAACTTTTTCTTCTCATTATATTCAGATAGAGCATGCCCCTGCCGGAGTTTAATGTTATCTATCTCGCATATATGAGTAATCATTCTTTCGCACATCTGTTCCTCTGTCATTTCAATGGTAAAATCTATGATTGTTAGGTCGTTGCTAGCCATTTGGCATAACAAGTGAGTAACAAGTGCTGATTTTCCATGTGAGGTTCTGGCCCCAATAGTCAAAACTTCCTGCTTATGCAGTCCCCACAAGATCTCGTCTAAGTCTCCTAAACCAATCTTGTACTTCGGTTCCGTTCCGCGCTGTATTATATTCTTGTCCAATTCGTCGAATATTTGCCAAAGCGGCCTTAGCTTTAACTGCTCTGGCGCAATATCTTTCGTATACTTCATTAGGTGCTTTCTCCCTTCTAAGCTGAAATAGTGCTTGATTTGTAGCTGTTATGAGTTCAGTATAGATCTCTATGGCAAGCGCTAGCTCTAGTTCAAAGTCTCTTATCCTCTTACGAGCCGCTTTCATTCTGTCTAATATGGTCTGAATTTCCTTTATTGATTTACCTTTAAAGGTCATTTTCTGTACTCCGGCTTGACATATGGTTTGTCGCTCCTAAGTGTAGGTTGCTTTTTTACTTCTAAAGGAGCATCTATTTTATTTAGCCAGTTTGTTACAAATTTACGAGTTTTTTGCCTACCTGGGTTGTTAGTTATCCACACATCCATCTTGGATAGTTCGCGATCTATATCTATGCCTTTATAGGCAGGGCTAGATTTTAGGCTTTTAATAAATTCAATATCAGATAGTCGTGCCGTTTTAGGCTGGTCATTTCCGCTTACCTTATCTTTACTTAACTTAACTTCTATTATATTAGGCAGGACATCTCCACGAGGGCTCGACGAGTGCTCTGCGAGGTGTTGATTATCTGGTAGTTTTGATGCTGTAGGCCTATCTATCCTCTGATGTTTCAAGAAGTTAGGTAAATAGTAGTATTGTTGATTATTAACTTTATACCACTCAACCTTTATAGATACCTCTTTTTTAAGCATATCTATATTTATTTTGTCATCATACGGAAATATCTGCGCTTTTAAGAGCTTACTGTGGCCTTTTCCTTTACCTTCATCATCAGCAAAGTTCCATAGCCCTATATAAAATAGCCTAGCGGGGAATGATAGCGTTGCTATTTCTTCATCACTCCAAAATTCAGGATCAATCATTCGTTTTCTTGCCATCATTTTCTCCTATAATAAATCGCCCATATCTGCTTGTCGCTCATCAGCCAAATCCTGCGGCCTATGTTAAGTTTTTTTGCTACTATCTTACGCGCGGCAGTTAGGTTCATTTCATACCCCACAGCACCGACAAGGTGATCATTCCTGCGCTTGCCCAATACAGTGCCTTTGGATAATTATGTTCAGCTAAACATACCACGCCGATAATTACATAAACCACCAAAAGGCATTTCATTAATATAGTGCTAATCATTTTGTGCCTCCTGAATAAAAGTTGCCCAGGGAAAAGAGATTACCTTTTTGTGTCTGCGAGGACAACCCCGGGCATAAAAATAGCCCGACTTCTCGTCGAGCTTGGTTAGTTTTATTTAGTTTCTCTTTCATTTTTATATCCTCGCATTTGATTGTTAACTGATTATATCAAATTTCCTTGATCTTGTCAAGCTTTATTTAATAAAATATTTGCAGAAAGTTTTGCCATTCTGTTTTACTCTATAACTCTCTACTGTGTAACCTGCCTGCCGGATATCATATATCCTGGACGCGAGCCTAAAACATCCAAACATCTTTAGCGCCTGCAGGCCTGTCAGTCCCTTACCCGATCCTAGGTACTTTATTATCCTTGCTACTTGTGATAAATTGCTCATAGTGCCTCCTTTTTTATTGTTCAACCTCATTCGGTTCGCACAGATATAGGTCAAGTGTTTGGCTTGCCCATTCCCTGCATTCAGAGTTCAGTTCCTCAAATTCAGAGGTAGTGAGTGAGGCTGTTGATCGCCCTACCTTAATAATCTTATCACCCACTTTTAGCTCATAAGAGATAAACAGCATTCTAAGTATTTCTTTTGTTTCTTCTTTTGTGTAGCCTGTCTTATCTGATATGCCTTTTACGATTACACAATGAAAATATGCGTTCTGATTGTTACTTCTTTGTTTCTTATGCTTCTCTACTGTCAGGTCAATGTCACAGCCCTCAAGCGTGAATAGATGGTCTGTGAAATCAACACCCATTACAAGCTTGTTGTGGCTTATTGTGCCACGGAAGATAGGTTTCATTTTACCACCACAGTTAGTTCTCCTGCTTTCATGAAATAATAATTACCTATCCCGTGCTTAAAGTCAACCAACCATCTTAGCGCAGATTTTTTTGTTAAAAATCCTATCGCCCGTAGAGGGGTTGGCTCTCCTCTCTGCCAGTGGACTTCGTATATTACAAAATATTTTATTTTCGGTTTCACGTTACCTCCTTCCGGGGATGGGGCCGGGCAACCTTCGGAGTAAACCCGGCCTTATGGGGCATCCCTTAAAATGGTATGGTTTGATCCACGCCTGCCTCTGCCTACTTTAGTGCTTGTTCTTTAGGCTTACCTATGAACTCTACCCTGTGCGCGTTTATTTTAACTCTGTAATGCTTCTGTCCATCTTTTTCCCAAGACTCCTGTTTAAGCGAACCCTCTATGAGAACCTTTGAGCCTTTACCAATATATTCAGTGCAGTTCTCAGCCGTCTTGCCCCAAACAGTAACCTCAAAGAAATGCACTATATCCTTATCATTATACTTCTCATTGACCGCTATGCTGAATGAAGCAACTGCTGTCCCATTTGGGATATATCTTAATTCTACATCTTTTGTTAAGTTGCCACTAATGCCTATATGGTTCATATCGTAATCCTTTCTATGCTCTTGTACTTACGGTTCTGGTTTTGTTTATTTTAACCCCTGGTATGGGAAGTGTACCCTTAGTTGCGGATATGACTTTATTAATTTTGCTCTGGTCAGGTATCATATACTCACGCGGCAGGATTGATTTATCTATTACTTCTCCATTCCAACGTTCTATATAGCTGACACCTTCTGCTTTCTCTACTCTGGGTGCTGCGATAGGAGCCATCACCTCTGCTGCCTTTTCCTCGTATCTCTCGGCTTTGTCCTCTTTGCCTTCTTCCCGGGCTTTCTCAGCCTTAGCCTCTGCCTCTAAGCGTTTTTTTTCTGCTAAACGATCGAGTTTGTCCTGTTCCTCTTTGCGCTTTTTTTCTTGGATTTCGGTGTAGGTTATCATTTTCTTATCGCAAATACTTAATATATTCCGATAGATGCCAACAGGCTTTTTGAACAGGGTCATAATCCTCTTCTTTGCTTCATCTAAAGGCACCGTTATTTCCTTTCGCTGCGCGTCTAGTTCCTTTGCCTTATTGTTAGATACCTTACGGATATTGGCTATTCTCTCATACGATAGTTGATCCTTCACCACAATAGTCTCTATCTCGCGAGAGACGTTATCTGACTCTTGTACCGCTATGTCTACCACATCTGTGTTTATCGCCTTCAACTGTATTTCGCTCATTTTATTATCTCCTTTTTTCGACCATCAAATACAATTTCTATTGGTTTGACGGAATTGGGTAGTTTGTGAAATTTTACGTGAATAGATTGACTAATAAACACCATTAAGTTTTCTAATCTATTATCAGATTTGTTATTATTGATATGGTGTATTGTTTCTTTTGGTTTCATATATCTACCAAGGCATTCTTCTATTATAAGTATATGCTCATAAACATAACTTCCATTCATAGCTCGTGGATGTTTAGGACGATAGACTTTAACATATCCAAAAACTATTCTGCCTCCTTTCCAATTAGGATTATTTTTCCCAGAATATTCAGGAAACTTCTTTCCCTTGTTCCAGGATTCTTGCAATCCTTTTTCCCCTTTATTCCAAGGAGTGTGACCCTCTTTAAAGCAACTCTGCAAGCTAAAGGGCTTATGTCCTTTCTGGAAACCAAAAGGTTTTCCTTCTTTACTTATCCTCATAGAGCCTCCCATAAAAAATGACAGCTTTCGGGCAGATTGAGGATAAGCGGTTAGCTTTTCCAACCCTACAGCTGTCATTGTTATAGTCATAAAAATACCGCCTTCCTCAATCTGTCTAGAGTATACCATTATGTCACTCTCTTGTCAAGCATATTGTGCCTTTTCTTGAAATTATATATGTTCAAACAACTTAGGAACACACTCTTATCCGAAGTTTCTGTAAGCGGATAGATTTTGTAGCGATTTTCCATCAACTGGACACACATACGTTTTTTTATTTTTATTCCATTTTCTTCTGCTAGTATCTGGTACGCTGCCGTTTGGATATCAACAGAATGATAGACGCCAGAACCTGTTTTGATGTCTAAGAGCAATCCTTTTGCTTTTGATATTCTATCTGGCATACCAGTGAATCCTCGTTTAGATGTGTAGCGATGCTCTATCTCATCTTTAGTAAAACTTAGGTCATAGTCTTTACAGAATTTACGCCAAGATTCTAAGTAACCCATTATAGAGCTATCTACTGAATTTATATCCAGCGTGCCCAAATCATCTAATTGAGTAGCAAGGTGTACAGCAGAACCGAAGGCGCAGGCCCTTTCGAGTATGTCCTTTGGTACCATATCGAAATTGATTAACCCCGCCGTTTTTAATATATTCGTGACTCTAGGCTTGTTCATTGAGCTTATCCATTGTTTCCTTCTCTATTCTGGTCTGTGCTACTACACAACGATCCCTTAGCCATTGCTTACAGCTCTCAGGAAGCGCGGATATTTTAATCCGATATTCCTTGGCTATGAAATCTATCCCTATCTGGGTTGTTGATGCCTTAAACTGCTCTGAGATTGTAACCATCATATCAGTCTGTTCTTGCGTAGGTGCAGTAGGCATTGGTTTTTCACCTTGCGTGCCACCTTGCCCTGTTTCTGGCTTATTCTGGGGTATTGTAGCACTCTTTGCCTGCGGTTGACTCACTGCTGGCTTTCCTGCAGCATTACCGTCATCGTCATCACCTGTTGGTATGTTCCAAATCATACACATTAAGTATCTACGCCCATAAGAGGTAGATGAGGCCTTACCGTGTATTTTGGTCATATTAGCATTACCTTTGATGCCTACCCCATCTAAAGGAACATCATAATAGTATGTTTCTTTATGGCCTGCGGTATGCAACACATCAGAACAAATCCTGATACAACCCTCCGCAGTAGATTGCCCTTCATAGAATATTATAGAAAACCCCTCTTTAGTGTAGATAGGTTTTGCGCTTTCTATGATACCATCTAATCCTGCATATTTGCTGTGAGTCTGTGGATTGCTTTTTGTCTTAGCGACAGATGCTATATTAGCCTGTACGATAGCAAAAGAGGAAGCAAACACCTTCTTTGCTTCGTTAGCCTCAAATCTCTCTTTTAATGCAAGCAGTTTCTCAAGTTGCGCGAGGTCTGCCTTTCCTGCGATCGCCTTGCTTATTAAGTCATCTACGCTACCATTCGGAATTGGTACTATCTCTGGTTTTTCTACTTTTATTATCTCTTGTTTCTTCATCACATCTCCTTTACAGGTTGCATTGAGCATCTTCTGGCTCAATAATTTTGTCATAGTCCAATATCTTTTCTGCCTTTATGCTACCGATCTTGCCCAAGATTTCGTTTGCCTTTGCTATGGCTAAAGCTATTGCTTTATAATTAACTGTTTCTACTCCATATCTTGTTTCTGTATCTACTTCTTCAATTAATTCCTCTAACTCTTTAATGCTTAGTTTCATAATCCAACATCTCCTCTTATATCGCTTTCGTTAAAATCATCTAACGCTGCTTGGTCAGCCTCTGAGATTTGCAATTCATCTGCCTTTGCTATAGCATCTTCACAATATTGTAATGTTAATATACCATCTGCACGAAGTTCACCCATTTTCTTATACTTCTTTAAATAGGTTCTTGACCACTTACAAGCCTCAACCAACCCATCAATCTTTCTTCTCGCTTTTACTACATCTTTCTTTGCTTGATGTCCTTCATCTATTTGCCCTTTTGCATATTCAAAGCACCGCTCTGGCTCATTAGCAAATTCAGAACCTTGAGGAGTAAGTTGCTGTAATAACAAATCTATCTTGTCATAATTATTCCAACACTTTACTATTCTTTTAATATTATCATCAGCTTCTTTTTGTCTTATATGATTACCTGATGTTAACGATACCCCAGTTAAGAGCAACTTTCCTTTGGGCGTTGTAACATTTCCCCACTTATCTACTTTTAACTTCCCTTTTGTATAACTCATAACTCCCTCCTTGTAAAAATACTTTTAATCACTACTGCGATAAATACCATTACCATCTTGATGTTCATTTCTTCCTGCTTTCTTTTTGCATCTGCGCTTCTAACAGTTTATTGATCTGCCAGTTAATGGAAGATCCGTTATCATACTTTTTTTTGTTAAGCCACTGCTTAATTCTTTCGGGCATTCTTACTAAATACGATGTTAGCATTTTTTCTCCTTTCTGTTTGTTATCGTTTTATATCTCTTACGCCTAAAGTATATCATATTTTCAGAGCTTGTCAACAACTATTTTGCTATTTTAAATAAAAAAATAACCAGCTTGCTTTTTACGCAAACTGGCTGTTTTCTCGTCGAGGTTCTATTTTTGGAGTAGTTCTCTAAACATTGACATCATATACGGTGTAACTTTATTATCTTTGTAGGCTCTCCGAAACTTGCTTATTAAGATATTTTTTGTTTCTTGTTTTTCTTTACGGGTTGCGATTGCAAAAACATTAAGAGCTTCTTTTAAAGAGAGCCTTTTGTACGATTCAGCAAACGGTGGTAACTGGGCTTCTTTTATAGTACGCTTAAATGATTTAACTCCTAAATATTGTGCAGCTTCTTTGTAATCTACAGGTTCACCTTTTCGGATTCTACTTTTAAATTGTTTTCTATATGCTGACTTTTCAAAATCTTCTTTGGTTTTTGATACATTAGGAATGCGGTCTATCATATATCTATACATTAACTTTTGTGCTGCACTTCGTGTAACATACGATGGCGCTGACGTAATACCTGTGATAGACACAAAAGCAGTTACCTTTTTGCCTTCACCCGTTTTTTCCATTTTCTCATAGTTCTTAAACGAGAACGGCTTAGAGTAGTTTACTATATGTTTTGCTCTATCGTATATCTGGTCTACTAAGGGGTCTTTAAAATCTGATACCTCAACATTAAAGAAGTCTTTATTTTGCAACTGCTCATTTAAAAGCCCTATTAAGGGGTGAGCCTTGTTCCGTACTGTCTGTAATGGTCTTTGCGAATAAGCGTACACATCTTTAGCATAGGTAGGCAAAGATAACCTCTCAGGCGAGCCATCAGACTTAATTCTGCCTGTTTTAGGAAAGAAATAGTCTTTAGGCTCTTCGGGGGGCTTGCCTGTCAACACATACTGAATTACAGCACCTAATATAGAATATATTATACTTGCACCTAATACATAACTCATTTTATGGCTTAGTAATTTATCGCCGCTTCTTAGTCTTTCTGCAGTATTTACAACATCAACAGCCCCACCGCCATATTCGCGCCAGGAACCTAAGTTCCACCCTACCGAACGAATAGCAAGCATAAGAGTATCTTTTAGAGTTTTATTCCAAAATAGATTATCGTATATCAACTGACCCATTCTATTATCTACGCTATCCCACACAGACGCTAACTGGCCTTTTAATTGTTCATCAGTTATCTCTCCTGACTCCGCGCGCTCCATTTCATATTGAGCAAGTTTAGAAAATAACCCTAATTTACCAGTAGGGACATACCATTGCATTAAGGGTTTAGCAAGTGTTTCAAGTGTAGCTCCGAACACATTAAAAGGAATCTTCGCCACACCTTTCATTTTTTCAACACCAGATCCTTTTAAAACATCTCTAAATGTCTGCTCAAGTGCCTTAATCTGAGCGTTGTAGTAGTAAACGTCCATTCTATCTCTACCGCCTGCTTCTACTACTGTCCTTACCATCTCTTTTACTTTAGGGGATTTGATAGAGTCCATTTGCTGTCTGTATGCTTTTTTGATCCTTGTGCCTTCCCATACACTTAAAATAGGCGCAATAGGCACTTTTAAAACATCTATCATTCCTTGCACTCTTTGGCCTCTTGTGAAAAACTTCTTAATCGCTAACCCGGTTGTAGAAGCCCATATATCGGTTGTAACATTTAACGCGTGGAAAGCACTCAGGGAAAGATTAACCTGATTCAAGATATTTCCCATTCCTCGTAATACATTGTAAGAACCTGATACGAGCTTATTGTCAGCGTTTCGCAACCCTGGAGATAGGTGATTATTTATCAACCTTGCCAGATCCTCTGGCATATAATAATGACCTAACGTAGTAAACCCAGGTATCTTTATCTTTGCATCTGCCTCGCCTAAAACTAATGACGGTTCTATGTCAAGTAACGGCCTTAACTCTGCGTGGCTGTTGATAAATTTCACGAAATATTTATACAAATCAGGGGCTACGCTCTGGAACTCTTTAGGTGCGTGGATTAAGGCCTCTACCAGTACAGCCTCTTTTTCTTTTGAGTTGCGGACATAATTTTTATATGAGTTAGAAGTCTTTGAACCTTTGAACCTTGCGTCTGCTAAATCTCTCCATTGTTTATCTATGTCTCTACGATATTCAATAGCTTCTTTTGCGGGCTTGAAATACTGCTCGCCTGCTTTCTTGCCTTTTAGGTGAACCTTAGTTTCGCCCTCTTTGCGTCTGCCGATAGTATTATATACATCATACTGATACCCCAATACATGACCTATCTCGTGGGCTAATACACTCTCTGGGCCTGCCCATCTTGTTCTGACTTTACCTTTGCCTATATCTTGAGCATACCCCCAACGCTTACCACCTATGCTTACGAACCTTTTTGTATCTATTCCGAGAGTCTTTGCTATATCTGTCAACTGTTCTACCAATATACTGTCAAACGCCTCTTTTTTAGTCATCTCTGGAGGCATAAACACAGTAAAGGCGTTGTCATTGACTCTTGCATATCCTTCAGGGCTTTTACCTCTTGAATATACAAACTTTGCTAAGCCTTGTTCTTTGGAGTCACGGATAATGTTCTGCGCCATTATATATCTATCCATTTCGTGTATCTTTAATAGCACAAGGTCAACAGGATTATCGCTTACTAACTCTAAGCCTCTTTCTAATCCGTCTTTGACAGATACAATAATACGCTTTTTAAGAAACGACTTAGTTCCTTCCAATCGTTTCCTTCCCATAATTTGAGAGATTATATTTTTAGCTTTTTTTGGGTCTTTCCATATATGTGGAAAGTAGTTTTCATAATACCCCTCTAATTGCCCCTTGCCTAAGTCTTGTATGTTTTTTCGCCTGCCATCTAACAGCCCTCGTAGCATATCCGCAAAAGGCTGTAATGCCGACTTTGTAGAACGACCACTTTCCACATCATCTATAAACTTATGGCTATCTTCTTTGTTCATCCACTGGAAAGCCCTATGCGCTTTTTGTGTTGCCTCTTGCGCCATTGCGTCATTATGTGCTAATGTGGCTATGTTTTTACGGAGTATCAAAGCACCTTTTTTAGTAATAGGTGATACTCTCGCAGGCGCTACTATTTTAAGAGCTTCCTTTATGATATTAGTTTCTTCCCTTGAGGGGATTTCTTCGTTTACTTTAGCGTAATCCGTTTTAGCTACTTTTTCTTTTGTGGATTTTTCAGAGGATTCTATAATGCCACCATATCCTGTGACTTTCGCTGCTGCAGAACTACCTGCTGTGCCGCCTGGCCCAAAGCCTTTGGGTGTTACATCTTCTATGCCTTTTTCTTTATCTGCTATCTTTTGTAGATGTTCTGGGAGTTTCTTATCAGATATCCCTAATTTCCTTTTCATAGTTTCTGCTTCAGCAGTACCCGGAGATACTAACTTATCAGGCTTAGATAATCCTTCTATAAGTTTTCTTTGTCTATCGGTAATATCCTTACCGTCTTTAAAGTCTTGAACTGCCTGTCTTGCTTCAGCTACAAGTTCTAATTGCATTTTTCTTTTATCTTGAGTTGGCTCAGTTTTTTTCTCCTGTGCCTTATTCCAGATGTCGGTGAGTTGGGATTTGGTTAAATCGCTTCTATCCATTGATTCTATGAACTGTTCCACTTTAGGGTATAATTCAGCATCTTGTTTGAGAAGATAAAGTCTTTCACTATCTATTTTACCTTCCTGTATTGAGGTGTCTGGTTTTTTCTTCTTTGCTATTACATCGTCTATCTTTTTCTCAATGTTTTCATCTCTGCCTGACTTAGCTACAACACCTCTTACCGTTTCTTCGTTTACTTCTTTTTTAAATCTTTGGTATTCCTCAATTATATCTCTTTTAATATCTTCTACTGTGGGTTTCTCGTCATAATTAAATGTAGTTGCGTTACCCATTTCACCTAAAGAATGAGGATAAGATACTGTTACTTCGTATTTACTACCGTGCTTAATCCATACTTGGTCATCTTCTTTTTTAGGGTTAAGCTCTCGGATTTCATCTACAAATGCGTCTGCTTCTACAATAGATTTATTGGTGTTATATTCAGGTAAGGTAGTTTTGCGTAACTCTGCTAATAGGGGGTGTTCTGGTTTCTCTTGTTTCTTTAAAGTGTCTAAATATTTCTTATTCTTTTCTTTACCTTCTTTTGTCTGCTCGAAAGGTTTAGGTTCATATAAATCAGGATAGTTTGTTTCTGCCCATTGCTGAAACCCTTCTTCTGTAGGATTTGCGTGGGTTTTATTATACTCTTTTTTTATCTCTAGTTCTTTTCTGTATGCTACATCTCGTCTTGCCTCATAGTCTTTTTCTTCTTGGCTTCCAGGTTCAACACCAAAGTCTTCCGTTACCCAGTCAGGTATTTCTTCCGTATCAACTTCGCCTTTAACTTCTTCTTCAAGATCGGCCTCAAGCTCTCTTTCAGCTTGCTTAATCTCATCTTGTCCATATCCTGCCTCCTCTTGCTCTTTTAGGTATTGTTCGTATTCTGTGTCATATTGGCTCTCTAAATCTTGTGCAAACAAATCAGCATTTCTTAATTGCTCATCTTTAAGTTGTTGCATCAAATAATCGCCAGGGTTCATATCTTCTGGGACTTTCAGTAATCCTTGATTTTGAAGCTGGTCTGCCATATCGTCTAATTCAGAAGCACCTTTTTTAAATACACCTATTGGAATCTTACTTTGCTTAATATCTTCATTCCACTTGTAATCTTTTTTAATCTGTTCTGTGCCTAATCCGCCACGTTCCTTTATTGCTGATATAAGTGTTTGTTTCTTTTTAGGCACCGTAGGCTTTGCTACAGGTTTCTCTACAGGTGTATCAAATAATCTCTGCTCTACTCCTTTATCTACCGATGTCTTAGGAGCCGGGTGTAAAGGAACATCCAGTTCAGGCCGATGAGCAACTTGAGACTTGAGCCATTCTTCATACTTTCCTGACTCATCTATAGCGGATTTTTCCAGTTTGCTCTCTATCTCGTCAGCATTATTTACTATCTGATTTTTTACAGCTTCCTGCATAGCATTTATATCTTGTGGAGAAACACCTTTATCGAGAGCATCTCTTATTAATCCATCTGTCTTTATACCTCTACCTGAAGTGAGTCCACCTAAAACACCACCAGAACCTGCCCCACCGATAAAGCCTTCTATCATACCTTCCGTTAAATTTCTTGTTTTATCATATCCTATTCTTGCTATAAGGTTCTGCCATAATGCCTGTAAAACTTCTTCTCCGCCCTCCTGGATAGCCCCTAAGAACATATCTTTGCCTAATTTACCACCGCCACCTTTAACGAAACGAGTTAAAGGCAGAACCTCTAATATGGTTGTTCCTACAACAGATAAACCACCCATTACATTAGCAGGAACAACGTCTTTACCTGCTTGTCTTGCTTCCACATACTGCCCAGAACCTTCTATCAAGCCTAATGTGGCTGCACCAGCTAAAGGATTTCCAGTAGCAATACCTATTACTGTAGCACCTGCAAGTGATGGAATTGCCTCTGCAACAACAGCAACCGCCCTTGTCCATGAAGGATTTTGTATAAAACTACCTTTAAATGTTTCTATATCTGGAGCCTCAATGCCTCTTTGAGATTCTTCGCGCCAAAATGAATAAGCATTTTTCCCCCATTTGGCTATCTTATTACCTACTTTTTCTTGGATATTTTTCTGCCATTCAGGACTACCTTTAGGAAGCAACTGCACCCCCGGAGTAAGGGCTTTTGCCACGTCTGATGGTATGCCTTCTGCTATATTCTCACCCATCCAGTATGTAGCGGCCCCCAAACCTGCAAACAACCCCTCAAAGCCTCTAAGAGAAGCCTTACCTGCTTCGGTGGCCATTTCTCTGCCCTCTTGTGCAACAGATTTTCCAGGCTCATCTAATACTAATCTTGGGCCAGTAGGTTCATCTAAAACCAATCTTGGGCCTTGTCCTGCGTATGCTTCACTTACTTTAAATGGATTAAGAGAACTTATATCAAAACTTTCTCTTAAATCATCAATCCTGTTCTGCCACCCTCGCTCAAATTCTTTATACTTATCAGGATTATCTTTAATCAACTTTGCGTGATGTGCTTCACGATTTTTTAAAATATTATCTAATAACTTATTTTCTCCATGCTGGTTAATATATTCACCTGTTTTTCTACGCGTTTTGTTTCCTATCATGCCATCTGACTTTGTTCCAACTACTTCTTGAAGCGTTTTAATGGCTCTCTTCGGATTTGACATTACACCGTAATCAAATAAAAGTTCTCCTGTTTTCTTAGGCAAAGTATGTATTTTAGGAATTTGAAAAAATTCGTTTTTATATATATCTTTTGCTTCATCAACAGTTATTTGTTCTACGCTTTGGTTAGGAAGATTTTTTCTTCTAAGATAGGAGTCATAAATATCTTTAGTAATACCTTTATTGGAAATACCACCACCGCCTACTTCTCTTCTATTTATACCACCTTCATACCTTAAAACACGGTCATAAGGAGGATCTTCTTGATAGAACTCCTCTTCTATCAGGTTTAGTTTCCTGGGAGCTATTGGCTGGTTATCCAGAACTAATCTTGTCATTCTTCAATCCGATACTTTTTACCGTTTTGCATAACCTTCCATACACCATCCTCTAAAAACGCGTTGGGGTATTCTTCATAAGGAGATGGCTCTGATGATATTTCTTCCGAATCCCCATCAGATAAACTTGCTAAAAATTCTTCATCAGATAATTTTGTAGTCGAAGTTTTTTCCTTATAATGCAGTTTTTTTGCCTCTGTTGCTGTTTTTCCTGTTTTATCTTGAGCTTGCCTACTCAACTGTGCAAGGAATGGGTCTCTTGCATCACCTCTATCATATTCAGAATATTGCTCTACAAATTCAGGAGAAGCTACTCCTACTCTTTGGCCACCTACACTGGCTGTAGTGCCTGCTCCTGCCATTATGTTTCTTGCCTCTGGTTCTGTGTACCCTTCGCTTTGCAGTGTATTAAGTTCGCCTGCTCGATAGATGTCTATGCTTTTCTCTAACTCCATTTTCTTTTTCTGCTCGTTTAATTCCGCATTACCTACCTGGCTTTTTTTGACTTTCATATTCATATCGTGTAACTGTGTGGCTTGTTTAAATTCTTCCCTTTCGCGTTGCATCGCCTCCGGGCTTGTTTCAAACTCTAACTTCTTGAGCTGTGCGTCCTTGACCTTTTTGTTGAGCTGAAACTCCTCATCTTCTCTACGGAGTTTTTCTTTAGCCTGAGAGATATTCACGAGGTTTGTTACTGCCTTGTCAATTCCTCCTGCGATACCTGCCAGTATACTGAGTGTTCTTTCGCTCATAGTTTTCTCCTTTAGCGAGGAAATCCTCCACCCCACGCATATTGTTTAGGCGTTGACCTGGTTGTTGCGCCACTCGCTGCTTTACCTGCGGCAGAACCTAATGTTCCACCTACCATAGCGCCTGCAGGCCCACCTATCATAGCTCCACCGATCGTGCCAAGAGCCCCGATTCCAGACTCTAATATTTTTCCCCACATAGCATTCTTACTGGCTTTCTTAGCATCTTCTCTTTCCTGTTCTTTTAATCTTAAATTCTCATTAAATTGGTCAGCTTGTAATTGAAGTCCTGCACCCTGCATACCATACTGATTCTCTTGTCCTGCATATTGTAACCCTGCGCCTCTAACACCAGAGATAGTGTCTAACCCTGTGCCGAGTAAGGACTGTTTTTCTCCTGCGGCTTTTTGGTAGTCTGTCCAGGATAGATTGGTAGTAGCGTCTGCGGTTGCTTTAGCGATAGCCGATAGACCTACTCCACCCTTGATATTCCTACGGACTAAGTTCTCGTTTACCGCAGTGGCAGTATCTCTGTTTACTAAGGCAAGCATATCCTGGAATTGTTTAGAATTTGTCTGCCCCATGCCTTGATAAAACTCAGGCAATTCACCTCCCAATATTCCCTTGCCTGTAGTATATGACAGGTCTTGCGATTTCTTAAAATAAGGGTCTGTTTTAAAATCTGGTAAATTTACACTTATAGCCATATTATTCTCCTTTTTTTATAGCTTTTGTATATACGCTAATGCATAGTAAGGGTTAATTACATTGCTTACTGTAAATATTGGATGATAGCCTGGATCGCCCCTAAGTTCTGCTCCTGTAGCAGCAGTAGCAGTACAGGTTAAAGAACTCTCCGTTCCTCCGATAGTACCACCGCCTGACGCCCCTGGAGTAGCTAAGTTACCCGCGCCGATGACAAATCTATCGGTTAAATCAGGCGTTCCGTTATCTCCATCACACAGCACCCACCCTGTAGGAATATCGCTAGTCGTGCCTGACCACATTACTATTACACCTGAAGGTATAACGGAATCCCTATCATCTACTATGCTTGTTATATTGCTATCTGAATCATTAGTAAAATACCCTAATCTTAAATAATAAGTAACTCCCGACGGAAGTGACGAGCTTTCTGATACCTTAATAGTAAAGGTAGTATCTGATACCGCACTCATAACTGCGTACACATAATATGTAGTGCTTGCCGCCTCAGAACCTGTATCAATATCATCCCAATCTACCGTAGTGGCGGATGAGTTTCTTGCCATTAACCTTATCGAGCCAGAGGTATTAGAGCATACTACTGAGCCTATACCTACGGTTAATTCAGAGGCTGAACTGTAAGCAAGTTTACATCCAAACCTGCCATCTGCTAAAAAGTTATCTAATGGGGCTACGATATTATCGTATATAGCACTATCTATTGTACCCGGATTTATTGAGCCTAAAACAGTTTCAGCACCGTCACCATTTCGCCAGTTTTCGACACAGTATCCATTATTTACTTGACACAACGATATAGATAATGCTATAATTATAGTAGCTAAAGAAATTACGGATTTTTTATGTTTAAAATGGGCGATGAGTAGGTCTTGAAAAAACAACCGTTTTTTCTTTAGCTGACTGAAAGTCGCCTTTTTAATTTGGAGGATGTTATGCCTTTTAAAAAAGGACAAATTGCTTGGAACAAAGGTAAAAAATGGTCTAAAAAAATACGCACAAAATTTGGTATTGCTCATATTGGCAAAAAACATTCTCAAGCAACTAAATTGAAAATGAGTCTTTCTCGTAAAGGCAAGAAAATTCGGAGTCGGAAAGGTGGACACATTATCCAAAATGGATATGTATTTATTAAAATGTCTGAGCATCCTTTCTGTAATGGAAGCGGTTATGTTGCTGAACATCGTCTTGTAATGGAGAAACATCTTGATAGATACCTTACAAAAAAAGAGAGAGTTCACCATAAAGGTATTAAATATCCTATTGGCTCTATTAAGAATAAGCAGGACAACAGAATTGAAAATCTTCAGTTGTTTGATAGCTGTGGTTATCATCTTAGTTTTCACCTTACTCTTAATCGCCTTAAAACAAAACTTTAAAATCATTAACACTATCCATAATCTTTTCATTATAGCTCCTTTTTTTTGTTTAATTATATTACTATCAAGAATAAGTTACAACTACGCCCGCTTGCTTTTGTGTTGTGGTTGTATTCTGACCAGCAGATGGTGTATTCCAACCATAATAATACCAAGTATCTACCGCCAATCCAGAAATATCTACCGATTTTGAAAAAGTAGCATATGTTTGATTTAATGTTTGGCTACTTGAATTTGCACTACCACAATACCACCTCATACTGATACCACCAGGGGCACTATTTTTAGCCTGACAGTCTACTTTCATATAATTTTGATAAGCATTTGACTTATAAAAACGATTAAAAGAAATATCGCTATCAGCAGTATTCCCAGTATCAAATGCAACTTCTGCATCGTCTGAAAATACTATTTGGTCAAGTGTACCTGCTGCCATTTTAACAGCAGTAATACTTGCGTCGGTAAATCTAGATACTGATATAGTACCGGCTGTCAAATCATCTGCATTTAATGTTCCTCTAACTGTAAGTGCTGTGCCATTCCAAGTAAGTGAATTTGTACTACCATTGCCAATAGAAAATCTAGGTGTTCCAGAGTTATATTCCAACCAATAACCACTACCCGTATTATAGGCAGTCTGACCACTTTTTATATATTCATCAACATTAAGTGAACCCGTATTAACTGTAAGAGCATCTAGTTGAGACACATTTATTTGAGTAGCCGTGACTGTATTGGTATAGATATCTCCACCGTCTATAAGAGTAACGTCAGAAGCATGAGCCCAAGCTTGTATATTATTTGAATATGCGCTCGTATCAAACATTCTATCTGTTACAGCAGAGGCCAACCCCGCCACCACAACTGAATTAGTGTATATATCTCCACCGTCTATTTTAGTCGAATCAGAGCTAGAAGACCAACCTGTTGCTTGTGCAGCGTCATAGAGTTCCCATTCACCTGCGGTAATTGCGTCGTCACCTATATTGGTTGCCCTATATAATTTATAGTCATCTGTGTCTATAAACAAATCACCTACTGAAACAGCCGTAGGCACAGCACTCTGCCTGAATACTTTTGATTTAACATCTGCTGTGGTTTGCGCCGTTGCTATCGCATCGTCCTGAACCTCTATCCATTCACCACCGCCTATTTGGTCATCACCTGCGGATGTAGCTCTATAAAGTTTGTTCCCATCATTTGTGTCTATCCACATATCGCCTATATGCAATGATGTAGGAACTGCATCTTGTGCGAATGTTGTTACCATACCTGTTGAGCCACTCTCTACTATTATAGTACCTTTAATCCGTAATCCATTTGTGGGGTCATATTTTAAGTATGCGTCAGATTCGCCTATCGCTATCCCGTATAAATCTGTTGAATACCCTAAGAAACCATTAAGATTACCCATCCTCATACGAGTTGTTATTCCACTATCCCAAGGGGTAGCATCTATTGTATATACATCTATAAACGGAGAGTTAGTTTCAGAGGCCGTCATTAAAATACCACCGTCTAGGTTCTGTCCAAAGTTTACTATAGCTGCTCCTGTAGTCCATTCTGGATTTGAGCCATCTGCATAACTTCCTGCCTTATCTCTTATAACAACATAATTCTCTGCATCAGTGGCAGTTGCAACCTCCATCCATTCGTCGTCCACTCCAGTGGATGTGAGAGCTTTCATTCTTAAAAAATCCCCTACTGCGAATGTAACATTTCCCTCTGTTACCATTGCCGTATCTGTATCATTAGCGCCCATGTCTGCATTGAGCTTATCTGCATCATGCGATACCAGTACGGTACCACCAACTGCTGATATAGTTTCATATTCAAACACGGTAGATCTCAATATTCCTCTAGCATATACATTCTGGAATTCAGCCCAATTGTTATCTATCTGCCAACCTTTTCCTAATGCTCCTGTCACAAAATTATTACTCTTGATCAACTCATTACCACTATCTATAGTAAGGTTTGTAGACGATAATGTTGATGATCCTAAAGTCCATCCGCCTATTGTTCCTGATACTGCTTTAAGAACCCCGGCATTAGTCACGCTAAATTCTGCATCAGCAAAGGTAGAATCACCCATTTGTATGCCTACACCAGGAATCAATCCTATATAGTCGTCGTCTGTGCCTGCGCTTAGACTCGTATCGGAAAAAGTCCATCCGCCTATTACTTGTTGCGTGTCTGACACCTCATAAACAACATTGCTTCCACCTGTATCGTATATTCTTAGACCATACACCCCGGCAGAGAGGTAGCCTAACTCTAACCTTTTAGCAGAGTCCTCATAGCAAGTAACGGACGCATCACCTGAAGTTAGTACCAGTCCATCATTAGGTACAGAAGTAGGCGTTCCGCTTTGAAGGCTGTATAGATATCCTGACACCATATTCCAACCACCCAAATCGCCCGTAATGCCTGTTACAGAACCTGCAGTTATAATTCCTAGATCAGCATATATAGCGGACAATGTAGTACCTGTGATTTCCGTACCAGTAATAGTTCCGGCAGATATATCGCCCGCTACTATTGTATTAGCTGCGATCAAGTCAGTCGTAATCGTACTGGCTGCTATTTCAGCAGCGGTTATAGTATTTGCTGCAATTTCGTTAGCCGTGAGCGTATTAGTTGCTATGTTATCAGCCCCTATAAGCGTTCCACCTACTCCACCCGCTCCACCAAAAACTTGATATGTAGCGTACTTCGTGACATCTGATACATCTTCTGCTACTCCTATTAGAATCTTATCACCGCCTACGCTTGTTGACGCAGTTGTAGTCGTTTGCAATATGGTTGAAGAAGTGCCCGTGTCTAAATAAATATATGTTAGTGCCGTCATATCCCCGGTGTTACCTGCGCTGATGCTGTAAGTATTTGTACCGTCGGACATAGTAATCGTCCCAGACGTCCAAGCTGCCGTGTCATTATCAGTAGCACTAAACGTCATATCTTGCCCCCACCCTCGAATGGAAGTCAGTGCTAAATCTTCTAGGGTTTCGTCCAAATACCCTAAAGTATCATCAGTGGATGATGATCTACCTCTACCATATAATAGGGCCTGGTCTATCTTCCTAAGATGTTCGTTAAGAATGGGCAGGTCTTTATCGGTGTCAAAGCCGGTAAGGTAGTCCCCTGCATAGGCTGATGTGCATAAAATAATAGATAATAATATTGCTATTGATTTCATCATCTTAATATAACTCCTGTACTTCGTATAGTATTTCTATTTTCTGAATTTCCCATCCAACAATCCCAGTTTCAGTAAGTTCAAAACGGAATAGTTGGCTTACCAAGGATGGGGCCTCCTCCTCGTTTATCGGGGGCAGGTATGTATATATCTTTAGATTCTCGTCGCCTGTATAGTCGTCCTCGGTGTCAGAATCAGCATCAACAGATAAATCTATTTCTATATCTCTATCTATGTCTCCGTCGTCTGCTTTTATATTGAATGTTAAGGTTCCGGATGTGCCGGTATAGAATACCTTGATTCTCTTAATTAATTTCTTGTATCCTTCCACATCAAAATCTACCCATCCGGTTTTCCATTTGCTTACTACGGATGTCTCTTTGGTGGAACCTACTTTATCGTATATCATCCTAAAAACATATCCGTCTGCTGAGTATAGTGTAGGCGAATATTCCTCGTCGGTAGTAGTGAAATTTGCCCTAAATTGGATATAGTCATTTGCTGTGATACTAGATAAATCTGCGCCGTTCTGGTTTGTAACCGCTGTGTTCCATGTTATGCCTGTCATATCAGAGTCGGAATCTAATCTTACCTGGAAGGTTATGTCGCCGTACGCTCCAAGAGATTCATTCCAGTATAATTTGTCTAGTGCTGCTGCATCAATATTATAAACTTCGCTTGTCCACGTTCCATCCTTGTCCGGCCTGTCTATTTTTGCATCAGGCAGATAAGTCAATATCTCGTCTAGCGTGTCTATATTGGCATCTTTAGTCTGTAATTCTGTCAGCCAGGTGTCTATCGTGCAATCCCACCCTATCTCTATTATAGGATAACTATCAGTTCCATATACCCTGGTGTCGTCATACGTTCCCGAATCAAACTCGCTTTCATACCGAATATTTAACAACGGTTCTAGGTATGATGCGCCCTGTACCAAACCGTTTGCGAGAGACGATCCTAAATATATAACTCCCGTGTCCGTGCTAGCGTTGAAAGCCGTCCAACAGTTTACGTTTATTGTGTCTAGCACATATGAATCTCTGATCAGGTTGTACAATAGCACTCTGTTGTTGTTGGTCACCCCTGACTCATAAGAATTATATGCTAGTCTATATTCGTTATTAAAATATATACCTGCGCATTTGGCTATATTTGTTTTGGATATGTCTCTTATCTCTGGGGTTACTGCGTCTGATATGAGCTTAGATCGTACCCCGTCAAAGGTATACAGGCCGTCTCTGGATAGATAAATTATCCCTATCGGTGATGTGTCTGCTGAATAAGGTGCCGGACAGCCTACAAACGAGAACGGATCACTTACATACCAGTCTGTCGTGAATGAACCGTCTGTGTAATATTTTTGGATGCTATTATTTTTTCCTATGGTAAGCGTCCCCATAAATGTCTCTAGGAATGTTATCTCATCTCCGTCATTCGGCCTTATTCTCTCAAACGAGTCAGGATCGAAATATTCCGGGTTACTGTCATCAGAAAAATAAAGCCTTGAGTTATATGTAGTATTCCCGCCAATCCATAGCCGATCCTTATTTATGTTACAATATTTACCTTTGGGCGGGGAGGCATTGAATTTAGCCGCAGTTGACCACGCTGTATTCCCTGCCAGAGTAGAATCTGATACTGTGTCGTTTAAAGTCGTTGTGGTGTTGTCTGCAAGCGTACTCGCAAGGTAATAGGTTGTATTAGACTTGCATGCGGCCTTAGATGCACTTCCTACGTTTCTGTATACATACCTTGCCGTAGTCCCTAAAGGGCCTATAGGGATGTCTGTGAGGCTTATATTGTATACCTCAGCACCCGTTAGGATAGGGTTACTGCGAGCGTTGGAATAGTACCCTACAGCGCTTACTAAATACATCATTTTATACTGATACCACTTTGCCGCGGTTAGGTCAGTGCCGGTGTTGAGTTCCGCGAAAGGCGCGCCTAAATCAGCACAAAGCTCTCCTACCGTTCTCGCGCCGTCTGTGTTGGCCGTGGTAACGGTTTCGCCATCATATTTTACAGGATTGTCAAATCCATTCATTCCTATAGCGTTGTCTTTAAAGGTAACAAATGTCCACCTCTTGCCATCTGTCAGGGCTGTATCTATGTTCGTTGTGCCGGTATCTGTGGAGTTTCCTATATCTAAGGTCGTACCGGTGGCTATGATCGTTTTAAAGGTGCCGTCGCTCTTGTAATAACGGTGTAGAGAGTTGTTTGTGGCTGAACCCGTGTCCCAGGCCGTAATCAGTGGTTCGCGCTTGCCTATGGCCCCATAACGCTTGTTTACGCGTACATTCTGGGCCTCTACTGCTTGGTTGTCAGGAGTGTTTAGCGGGCTTATATGACTATTCTGGCCTTTACTGAAGTCCTGTAAGACAAAGAACTTATCCTGTGCATAAACAGGCAATGCAACCGCCATCAATAATAGTCCTATAAATATACGCTTCCTCATATGCGAGGCCCCCTTAGACGCATCTCCGCTGAATTGGCTATATCTTTCCTGCGTTTTAACATATTCAGTTTCTCCTCACGCTCTAATTTATACTCCTGGTACAGTTTATCCGCATTAGCATCATTAGACAGCATAGGTAGTATTCTCCATCTGGCAAAGGCTATTATCGAATAATCAAATATCGACAAATGCGTCAGTTCAGTTTTACTTCCCGAAAAAGGATAGTCCGAGTCCTTTGACATCGAAACAGGAGCAGACCCGTAATAAAGCCACAAACCACTGGCAAGTGTCGTGTCTGGTGTAGGCGATAGGGTTACAATATCCGAGTCTATTGAATAGTAGAGCGGATCGCCAGAGCCTAAATCTCTCCAGTTAGGACGGTTTATATCAAACCATTTAAGAGTACGTGGATAGAGTTGTTTCCACTTTGAGCCATTATACCACCACAAACCCGGAGAATCGACTGCAACATAATCCCCTATAAAAGAAGATAAGCTGTATTCGTACTTATCAGCCGTTATCTTGAATTTCTTATTAGCCTTTAAACATACTGTATAAGCAGCTATATCCTTTACACCTTCATTGAGTATCAGGTTAAAAGATGCGTTTTTGACCACAGATACTTTTGCTCCTGGTATCAGAGCGCGACCCGTTTGTCGAAGTTGAGATAATGTCATGTCAAGATTCTCCTTAAAGGTTATTCTTTATATAGTTCAGCGCAAGATTGATTAATATATCAATTATGCTGTCTGGAATGTACTTGCCCCTTCTGATCGCCTCTGCTTTTATATCCACAAATGCTTGGCTACGCTTTTCCTCATTACTCAGGTCTGTTTTCTGGAGAGTGCCTACTACGTTAAGCACAAAGTCCTTAAACTCCGCTATCAAAATCTGTATCAGAATAGGCAATGCCGCATCTATGAAGCTCTTGAATATCCTCAGAAACTTATTCCATAATCTTTTAAACCAGTTCATATTATTTTCCTTTCTTTTTTTTACTTTTCTTAATATTGTCTGCTTCTATCCTCAATACAGCAGCGAACGCATCCGGGTTTTCTGCATATAAGCCTCGGATAAATTGCAGCAAAAGACTTACGATCGTACCCCTTTGTATCTTTTCGCTTGCTTTTTTGCCTAATTGCTTATCCATTAAGGCGTCTGCTTTCTTACCTTCTTCAAACATATTTACCTTGCTTGCAGCTATTCTTATTACAGTCGAAGCAATGTTACCCTTTAGCCACTGTTTCATCTCCATTATTAGCCTCCTTTTTTGGAGCCCGTCTAAAGAAATACTGGAACACAATCATATATATCGCTATCAATACATCAGGTAAGTTTAATATTTTACCCTTAGTTACGCTATATACGAAATAGAACAATAGCCCCAATGTCATTAGTATCAAAACAATATACTTAAATACAGAGTCAGCGTTTTTCATTCCTGCATCACTCCATTCCGAAAGGTTCTCCATCCACTACGCTTAAAGTCAGGGCAACCAACATCTTCGTCCCATTTCCAATTCTTATGTTTCTTTTTACATTCTCCCCAAAAATAACCCAACCCAAGAAACATTGATTTCGGAGGGTTTAAATGCTTACAATTTTTACAATAATTTTCCATATCACCACCTTATAGTCTTTTTAATCATTATCCGGCGGTCTTTCTTCTTGCCGTCCTTATCCTTACCATTCAGCAATTCAAACAATGATTTCAATAGATTTTTAGCTTTATCTGCCATTAGAATTTCTTTTCTATCATGAGCGACCAGTAGTGCTGATTGCTCTGGGCTTCTAATATCCCATTGGTGAATTTATACCCATAGGCCCACTCTGGGTCTTTACCGCTTTCTACGTCAAGATCGCCCCATCCCCATTTATTTATGAGTGTCCAGTCCTTCATAAACTCCCAGCCAAATTGAATATGTGTTCCTATCTCATCATCCCAATCTGCCTCGGCTGAATAGTTAGGCTTAAAATAGGGGTCTAAATAATCTATTCCAAATCCAGCGTGTACGGTTTCGGTGAAGTACCATTTAAGCGTTACGAAATAATCAAGCAGATTAAGCCTTCCCATTGACTTTCCCTGATAGGGGGTTTCTACCTGAGTATCGTGCGCGTTAGAAGATGTTGCGCCTACACCTAACTCTATACCGATTTTAGGTCTTAGATAGTTATCTTCTGGATTTGGCGAGAACGGAAGAAAAGGTATTTTAATTATTGGATTAAATTCATATCCCAACTCTACCCTGGGAGAACTATCAAGCCCTTCTACCAGATAGTCAGCATACCCTACCTTAGCGTTTATGCTGTCAGCATGCGCTATGCCTACAAAAGCTAAAATCAAAATACTACTTATTATTATTCTCATCATTTTTCCTCTTGGTTTTTTTGCTATCTTCTTGTGCTTTGCGGATAATGTTCTCTGCAAGGCTAATGTTCTGTTTAGCGTTCTCAAGATGTTCCATTGCGTGAGCAAGTGCCCTGTCAGAGTTTCTTCTGTATTTACGATTAGTCATTTTAATACCTTTAGTTTAAACTTGTTATAAAAATTGCATCTTTTGCATTTCTTATTTCTATTAGCACACATAGTTAAAACGCAATCTTCTGCTTTCATTTAGTTGCTATTATCCAAATTGCCCTGCTTATTATTGCAATCACCATCGCTGACCCAAGTCGCCATAGCCAAGTAATCTGTTTATTATGCCCCCTATGTTTCTCTGCGTGAGTTTGGCATTGTAGATTATCAAGTTTAATGAAGATAGCCTTAATGCTACCTTTTACTTCTTTCCATATTTCCTCTGAACGCTTGTCATGATTATCCCATCGTATTTTTGTTTCAGTTTCGATTACTGTCAATCTGTCTCTTTCTTCCTGTTCCATAATAACCTCTATATTCTTCCTATTATAAATACCGCCATCAACCCTGCCATTATTGTGAATAAAAAGTATGCTCTCACTCCAACTGCCCTACAAGTTTAATTATCTTCTTTAGCAGGTCATATATCTTCTGCTTGATTGCTCGGTTATGCATACTCTTTGTATTGGCA
>Ga0222658_1000320_pt1 | contig 26649 bp, 50 predicted proteins | sample AntAcemetagen476_FD_179830 | JGI IMG/M metagenome (GOLD analysis project Ga0222658, IMG submission 179830) | Saline water microbial communities from Ace Lake, Antarctica - #476 | ecosystem: Environmental > Aquatic > Non-marine Saline and Alkaline > Saline | place: Antarctica: Ace Lake... | reverse complement strand
GAATTTTTGTAAATTCATAGTTTTTATATTATTTAATATTTTTATCTCCCTACTCTAAAGTTAAAGTAGGAAGGAAAAATGTTAGTTATTCTAACCCCGAGTAGTTCAGGGTTAGTAAGATTTGGATTTAATTTACAACTTCTTAGATGTGGAGTGAATTTTTAATAATGATAATTGTTTTTTTGTATTATATATCTACCAGATGAACCATTACCACCATATCCACTAGAACCAGCGATACCAGCTGAATAACCACCACCACCACCACCTGCTCTATCCGCTGATGTTATATAATTACCACCACTCCCACCAGATACAGTTATTGAACCTGTGTTTATAGTTAATTCATTGTAAAATATTCCAAAATAACCACTTGCACCACCTCCACCACCACCTGCATAATTTGCATCAATAGTTGTTGCATCTCCTCCATTTGAACCATTGTGATTGACTGTTCCTGTAAAATTAAGTGAACCAGCACATTCTATAACTAAAAATCCAGAACCATCTCCACCTTTTCCAGATGTAGCAGAACCAGAAGCATCGTTTCTATTTGCTCCGCCAGAACCACCACCTGCACCAATTATTACTGTTGGGTAAATATTATGTATCCACAATACTCTTTCAGCATCAGCGCTGGGTGCGGTGCCACCTGCACCATTTCCACCAGCACCTAAACCCTTAACTCCTGCATTTGAGCTAAAGAGTCCGTCCCCATCAGAACCTGTATTTCCATCAACTATCCCTGAGTAAGCTGTTACAGAAGCACCACCATCTGCTCCAGTATTTCTTCCATCAATAGTACCAGCAATAGTACAATCTCCTTGTGAACGAAGAACTATATAAGAGCCAGTTGTAGAAGCATTTGAAAAATTTAATGTAGAACTAGCATCTATTGAGATTGAGGTATAATTTTTAATAACTATATCAGAATTTGTTAAATCAATAGTCGTAGTTGTATCAGCTAAAGTTAAAGCTCCATCAGTTCCATCTCCTCCAAATCTTGTGTCAAGCCAACCTTCATCTAATTTATTACTCCCATCAGCAATAGGAATTTTATCAGCTGTTGGGGTTGAGGTTGCAATTTGACTAACAACAGTAGAAGTATTAACTGAAAGCCCTGTACTTGTAGCAGTTAACGTCGAGTCAACAGGTCTGTAAAGATAACCACCGGTATCAAAAGTATAGCCAAGAGTAGTCGATGGAATAACAGAAATTACATTAGCAGAAATATCAACACCATCACCCTCAGTTAAAGCTGAAGCATTAGCAAGTTGAGTCAATGTCCAAGTAGCACCAGAATTAGTATCAGTAAAAGTCATATCACCTGAGCCTGTGCTTTGTATCCTTTCAGTAGAAGTAGAGAAATAAAGATAATCAGAATCAATATTTGTGTATCCGCTTGAATCAACTGATAATTGAGAAACAGCAGAAGAATTTTGTATATCAAAAATATCAACGCTTTGTGACGAAGCTCCTTTGACTATGAATTGATAAGTAGCCCCACCCGGAGTAATCGTTTGAGAAGCCACAGGATTGGCCAGAATAGCACTGCCTGAAATCTTTGTATAAGCAATCTCAGCCGAAGCATCTATGTTATCATTATCAATATTCCCATTAACCAAAGTATAAAGTGTATCATAATTAGAATTTATCTCAGATGAACGGATAACTGTATTAGGAGAGAAAGTATAAGGTTTTGAAATTAAACCACCAAGCATTAATTCTCCTTGACCTTCAGCAAACTTGGCCGGTGCTTCACCTTGTAATTTTTCATTAACAGTAACGCCTAAACTAGCCAGAGCGATAAGTCCGATTATAAGTGGAACGATGAACGAATAGAATTTGATTTGTTTCATAGTTTTAATTTATTGACTCCCACCCAGATTGGGTGTTTTTAAATATTTGTAATTTGCCAGTAGATGGATTAAACCATTGCATTCCAGTCTTTGGCTGTCGTGGCGTTTGTGTATCAACTATATAAAGTCCAAGTTGTGAGTAGACATTCTCGAATTCATCATCTATCTCGACATCTGGATGTTCGTGTAATTTTGGCATATTAATGTAAATTATATAAATCAACTTGCTGTTCAAATTTGAACATCTCAATGGCTTGATCAGCCATATTATTATAAAGCTGATATTGGATAGTACGCCCACGACCACCGGGCCTATATCTTTGTATCTTTCTTTCAGATCCACCAAAGGTAGCAACATCAAATATTGCGACATCCCATAATCCACCAGTTTGTATATGTTCAACAGTTCCAAATAGCTCAAATCCTTTACCATCTAGATTTTTATACACCTGTAAATCAGATACAGTAGATTGAGTAGCACCCTCATAAAAGAACCAGCCCAACTTACCGAACACAGACACAGCACCTTTATCATATTCTTTGCTAACAATATCAAATTTTATGCTAGAAGTTTCATCATTGTAGGTATCATCAAAGAGCAATACCACCTTAGAACTGTCAGATTTACCAATATATAACTGATTTAAGCCGTCACTATCCTTGTAAACCCCAATAACATTACAGTTTATACCCTCGAATGTGGTCCAAACACCATAACTCTCGGAGATCCTAGACCAGATAAGGTCCATAACAAACATAGTATCTTTCACAGTGCTTGAACTATCTTGTGCATGTAAAAGGTAATATTTATCATTGAATACTAACCCAAAAGCTTCATCTTTCAACCCGACATTCATATCATTAATAGCAGGTGTGATTTTTCTTGAGATAAGATAATCCCTATTACCATCAAAAGCATATATTCCACTCTGGGCCATAGCAATAGAATAACCATTCCAAAAAGCAATAGAGAGTTTTGAGAAGCAACCATGTGTATTCTCACGCCATCTAAGCGATAGATTATCAGGATTATCTCCTAAAATAACCCCGTTTTTGTTTTTACTATAAATAGCAATAAAGTTTTTTGTTCTTCCTATTCCTGTTAATTCCTCTCCAGTGTCAATATAGGCATAATCATCCCATTGTTCACCATTAGCAAGCCCAGACCAATAGATTTTAGAGCCTAGAATGCCCCATAAGCGACTGTTGTGAACAACCTGATCAGTAAACTTAGGCACAGCAGACAAGTCAGTGGCAGTAGAACCTATTATTTTAAAAGCACTATCAGTCCCATTATTACTAATCACGCCCTCAACTTTAAGATGGATAGAATATTCAGAAGTAGCATCAGGGTTTATATCCCAACGACCATCAACATAAAGTATCTCGGCTGTATTTTCAAGTATGGTTTTGACCTGTCCAATACCAGTCCCAGCAGTAATTTTAACCACATAATCACGATAGGCATTAACAGTCCAAGCAATACCAGAATCAGTAAGAGAATATTCAGCACCATCAGAAGCAGTGCCAGTCTTTACACTAGCGACCACAGGAACTTTAATATTACTCATTTTAAGATAAAGACCAGTAGTTAAACCTGTTTTAATACTAGTATTCCAAGCACCGGCGTGATATTCAACAACAGAGGTGTCTTTTTGTTTAAATCTGTAATAATTACCTGAGCTATCAGAATATCCCTTTATGGCATAAATAAGAGCAGTGTCAGCATCAGTGCCATATTCAGAAGAACCCTCTCGTTTTTTCAAAGAGCCTTTTTTTGTTAAAACAGCATTAATTGCCCTCCTGACTTCATTATCAAGCAAATCACCGGGAAAATCCTCGAGATTAACACCGCCATTAAATTGTTTGCCTATGATCATCATATTAACTGCCAATTGGCCGAGTATAATGCCTCTCGTCTGTCTCGTCTATCCAAACTCCATCACCGGCTGGATTGTTCTCAATCAAAGTCTCGCTATTCATATCAAAAGCACATCCTTCAAGTTGTTTTTCAAATAAAGCTAACTCTGCATTGGCTTTAGAGTTTTGTTCAGCACCAAGCCACAACACACCCAACGAATATCGCACCACAAGACGCTTGTAGGCGTTTTCTATGTCATAGTCGATATCTGCATCAACTGACAACTCTGAAAGCGTCTTAGAGCAAAATATCTCCAATCCATCAACGTGAACTGCATCAGGGCTAGGATAAACTTTAAGGGTAGCTTTTTGTAAGGTCCAGCGGTAAGGTTGGCCAGACTCTTCAGTTTCAGTAAGTCTCAAATAATCCTGCAAAGGAGCATAAAACATAGGTTCAGCAGAAGTCCCATCATTATAACGGACACTATCAATCCTTTTAATATTTAAATTACTTAAATCATATTCTTCCTGATCAATAACAGTATCAATGTTAACCTGACCATCACGCATAGCATAATTAATCCTGTCCCATAACTCTTGGCGAGCTTCAGCTACAGCATCAATAATCAAATCATTTGACCATTCATCATTATCTTGATCCTCAGGAATATGCAATTTACGTTTAATTGCTTTTTTGTAATCTTCTAATGTTGTTGTGAAATTCATAATTATATAATAACCACTTAATGGGGTGAAATGAGGTTGAGCCGGGAGGCTTAAAAAACTCAACTATTTCTCATTTACCCCCACCAGAGGGCTATTATTTAGCCTCTGGTTTTTTTAACTCAGTTTTTGCGTCAGCTCTGGCTTCAGCCTTTGCTTCTTCTTTTGCTTCCCTAGCTTTCTTAGCTTGTTTTTTAAGTTTGCCCATTTTACCTTCAGGTACTACTTCGCTTGCCTTTTCTCCTTTGTTGGGGCTAAAAAGTAATACTTTCTTAACTTCGAATATATCCTCTTTAGTAAGTTTGTATTTATCTTCAACACGCCATTTTTCAAGACCTGTCTCTGTAAACCCTTCAAATTCTTGCTTTAAGAACCCATAAAGTTCAGTCTGACAAATACGTTGAGCCAAATGTTTTGCCAAATGATTAGCAACTGGAGATGGATAAAGAACTTGTGATTTAGCTGGAACAATAAAATCTATCCCGCCAAACTTATGTGTGAAATCTTCTTCTAACGGATTTCTTACACCGAGAACCTCAGACTCATCAAAATCTTTAGGAACTTGTGATATATCAATTGTTTTACGCATAATTTTGTTTTAACATTAAATTAACTATATGACCTTTATAGCTCCCCCGAACTAATCAGGGGAGTTAAAAAGCGACTTAAGAAGAAGCAACTTGAACACGTTCTCCTAACAAATAAACGTTAGTAAGAACATCTGCATTGCTAGCTTGGGCTTCTTGAGCAATACAAACTGAGTTGATAGAACGAGTTGCATGATCTTTCTTGAAAGATGTTTCACCATTTAACACTTCTAAGAAATCATCTTTGGCAACGTCAGTCGTACCTTCAACAAGAGCTTCTGCATCACCTTTGATCTGAAACCACATGTAGTAGCCATCTTCTGACACATCAAGAGCTTTAGGAGCAACAGCAATGTATTGATAGACAGCTAAAGTTGCTGGAGTTCCGAAAGTTGGGTTGTTTAGTTCATCTCCATCAAAGGAAATAACACCAACTTGACCAGCGGAAACATCTGCAGATACATAAGCGTAGATAAATCTACGATTTCCATCATTCTTGATAGCACCCAATACACCGCCAAGTGTATTTATATCATTTTGTAATTCTGGCATAATTTTGAATTTACTTAATTAAACTATAGCCTCCCATTAGACCTTTATTGGTATATCAAATACTCAACATTCAAAACTCCATTTGTAGTAGTAGCAGGAGAACCAAAGTTAGCGATTATATACTCAGTTGAAGTACATAACTGTCCGCCACCATCGGCCTGAACGTAAGTTTGATATACAGCTGTAGTAGTTGAAAATGTATCGGTTGCAAGCGAAGTACCAACAGTTGAACCATCAGTAGAAACGCCAATATCAATCGATGTAGTGGCAGTATTGCCAGCACCCGGAGTGACATAATAGTCAATTCCAGTTATTAACCAATTATTACAACTTATAGAAGCGGTTGTGGTAGCACCTGTAGTAATGACTTTGCTATAAACTTTAGCAGTTTGGTAAGTATCACCTGCACCACCTAACAATTCTCCTGCGTAATTTACATCAGGAGCTTCTACACTTCCTGCAAGGACAATGGCGACTTTATCAATCACCTTATCCCAAAAGCCTCCACTTTTAGCTTTGACAACACCTACAGAAGCCATAGAAACTACTGTAAGCACCGCAACCAAAGCTATGATTTTGTTTTTATTATTCATAGGTTTACATTATACGATATTTAAAAGTAGCGTTTGACTCTGCGTCTGATGAAGTAATAATGAAACTTCCGGCACTTACTGTGATATACCATCTACCAGCAGGTAAAGAAGTAGGCATTAAAACTATCAAACTACCAGCCCTGACATGAGCGTCAGTTATGGTTTTAGTATTGCCAGAAGCCCAAGTTTCCTCAGTCAACGTGTCATGACGAAGACTAGGATTGTATTGTGCTTGATCTTTCTGACTCATAATACTAATTTAATGATTTATTCAGAACTGAGATTAGGCAGTTAAGCCTTGAGATTTTGCCATTCTGCTAGGTCTTTTGTTTATCAATTGACCATACATAAGGATGAAACCAACTTGACCATCTTGATCGTGAGGGGAAGTCATCGGAGTTACAGTAAATCCATTCTTATCAGTAGCATGTTGAGGATGATCACCAACACACATTTCTAGATAGCGAGTATTCAAGAAATACATTTCGCCAGCTGTACAATATTCATCGGCCAATACTTCAGCACCTCTGAAATATAATCCGCCACCGCCACCGGGAACTGCTTCAATCCTTTTGCCCTTTGCTGGGTCGTTATAACGAACAGCAGGTGTAAGCAATGATTCGAAAGCATCCCACAAAGTCTCTGTGGTAACAATCAAATCTATACTATCAACACCACGACCAGAACTAGCATTACTATATTGAGATGCCATGTGTGCCAATGTTAAAGAGCCAACTGCACTAGACACCTGAGCTTGCCACCAAGCGTAAGAACCGAAAGTAATACCACCTAAACTAGTAACATCAGTACCATCATCAACTAAGGCTTTTAAACCTAACAAATCTTTACTTCCATTGCCAGTGCCATCTCCGAATACCATTGTAGATAGGTTATTCTTCATTGACTCTTTGGCTTCTTCCATTTCTTGTGCTAACAAGTTAATAACTGTTTCCTCGCCACCACGTGAACCACCATTTTTAAATAACTCCATGTTATCAATAACAATCGGTTCATATACTGATTTCCAATCGTATTTAGCACGAGTTCTGCTATCTTCCAAATTTGTGTTCAATACCTCTAACCCAGAGTAAGAACCACCAGCAGTTTTGTATTTGTAAGTAACTGGTTGTTCAATATAAGTTCCACCGACTGTTTTCTTTTTAGCTTTATCAAGCATTCTACCAAAAAATGGCATTTCTTTTTTAAGCTGATGAACCACAGCAGGCATAACCTTTGAACGGGTGATAGATGTAAGTCTACCCCAATCTGTTACGCTCATATTTGTTTAATTTATGCACTCCCTGCATTTAAGATTTCTCATCAAGACCTTCGGAATAAAGATCTGATAGAGATTTTTCGCCATCCTTACTAGGATCATACTTTGGAACGATATTAGCACGATTAGTATCACCACTAGGTATATCAGCATCTTTCTTTTTATCATTAGCCAATTCTTCAGCAGTCTTTTTACCACCACCTAACTTGTCTTTGAGAGTTTGAATTTCCTTATTCTGCATATAAGCAGTAAAGGCTTGCCTCAAACTTCCAAGCTGATGTCCATTCTTTCCAGCATAAGTCACAATATCTTGTGCATTGGCTTTAAAGTCTGGACCAAGTTCAGCAGATAGCAATTCAACTTCCTGTTGCACCTTAGTAGCTGTCTCCGCTTCTTTACGAGCCGGAGCAGTCAGAACCTCTTGAACCTTATCAAGTAAGGATTTATCTCTAGAGGATATTCTGTCCTCTACACTTTTCATGAAAACATCAAATCCCTTTCGTGTGTCCTCATCCGCATTAGCGAGTTCAGGTGGAAGTTCAGGTTCATTAGACTTAGGTGTGTCTTTGGGAGTGGACAGTTCTTTTACCTGAGTTTTTAATTCAGAGATATCAGACCTATCCTTTTGCCATTGACTCATTAAGCCATCAAACCTTTCTTTGGTATATTCACCCTCGTACTTTCCCTCATCGGGGTTAATAGTAGGATCTTTACCATCTCCACCCTTGCCTTCATCTGGCTTGCTGTTAGGCTCACCATCTTTAGGCTTGCCATCATCTCCACCTTCAGGAGTCTCAACAGGAGTCTCATCAGGTTTATCTTCTGGACTTTCTCCACCTTCAGGCGTGGAGTCACCTTTTTCATCAGAACTGCCATCGCCTGCTTCGCCGGGTTCATCTAACCCAGACTGGAAAGCATCGTGAATGGAGAGTTCGTCAGTTTTATATTCTTCCATAACCTATATTTTATATCCACTTCCCTTGCATGAGTGAGCCTTGCGACTTCTCTGCTCAGATGAGCGGTTTAATAAATTAACTTATTCTATGCCCTGAGTATGGGCTTCGTTTCTTTTTCTGTGCCTTAGCTTGAATATTCCTCATAGAACCATAGACAAAGGCATCGTATCTATCACCGGTATATCCTTTTTGTTTAGCCTCTTGGGCTAGTTTTTTATGTAGTTTCTTCGGCATAATCTTGCATTACATCACCACCCTGTCCTTCTTCTGAACTACCCTCAACCATCTTAGCATATTTATCAATCAATTGAGCTATTATTTCCTCCTGTTCAGGGGTAAATTCTCCATTCTGTAGAGCCATTAAGAGCATATCGTGATGAACTCTAGGGTCATCATCAGGCAATACTTGGACCTGTTCGAATTGATTGGCCTGTATTAACTTGATTTTTTGCAATACTCTCTGCTCTTGCTCATTGTCTCCCTCATCCAAAACTTTCTTTTCACGCAACCAAGCCTCTAATCTCTTTGCTGTTTTCTTAGGTTCAGGGTCATTTAATCTTTCAAATAAAGTAAGAGGATCAAGTGCTTGGCTCTTCCAAAGCTCCATAGCCTCGTCTCTTTGCTGTATACCAGATACAGGCATCATAGATCCAGACTTAATATAAACTTTATTATTAGCATCAATATCAGAGTAAAGAATTTCTCCAGCACCATCACCCAAAGTTATAGGCTCATCAGCTTTATACATCTTACGTATCTGAACAAACCATTGAAATAACTCTTGCATTGAATCCTCGATATTACGTGTTAAGAAACGGATAGGAGTTTGGTCAGCTTCCTGCAAAGCAAGTATTCCACCCTTAGTTTTATTAGCCGGGTCAGAACCACCTTTTGAAACCTCATGATGCCCCCACATATTATCTAACTCACGCTTATCATCCCCAATAGAATTAAAAGCTTCACTAGACATAGCAACGCCCTGACTTATATAGACACTTTCACGAATAGATTTGCCACTAGAAGTCTTTAATCTGACAACTTCACCCTTAGCCTTACCAGACTCAATCCTATTGGCCTGTTTTTCATCCATTATATTACCATCAACATAAGTATTAGGCTTACCCATAGCGTTCGTATTCTCTGTGATAGCTGTTCTTCTAGAATTAATGTCATCAAGTACCTTAACAGACTGTTTAAGCAATGAGCGAGAATACTGTTCGCCTGCAAACCTATAGGTATCAAATTGTATCAAGGGTATCTTTGGATATTTAAAATAGTTTTTTTGTGGTTTAAAATTAGCCATTGTAGCTTCAACCTCGCCAGCCATCTTGTCATCAGTGGTCTCCATACCAACAATACCTTTGGCAGTATCAGCTACCTTTTGACCTACACCAGCAATGCCATCCTTTTTATACTTAGACATTACTTTATTTTTTATGTCAGTTTTCTGGCTCTCTTCATCATTGGCCCATAAAGGATTACGTTTTTTCTCAAGCAAGATATTACCGGAACGATAAACAAACCATTCTCTCTCCATATAAAGTTCAACCTTAGCAACATTCTTTAAGTTTTTATGCTCACTAGGATCTTCGCCATCATTCATATCCTGTGTTTGAGCTTCAGTATAATCAAAATACTTAACATCTTTAGTTTCTTTCTTGCCCCATTTAGAATACATATAAGTCTTTGAACGATAGAATACAGCGATGGTATAATCAGCAGTCTCAATACTCTCAGCGTTAGGGTCAATCTTCACACGAACAGGCGATAACATCTCGAAGTCAGCATCATCAGTCTTGGTGTTAAAGAAAGGCATAACGAACATATCAGAGTAAGTTTGCATACCAAGAACAATCCTTTGGAACTTTGACTGACCTTGTATGTCATCCCATAGCTCTTCAAGGCTATCCCCAAGCTCTTTAGCAACCTGTAGCTTCTTCATCTTCTCCTCTTTGGGCATATCTTTTTTAAGACCAGCCACTCTGACAGCTGGGTTAGGGCGTGGATCAGTAAGCAAACCAGACATATTACGGATAATAGAAAACAACACATTATAAATACAAGGCTCACCTTTAACTCTTTCAGGCTCTCCATCAAAATAAGCATCACCAACCCTGCATTCTTTCTTTTTCTTTTCGTACAACAACTTAGAGTCATCAGAACGTGCTTTAATCTTGTTGATAATCATTGTGTCTTTATCCTTAGACCAATCAATGGGCTCGGCCAATTTATCAATATCACCATCAGAATATAATTGTTCAATAGATTGTTCTTCTTCCATATGTTTATTGTTGCCCGTTTATTTTATAAAATAGTTCTTCGTTTGTTAATGTTTTTGTCATGCGTGGTTCTGGTATTCTTTTCTTTATTTCAAATGGCTCATCCATAGCAGTTAAACCATAGCGGATAGAGTCAGGTGCGTGATCCTCGCCATCAGTGTCTAGATCCTCGCAGTAATTTGCCCTTTCATCATACATCTGGTCAGGCATAACTCGTATCAATTGTGGACAATTCTTGAATACTTGCCAACGAGTTTCAGGTTTTCCATCAACATCTAGCTTAACTTTCATGTATCCTCTCATCAAATTCCATCCATTTACACGACTTCCTGCCCCTTTTTTGGCCATCCTGATAGGTACGGACCATTCATTAAGCAAGAATACATCATCCATTTGCTCTAATACAGACCTTCCTGCCTCTTTACCAGCAGATGATATGGAGTTATCGAACACCATCCAGTCAATAGTTTCATCCGTAGGGGTCATTCTAACAATAGATTTGGCCAGCATTTCGCCTGTGTGCTTAGTAACATAGAGTTCTCGATAGGTATAGACCTTGCGAGTAGCCGGGTCAATAGCATTCCAATAGATAGCAGAGGGTTTAGCAAACCCATAATCTCCACAAATGAACTTCTCCCAATTGTCAGGAATAGGGAACGAAGCACAAACGTGAACCTCTTGTTTCCATTCTTCAAAGAACTGACCAGCACCCACATCCCAATTACCATGAAGCCAAGCCTCACGCAATGCAGAGGGTAAACCTTTTAAATACTTAACATAATCAGGATCATTATCAATAAGTACAGGATTATCAAAGATAGTAGCCGGAATAAACACCCTTGTTCGCCCTGTCTGCTCTGGTATCCAGATAGTCAAGGACTTTGGTACGCCATCACCCTTAACAAATCTACGCTTAACCCACGCATGTCCCTTGCCTGTTGGGTTAGTAGTAGCAAATATAGAGGGTTTAAGACCCGGAACAGTAGACCTGCAAGACGCTATCAAACGATTGTAGCGATCCTCATCAGGTATCTGGGTAATTTCCTCAATTAGCATTCTGTGGTATTCGTGTCCTTGATACTTTGTATAGGCATCTTTGTCTTTTAAATGCCCAGTTCTTATTTTAGCACCACTAGGGAACTCGAACACAACTGGTTTGCCAACTTTTCTCGCCCCAAACTTGATATACTTTTGTTCAGCTCTATCAATCCAATCAGATAAGTCATCACCATTACGCCTAACAACTAGACCTCTAAACTTTGGATTGTCAATGTAATGATCATCTATAAGCCAAACTATACCAGCGTCAGTCTTTCCACCACCACGACTTCCACCATATAATAACTCAAACGCTCTAATCGATAGGGCCAGAGTCTGTCGTCCTTCGTTCGGTTTCCATTCCAGCACCTCTGTGGTCTGTGATTTCTCCGGGCTTTGAATATCCATCTGGTCCAATATCATATGGTTTAGGTGTTTGAATTATCCTCGCAGTTATCTCTCCGCCATCTTTACCAGTATGCTCAACTCTTTCACTCCATTTCTCTTTAGACAAACCTTTTAAAGCAAACTGTGTCATATTAGCTTTTACTTTTAGCACTCCAGTATTTACACACTTAACTCTTTTCTTTGTCTTCTTATCAATTATAGGTCCAAAGGCTCCAATCTTATCTTCTATTATATCTAAATTCATTATCTCTTTAACATTTTTTTCTGCTGTTCTCACCAATTCATCCGTACTTAGCTTATCTGATAGCCATGTAGGCATTTGAGCCACTAGAACTTTTGCGTATTCTGAGCTAAATCCAGCTTTTAATGCACTTTGCTGACAGTTAGCGAATGTCTTGCTTTTTCTATCTAAATAATATGAAAGAAATAGTGCCTGTCTTGGATCAACCTTATACTGATTTGCTCCATTGGGGTTATTTCTTTTCTTTACTTTCTCTTTAGGTTTTATTCCCTGTATTGTATTATCTTCCATATCATTATATTAGTTGCGGGAGTCGGAGTCGAACCGACTTTCTCCTGCGTATGAAACAGGCGGGTTTCCGTTACCCTATCCCACCATATAACCTGTTAGCACCTCAGCTAATTAAAGCCGAAGCGGTAATAAATACCTCATCCAAATAAAAAAGGTAGATTTGAAAGAACATTCATCAATAAGATGAAATGCCAACAGGTTAATTTTAAAGAACTTATTTATTATCTTCAGCGTTGCGTAAGTTTACAAGCTCAGTGATATGCCTTTTATCATTTTTCTCAATAGCTTTCTCAACATCTCCACCGACTATCTCTTTTATTATTACAGATAAAATACTATTAGCAAATATATTAGCCTGTTTTACTGTCCATGCACGCCTACCCATTTCAACAAACATTATATCTGCTATCTCGTGGGCTTCTTTTGCTACTTTTTGCAACTCTCTTTCGTGTCTTGTTTTTTCAAGATTAAATAATTTAGACATAAGCCTGCCTATTAATGAATAAAATCAGCGGTTATATAGCCATGCTTGCGGAGCAGAGTAAGCTACCCCAACTATATAACCCCAATTCTAACCACTAATGAGGGTTTGTTAGCCGACATAAGCCGGTGGGCAACCCTCAACCCCAGAAAGAGAAAATCATATCTGGGCTAATACGCCCTCATCAAAGGTTAGATCTCATAATTTTGCCAATATCCGTCTCTGTTTTATCAGGTGTAGAGATTTTATAACCTCTGATAATAGCAGAAGCCAACTCATCCCGAACAATATCAATCTTTTTGCCAAAAATCTCCATCTGTATTACATCATAAGCAAAATGTTTACGTGATTTGTTAAAAAGAACTTTCAGCTCTCCGCCATCCATTCCTCGAATAACTACTTCTAAAGGTGATGGTGTTTCTTCTTCTGGTTTAATTTTTTTTTGGACTTGCCTCATATATTTCTAATTTGCGACCTAAAAAAACCATCTTCCCTTTAAGTTCTGAAAAATCAGGCACAGGGTTAAGATGGTAATCGTTTAAATATTTGTAATACTCTTTAGCAATTTTGCCCGACACTTTTATAGTGTGAGCTTTTGGATTTTCTTTAATTTTTTTGTGTAATGCGTTAAGCACTTGCATACGTTTAAAATTAGAATTATTCCTGTTTAAATTATACCAATTTTATAAACGTTTGTCTACCTTTTAAAAATGCCAAAGTGGATAACTTTTTTGCGATGCTTCGTTGAGCCTAAAATAAGCAACGCTACGCCCATTGACAAAGTAAATAAAATATGGTACTATAAGTCTGTAAGTTAACAAGTTAAAATGTTAACAAGTGGTAAAGAGGGTAGATCAGGATGGCAATGCTTAATCTTAATCTGCCCTCTAACTACACAAAGATAATCATATCCTTTACCCAATACACTTACAAGATAATTCTTTAAACCTTGGGGTAAATGTTGTGCCTACAAAGAACAAATAGAATGGTTTGTTATTCCCCAAGGCTTAGAGAGTTATCAAGATAGTTTCTTAATGGGGGAAAGTGTAGAAGAATACCCTCCACAATGGATACAGGCAGTGCGAGGGGTGTAACCTATTAAATTAGATAGACCTGTAAGTTCTTGCCTTTCCCCACTAGGAAACTATCACTTAATCATTAACTTTAATTATATGTATTTATCAGAAGTAATAAAGCCAGGAGAAATGTTTAAATGGAAAGGAACAGTCAGAAAGCTTAGAAAAGAACAAGAAATGATTGACGAAGCAGAAGAAAGAAAAGGTTTAAGAGAAGAACTACCAGCCTTTCTATTCGCAGGGTTAATGTTTCTAGGGTTATACGGAGTAAGACTAATTCAGAATATAATTTAATAATATGAAAAAAGGAACTTACGAAAAATTATTAGAATTATCTGACAGAGAGATATTAATAATAATACTAACTTTATTAATAAGATTAAATGAAAAAGATGGAGATACAGGAATAGAGTTAATATTAGGACATCTATTAAAAAATAATTTATAAATATGAAATGTAAATTTTGTGAAAACTTAGAGGATCTGGATAGAGAATATCACGATGAACCACACCACGGAGCAAATCTATATCATGAAGAATGTGGAGCAGAATATTATGAAGAATACGGAACTGAAAATATATTTAGCTGTAATAAACAAGCCAAATTAAATCACCCTGAATTACAATCGCTATGAAAAATAAAATAAATAAAATAGTAGAACAAGCTCGTGAATTAGAAAGAGAAGCTAAGTTGAGTAATGCCGAATGGATAGCTGAACAATGGTACAACAAAGAGGAGGCTATCGCTGATAAAGATTTATGGTGTGCTAAACAATTAATATTGCAATAATATGAAATTTATAGAAACAACATTTGAAGAATTTTTACAAGCAATCCACATAGAATTATTTCCTCAAATACTAGATGATGATTTGCCTGACCATTTTGATAATTGGTTAAGTATAGAAAGCCAAGAGTCTATAATAGAATATGCTGAATTATTTGGTAAAAAACAATATCTAATTGGTAAAGATGAAATTTTAAATAAATAAACACTTATGGCAAAACGTAGAATGTTTAGCTTAGACATAGTAGATACAGACGCTTTCATGGATATGTCTTTAACAACACAATCTTTATATTTTCATCTGGGAATGAGAGCAGATGATGATGGCTTCGTAAGTAATCCAAAAAAGATAATGAGGATGCTTGGAACACAAGAAGATGATTATAAGGTTCTGGTGGTCAAAAAATTCATAATTCCATTTGATACAGGAGTTTGTGTTATAAAACATTGGAAAATGAATAATTATATTCAAAGTGATAGAAAGACAGCCACAAACTGGAAAAAAGAATTTGACATGTTAGAAATAGACGAAAAAACAAGAAAATATAGATTATCACAGCCAAAACTGACAGACTGTATCCAAACTGGATACAAGTTGGATACACAGGTTAGGTTAGGTAAGGGTAGGTTAGGTAATACTGCGGGAGCTGAAGCACCCGCTTCACCCAAAATAATAATAGGAAATGAAGAACATAACATAAAAGATTTATGAAAAAAGTAAACAGATCAACAATACTACGACAACAACGCCAAAGAGCAAGCGTAGGCAGTAAAAAACAAGTAATGGCCCGACTAGCGTATCATTATTTGAAAACAGCAAAAATAGAATTAGAACCCGGAGAAGTCTACGATGCAAACAAAATTGCTAGAGGGCTTGGTAATATTTATCAACAAGCAGGCAAGGACGAGGGAAAGGCAAAAATGATGATCACCGAAGCAGGGGAATTTTATAACAGTAAAAACCTAAGTTGGACTCCAATCTCAGTCTGGAAAAATTGGGAGATGATACGCCATTGGAAAAAACAAGATAACTCAACTTCTGAGCTAGACATTAGCGAAAGGAGAGAATTGTAAAAATATGATTATAATTTTTGACACAGAAACAACAGGGCTACCGGAGAGCAGACACAACTGGGAACTAGACTATGATAAATTCCCGCATATTTGCCAAATTGCTTGGATAATATGTGATGATAACGGAAACATACTATTGAAAGAAAATCACATGATCAAACCAGATGGCTGGAAAATACCAGAACAAGCCACTGCAATACATGGCATAACCCAAAAGCAAGCAATGGATGAGGGAGAGCGTGGGCCAATAGTCTTAATGAACTTTTTAAGAGATGCGACACTTTGCGAAAAAATAGTGGGCCACAACATATACTTTGATATCTCAATGGTAAAAGCAAACGTGTTAGACATGAAAAGTAAAAAACTATATATGGGATATGGAGAAAAAGTCTGGGAAGAAAAACTGCTAAAAGAGGAAATGTGCAAAACATTAGATAAAGATAAACGCCACGACACAATGAGAATGAGTGCAAAATACTTAGGCTATGGTAGATACATAAAGCTGATCAAAGCACACGAAGAATTGTTCGGTGAAAACTTTGATAATGCTCACGATGCAATGGGAGATGTGATGGCTACAAAAAAAGTTTATTTTGAACTATTAAACAAAATATAAACCTATGGACTTCAACCCTCCACAATCAAACGAATCTGAACAAGCGATACTAGGGTGTATTTTAATAGACCCAGACTCAATCTACAAAACAATAAATATACTTGATCCTAACGATTTTTATAACACCAAAAATAAAACAGTTTATTCAGCGATGGTTGAAATGTTTAAGACTGGCCAGAAAATAGATTTGCTGACATTAGTTGAATATTTAGAAGCCAAAAAACAGCTCTCTAAGCAGGGGGGTAAAGCAGAGATAGCTCAATATACCAATATACCCTCTAGCGTTGCCCAGATAGGCAAATATTGTGAAATAGTGAAAGATAAGAGCATACGTAGACAGCTATTAACGGCCCAAGAGCAAAATTTGAAAGAAATATACAACGAGGACCAAGAAATTAATACAGTATTAGCAGAAACTCAAAACAGGATAGTCGGAGTAAATAACTTCCAAGAAATAAAAGATGATGCCAAAACAATTATTAAAGAGTTAGAGAAGGCCCAAGAAGAATACGCGGAGAAATATGAGAATGGCCAAAAAATAATAGGATACTCAAGTGGTTTAGAAAAGATAGATGAGATGATAGACGGATTACGTCCCGGACACGTCTGGGTAATAGGAGCGTTCACCTCAACAGGGAAAACTCAATTTTCACTAAACATAGCAAACGCTGTACTGGCCCAGAACGTGCCAACGTCAATAATAAGTCTTGAGATGAGTAGGATAGATACAATAGCGAGGATGATCGGAATAAGAGAAAATATAAGCTCGATGAAAGTTATCAAAGGAAAAATGGATGATGCTCTATATAGAAAAATAGAAGGAAGTAAAAACTTTTTAGTAAACTCACCGCTAGAAATACATACAACATATTTTGACATTGAGAAAATTAAAATGTTGATCAGAAAAGATGTCTACACTAGGGGGGTAAAGTTTGTGATAGTAGATTATGTTCAAAATATCATGAGTGAAAAAGGAACTAGAGAATATGAACTACTAACCCAGTCAGCAGTAGACCTCCAAAACTTAGCCAGAGAATTAGGCATAACAGTTTTGATAGTAAGTCAGATATCCAACGAAGCAGAGAAAGGCGGAGGAGCAGGGGCAGGCTTCAAAGGAACTGGTGCATTAGAAGCGGTGGCTGATCTAGCAATAAGACTAAAAAGAGATAAGACAAAAGAAAGCCCAGATGACGACTTTGTACCAGTCAAAATCATAGTGGCCAAAAATAGGCATGGCTTCTCCGGAACAATATCAAATTACAGCATGCAGATTAAAAGTGGTAAGTTTGAAAAAGATGTAATGTATCTAACAGAAGAACAGAAGAAAGATATTTATAAACGAAAAAAATGATAGGCACATATTACAAAAATACAATGCCTTATAAAATAGAATTGGTGCATAAGAAGTCAGGCATAAAATTTGTATGCTATAAATCAACAACAGAATATTTATCATTTTTAAAAGATGAATTTAATATACAAGTCTATGGAGAAAGTCAAAGAAATTATAGACCGCAAAAAACGACAAGTAGTGGGATCAAACCTCAAATGTCGTTATTGTAAAAGCCCACAAGCCTACATAAGACTAGAGGATGGTCGATACATGGTGTACTGTCCAGTGTGCAGACAAACATACTATTTAAAAGAGCAACACCACGCCACTTGACAAGTGGATAAAAATGTGATACAATAAAATTGTAAAATTAATTAAAAAATATGTACGAAAATCCATATTTGCCACCGGGAACTTGTCCTGAAGATTTAGAGGGCGAGCCTGATGATAATTATCCAAAAGATGAAAAATATGAAGATTAATCCTAGAACAAAATATACACTATACGAAATATTGAGGTATGAATTGTTGCTTAGATTTGATGGTAAACCTTACAAGCTGAGCTCAAATCGTGGTAACGATAACGCAAAAAGAAGAATAGTAAATGCAGGGGCTAAAAAAGGTCGGACTTTGCATGGTATGGCATATCAAGTGCCAGGAAGCTTAATAAATAAATTAAATAAAGAGTATGCAGGTATTACTAAAAAAATACAAAGAAAAAAACGATGAACTTTCTAAGCTGGAAACTGAAAATATAGAAATATTTAAACAGCATGATGAGATTTCAAAAGAGTTATCAGATATCAGTGAAGAAATTAAAATCGTGACTAGAAAGACTTTAGAAGATGTTGAGTATGAAAATATAACTGTTAAATTTAGTCGTAGGTTTAATTCAAGCTATAATTGGAAAAAATTGTCAGATGGAACACGTAGTATATTAACATCTAGAGAGGGAGTGACAGTGGTCAAAAAAGTATTTGAAGATTTGGTAAAAGAAGAAGCCATAACAATGGAAGAAAGAGCTAAAGCCTTTGAGGAAGTAGAGGGTACAACCGCTGTAAGTATTAAAATTAAGTAGTATGAATAATTTTAATATTGCAAAATTTGATAAGCAAAAAGCAGAACTAAATGAATTAGTTAAAAATTGTAAAAGTGTTGTTATCAATGGAGTGAATGATAAAGTAGGTTATCAGTTAGTAGGTGAAAGCAGAAAAATACTAAAGAAAAAGAGATGTGATTTACAGCGAGATTTTAAAGCTGAAAGAGCCATCTCAAATGCTTACTCAAAAGCTGTTATAACCCTAGAGAAAGAAGTCATTGAAATAATCGAACCACTAGAAATAGAACTGAAAGAAAAGCAAGATAAAATAGACTGGGAAAAAGAAAAAATCAAACGTAAAGAGTTTTTGCCAGAAAAGATTGGAAGATTAAAAACTATTGAAGCTGAACTAGGAGAAGATGAGATATTGGAAATGAGCGATAAAACATTTGATGAATTTTTTAACAATGAAAAGTCTGAGTATCTAGCAGAAAAAGAAAGAAAGATTAAAGTAGCTGAAGAAAAACTTGCTAATGACAAAATGGTCGAAGAAGAAAAAAAGAAAGCAAGAGAGGATGAAAGGCAACAAGCCAAACTAGATGCTGAACAAGCAAAAATAGATGCAGAGCGTGAAAAGAAAGAAGCCGTTGATAAAGTTAAAAGAGAAGCAGAACAGGAAAAACAAAAGATTATTGATGATCAAAAACGAAAAGATGATGAAGCTAAGGAAGCTAAAGAACGGATAGAGAGAGAAGCTAAGTTAGCCCCTGATAAAGAAAAGTTAGCTAGTTATGCTATTACACTTGCAAAAATATCTGTACCAAACTTAAAATCAGAGCAGGCAATAATAGCAATGACAAAAGCACAAAATAAATTAAAAGAAGTTATTATATTATTAGATTTTAAATAAAACATATGACTAACACACACACAAACACACAGGTAGCCACAAGCCACACAAAACTAGCAACCGCCCAAAAAGAAAAAGATAGATTGATGGAAGTAAGCGAGCAATTAGGATATACATCAGCACAAGTAGAGCTTATAATGAAAACAGTAGCCAAAGGAGCAACAGTAGATGAGTTCTTGATGTTTGCAAGCGTAGCAAAAGAAACAGGGCTAAATCCGCTGATGAAAGAAATCTGGTTCTACAAAGATAATAAAGGAAATGCAATTATAGTAACAGGTCGTGATGGATTTTTATCACTAGCACAAAAGACTGGACAATTTACAGGACTACAAAGTGCGGTAATATTTAAAAATGATAAATTTAGCATAGATCACAGCAAGTCAGAGGTACAACATATTTATAAACAAAAAGAAAGAGGGAATATTGTGGGGGCTTGGGCAAAATCTTTTAGAAAAGGTTGTGTCCCAAACATAACATATGTGGATTTTGATACTTACAACAAAGGGTGGAATACTTGGAAAACACATCCTCAGCAAATGATAATAAAATGTGCAGAAGCCATAAGTCTAAAAAAGACATTTGGAATAAGCGGAATAATGAGCCAAGAGGAACTACACTTTGATCCGCAGGATAGAGCTAAAGAAGAAATCAAGAATGATGAAATGCACCGAGCAGTAATAAACGCCATAAAAGAACTCCAAGCTAAAGATGGACTAGACAAAGCTAACGATATTATAAACAAAGAACTTCAAGAAAATGGTGACCTAACAGACAAACAAAGATTAGAACTAGAAAGCCTAATGATAACAATTACAGAACCTGACAAAGCAGTAGATGGAGAAATAATCCCGGAAGCAGATAAAACTGACGAACTTTTAGAGGAGTTCGAAGAAAAGGTAGAAAACAAAAAATAGTATGGACTGCTCAAAAAATTCATCAGCTAGGTACAATACTACAAAAAAAGGTCAAAAAAATAAAGATAAGTTTTATGAGAGAGTAAAACAAAAAATTAAAAAAGATGGTATATATAAATTAACGAGTAAAGGCTTCAAAAAAGTATGATTAAAGAATATATAAGTTATAGCGAATACTGGCTTTATACCAACGACCAAACAAGGTACTACATGCAGTACGTTCTAGGCATTAGAGAGCCAGCAAACGAAGCTATGAGGTTCGGCTCAATAGTTCATGGAGCAGTGGCCGGAGAGTGCGATGTGGAGGAAGCAATGAAAAAAGAATTCTTCACAGGAGATAGAATAAGGGTGGCAAAAGAATGTGTAAAAAATGCTAAACAAGTACCAGTACAAGAATTACCAATATACATAAAAGGTCACAAAGGCAATAATTTAAAATGTCCTGTACTGATGATTTATGATGGACTAGACTTTAACGAAAACTTAATACTAGAAAGAAAAACAACAAAAAGTGGGTGGGCCAACCAAGAAATAGTAGATGATGCAGAACAGTTAAGTTGGTATTCAATGGGTTATTTTGAAATGAAAGAAATATACCCAATAATAGAACTAGAAAGGTTGAGCAGTACAAATGGTAAGTCAAAAATATTCCATACAACTAGAGATGAACACGACAGATTAAGAGTGATAGAAAATATAAACTCGATGTATGATGAACTAGTAAGTAAAGGTTGGTGGGAACGTAGACAAATAAGCGAGGATCGTGCAAAAAATACTATAATAGCTAGAGATAATTTTAAAAAGTATGAATATAGCTCCACTTCACTTGGCGACAATCAAGAATAGAAAGTTAGAGTTTTTAAATAAAGAGGGTGTAGTAGAATGGATTAAAACTTTATTGAATAAAGGAGTTGAGGATGTAGAGGTAATAATACGCAAGAAAAAGAACCTAAGGACTGAACGACAGCATAGATATTGGTGGGTTTATATGTATATTATTGAACAAGAAACAGGATATAGTAAGGATGTATTACATGAGTTTTTTAAACAAAAATTCCTAACATACAAAAAAGAAGAAGTAATGGGAGAAATGGTTAAAATATATCAGTCTACAACAAAGATAAGCAAGCAGGAATTTTCTAACCTGATCAGAAGCGTAGAAATATTAACAGATATTCCAGCCCCAGCGATAGATAAGTGGGGCTTTGAATAGCTAGAGTTCTCGGGATAGTTAGAACGTTTATATAATTATTAGTTCTATTACCTGTCCCGGTCCTCCGGCTCTAATCAATCCCTATAACCACTTATAGGGGAGAAGTAATATAAAATGTATGGAAAAAGTACAACACGCAGAAAATGCGTTAGAGAATACACCAGATAATAAATGGATAGATGTTCAAAGAGATGTAGAAGGAAGAGCAAGAGTAACATTTGTAATCCAATCAGCCCCAGTTAGCGAAGTAGGAGTAAATGGTTGTCAGGCAGTTAATATGTTGGAATATACAAAGAACTTATTTAAAAGTCTAAATGATGTATTCCCTTGTGAAGAAAATGTTCAAACTCTTATCAGCATAGAACAGGCACTATCATTTCAGGAGCAACGAACTAAGGATAGAGAGAAAAGAAATGTGGAGGGCAAAAACGAAGCATAGTAACCCCCTCTTAATAACCATTACCCCTCTCGGTAGTGGTTATAATAGAGTAGTTGGTTAACACATACAGAGTAAACCATATTTCCTAGGTATAATATGTCTAGTATTGGCAGGTTCGATTCTTCCTTGTACGTTTTGTGCAGATTGGTTTGATATTAGACTCTGTAGTTGTTAGCCAATTACAAACCTTAACGACTGCTTGTCGTGGTAATATAATAATATGCTCCCAGAATTATTATGTGGATTAGCTGTTATCACCTGCAACACCACCCCAATAGAAGAAGTAAGAACAGTAACAGCTTATAACCTATTAGAGAGCCAGACAGATGATACTCCATTCATAGGTGCTTTTAATGAGAATTTGCAAGTTGCTTTAAACAGAGGAGAGAGCCTATGTGCTGCGAATTTCGTACCTAAAGATACAATCCTACATATTGAGGGTTGGGGTGCTTGCAGAGTAGCTGACCGCACATCTCGGAAGTATGGGCAAAGAGTAGATTTATTATTCGAGCGGTATGGGGACGCTATAAACTTCGGGAAGCAGAGATTAAAAGTTAAATATTCTAAACTAAAAACTATATGAAACAAGACATTCTAAATGAAATAATAGAAAGAGCAAAGACTAAGAAAGATGGTATCTATTCATTTAAAGGGTTTAAGTATGCAGTAAAAGACAATCGCTTTGTACTTTTTGCTGATTATTTCGGGAATTTATATCAAAGAGCTGGAAATTTTAATGCAAGCATAGGAAAGGTTGAGAAAAGATACAATATAATAAAAGAACTTAAAAGATTATTAAAAGAATTTTAATTAAATAAAAAACAATAAGTATGGAAACTAAAAAACATTTTAGAGGTGGGTGTTTAAATTGTCCACAAACAGAAGATTTATTACCATTAAGCACAATTTTATATCAAGGTTTTGGAGGATATTGTGTAAATAAAAATGGTAAATTGTATTATGAAGCAGAACAAAGCGATGAGTGGGAAGATTTTAAAACTTTAAATGAAATAGAAAAAGAGGTGAAGAAAGATGAAAACGCAAAATGGGAAGTAGTATTAGATAATCCTTTAAGAGGTGCAACTTGGGAAAGAAATAAAAAAGGTAGATGGATTTTAACAAAAACAAACAAAGGATTTGCTTAACCCTATACAAACAAACTAATAAACTAAAAACTATATGAAGAAAAATATTACAAAAGAACAAATAGGTATGGCGACCAAAGAGGAGCTTAATGAAAGTAAGAGAAAATGTTGGAGTACAGCCTGTAAGAAAACAGCCATAATACGTGATTGTACTGGTTGGAAATATTGTTTTAAACATTGGATTGAAGATTACAAATATGGTAGAGAACATGGATTGTGGAACGCTTTAAAACAAAGTTATATAAATTGGGAAGCAATTAAACTTAAACTTAAATCATTATGGTAAAAAACAATAAGTATGGAAACTAGAGAAATAAAAGAAATCTTAAAAAAAGTAATCTTACAAGATGCTGTAATTAAATTTAATTCAACACCGCAAGTAGGGGAAAAATTTGATATGGAAAAGCATAATCACGCCAACAAAATGCTTAATGGAATGAACAATTATATTTATAATGAGTTAGTAAGTAAACTAGAACTCTAACCCTATACAAACAAACTAATAAACTAAAAACTATATGAACGACATACAAGAAAAATTTGTAACTATGGATAGGAATAATATTGAAGCATACACACCAACTTATGCAGTAGATATAATTTTGCCATACATATCAAAGGACAAGATTATATGGTCTCCATTTAGTCGTGATGAACATAACTTTGCTAATTATTTAAGAGACAAAGGATACACTGTTATCAATACTCACTATGACCCAGAAACAGGAGAGGGAAAAGATTTTCTAACTTATGAACCAGACTTTCATTTTGATATTATTTTAGACAACCCTCCATTTAAAGGTAAAACTAAATATGTTGAAAGAGCATTTAGTTTTAGGAAACCATTTGCCTTGTTTCTTCCAATGAACGCTTTTTCAGATAATGGGATACCAAACTTATATATAAAAAATGATTCAGAACCACAAATACTAATACCAGATAAGAGAACCGAATTTGAAAACCAAAAACAAAAAGGAATAAGTTTTAAAACAGTTTATTTTTGTAGAGATTTATTACCCAAACAAATAATATTCACTAAATTAAAAAGAAGAGGAACTCAAACAACTTAAATCATTATAGTAAATAACAATAAGTATGGAAAATAGAGAAATAACTAAAAAATTAGAAGAAGAAAGAATGAAAATCAAAAATGCTCTTGAAGCAATTAAAGATGCAGTTGGTGATGATTATGCAATTTTAGAAACAGTTAAAAGTATATTAGAAGATTAACCCTATATAAACAAATTAAAAGGCATTTAAGCCTTATAAAATAAAATATATGTCAAATGAAAAAGTGTATAATTCTAGCTCCGTGGATAATTCTAGCTCCGTGGATAATTCTAGCTCCGTGGATAATTCTAGCTCCGTGGATAATTCTCGCTCCGTGTATAATTCTCGCTCCGTGTATAATTCTCGCTCCGTGTATAATTCTAGCTCCGTGGATAATTCTAGCTCCGTGTATAATTCTAGCTCCGTGGATAATTCTAGCTCCGTGGATAATTCTAGCTCCGTGTATAATTCTCGCTCCATATATAATTCTAGCTCCGTGGATAATTCTAGCTCCGTAAGATTTCTTTACAAAGCATATTTCTGCTACGATATTGGTTTTAGAGAATATGTAGTATTTAATAAAGAGGTTGGTAAAGAAAGATTTGAAGAAGTTTATAATAAAATAGAAAGTATAATGATTCCAAATTTACAAATGAAAGGTGAACTCTTTTCAGATGAATGGAAAAAGAATGTTAAAAAAGATGAATGGATTGAACTTTCTAAAATCCCAGAATTTGATAGAAAAGTAGTTGAAGATATTGTAGGTTTTAAAATACCTTTAGATGATGGTGAGGAGGAAGAAGTTAAAGAAATGACTGTAAAAGAAATATCTAAAGAACTTGGAAGAGAAATTAAGATTATTATATAAACAAACTAAAAGGCAATTAAGCCTTATAAAATAAATAAAAGGAGAGAACAATGAAAGAATATATCTTAGCAGTTGTTATCGCAATAGGTGTAGTGGCAATAGTTTGCTTGTTAGACCTAGCCATAGAACTCTTTTCAAAGATGTGGAGGAACAGATGAAGACAGAGCTGTTTAAAGTGTTCCAATGCCAGAGTTGCTACTCAATGGCAATTTACTACCTACACTATAAGCCTGAACAAGCCTTGTTTGTAAAATGGTGGTGGGTATGTGATGTATGTGGAGCAAAAAGTAAGCCTACAATGGCACGAGCAGAGATATTTTGGAAATGGTTTGATATAGAAAAGAAGAAGCGAGGTATTGTCTAAGCCCAAAGGGGAGGCTTTATATCCCCTTTAATTTAACTCTAAAAATTAATTAAATATATGAACAACGAAATACAAAAACTACTCGCAAAAGATAAAGGGTATAAATTAGTAATAATTAACCAAAATGTTTCCTTGCCCATCTATTAGTCTAAACTTAGATATTTAATAACCTTATAACTAATTTTTAAAAATAACTAATATGTCAAATTATCAAATGCCAACAAAACATCCTATTACACATAAATGGGAAATAGCTGATTGGATAGACGATTATTTTGGAGGTCATAAATACGGCGTTAAATTCTCTAACGATAAAAAAGTTTATAGATCAGACCATTATACTTGGGAAACAAAAGATACACTTGAAGCTTATACATACATATCTAACGCTGAATACAAAGAGCCAAAGTACAACTGGTTTCAAAAGTTAATGAGATGTTTATTTAAAATGAGATAATATGCAAGAAATAAAACCAAAGCCAGAGCCTAAGAAAGACCCAGAGATGGAGAGTTTGTATGGGTTTGAGGCAAGGTCAGAGGAGAGTAGAGAATATTTTAAGATTAAGAAACCTAAACATTTATTAAAAAATAATATATGAAAAATTCAACAAGAAAAAAAAAGGGTGATGGCTTTGAAAAATTTATAGTAAATGAAATAAGAAAATATCTTGATCCT
>Ga0222658_1000316_pt1 | contig 26846 bp, 22 predicted proteins | sample AntAcemetagen476_FD_179830 | JGI IMG/M metagenome (GOLD analysis project Ga0222658, IMG submission 179830) | Saline water microbial communities from Ace Lake, Antarctica - #476 | ecosystem: Environmental > Aquatic > Non-marine Saline and Alkaline > Saline | place: Antarctica: Ace Lake... | reverse complement strand
GAGGTTTGACCTCGACCAACTAACCAATATAATATATAATGTAAATATGAGAATAGAACCATTTACAGTTGGAAATTATATCCATGTATATAATCGAGGGAATAGAAAGGCCGAGATAGTTCGGTCAGAAGAAGATAGGTGGCGTTTTATGCAGGCCTTACGATTTTTTAACGATACTCATTCTTCTCAAAATGTTCTGAGAAATATTTTAAGAATGTCTAAACAGACAGGTTGGTCGAGGTTTGACCTCGACCAACTCTCTGAACAACAGCAACCAGAATCTGTATTTAGAACAGGATGGCCTCAGAATTGGCCAGAGAAAGATCCATTAGTAAAAATTCTTTGCTATTGTTTAATGCCTAACCATTTTCATTTATTATTAAAGGAGATTCGAGAGGGTGGAGTAAGTAAGTTTATGCAAAAACTAGGAGGAGGTTACACGTATTATTTTAATCTTAAACACAAAGAAACGGGTAGATTGTTTCAGAGCTCTTACAGGGGGAGAACAGTAAAGAATGATCAATTGTATTTAGAATATTTGAGTGTTTATATCCAAGTTATAAATACATTAGAGCTATATCCTGGAGGATTTAAAAAAGTTCTTGAAAACATTGATAAGGCACTAGATTTTGTGCAAGAATACTCTTTCTCAAGCTATCAGGATTTTATAGGGCTCCGAGAATCTTTAATAATTGATAAAGATATATTCGAAGAAATTTTCCCCAACACAGAGAATTACAAAGAATTTGTTCGAGACGTGATCAAGGGCAAGAAATATGAAGAATTAGGAGAGTTAAAATTAGAGAGTTAAAACAAAATTGTAAATTTAAAATTCTAAATTGTATTTGTAAATTAATAACATGAAACATATGGATGATATTATCTCAAAAACTCCTAAGGCAGAACCGGAGGATAAAAAAGAACCGCTAAGAACGTTTGAGGAAGATCTTTCTAGCAGAAAAAAAAAGAAACCTAGAAAGATCCTAATTAAATTATTTAGAAAAAAAAGAAAGACAAAAGAGGGGCAGCCACCAACTATCAATAATCAATTCGCAAAGGTCAATTATCGGCTGTCAGGACTTCGACGCTGGTTGCTTTTGGCATTAGTGTTCTTGACGCCCCTGTGGTTTCTTCCATGGGGAACAGACAAGATAGGTATAGCCAAACAACTCCTAATGACGATCTTTTTGGGCATCGCTTTTGTTCTCTGGCTTTATGACAGTATGAGTAAAGGGAGACTGCATTACCGAAAAAGCGGAGTCAATATCGGTATCTGGCTTTTGCTTTTAGTGCTTTTAATAAGCACGGTCTTTTCCCTTCATTCACTTACAAGTCTTTATGCTTCTTCGGCTAATTTTGGCAACCTTTGGAATTTTGTACTTTTAGCTATTTTCTATTTTCTTGTTGCAAACAACAGGAAGCTCAAAAAAGAAAAGAAAGGATTGAAAATTGAATTGCTAGATGTGTTCTTAGCCTCAACGGGACTAGTTATTTTTTACTCTCTGCTACAACTTCTAGGCCTTAACATCCTGGGCGGATTTACTAGAATAGGTGGGTTTAATCCCCTAGGAACAATGAATTCAGTTGCTGTTTTGGCAGGAGTAGGATTTATCCTAAGCTTGGGCAAATTATCGCTAAACGAAAAGACAAAAGATAAAAATGAAAAATTACTGAAGGGGGCATTAATTGGAATATCTTTATTGAGCTTTATCTTTATAGTCTTGGTCAATTTCAGAACAGTTTGGTATGGATTAATATTAGCGATGATTCTTCTAATCATTTTTCGGGTCAAAAGAGAAAAGCAAGCACAAATTAAATCATTTTCTCTACCAATTGCCGTTTTAGTTGTATCTTTAGTTTTTGTTTTGTGGGGAGTGTTTGGAGCACGCATTGGCATTGAACAACCTCAGGTCAACATGAAGAACTTGCCAACAGAGGTGTTCCCAGCCCCAAAGACCTCTCTCAATATCACTCATCAAACTATCAATCAAAGAGACAACCTAAAACAAAGTTTGTTTGGAATTGGATTGGGCAATTTTGACAAAGCGTGGCTTCTAAACAAGCCAGTTAGTTTAAATCAAACTGATTTTTGGCAATTGCGTTTTTCTCAGGGCTATTCTAGCTTTACAACCTGGACAACAGAAACTGGTTATGTGGGGATTATTTCAATTCTTTCGCTATTTGGCCTTGTATTGATTCGGGGATTCAAAAAGATTAAAAAAACTGAAGCAAATGAAAAAAATATTGATTATCTTTTCATTGCCTCAACATATCTAATTTTAATTTGGTTCTTATATTCTCTCAATCTGACCCTATATTTTGCCCTATTTCTTTTGATTGCTCTTTCGGTTAAGAAGAATTCTAAAAAAAGCATTGATTTTAGTCAACCTATCCAAAAAGCTCTCATCTTGAGCATTGTTTCTGTTCTTGTAATGGTTGTGGTAGTTTTTGCTGGATATTTCGGCGTTCAACGCTATATTGCTTCTTCGTATGCCGCTAGAGGGTTGGCTGAGAGAGTGATTGATACGGAAGGATTAACCCAAGGAGAAATCATTGAAAAAGCCCAAAGTGAATTAAATACTAAGATTAATCTTTTCGCTAGAGCATACAATCTAGACAAATCAAACGACGAGGCGTTGCGCAATATATCCCAATTCTACCTGAGCAAGATCAGTCTAGCACTTCAAGTCCAAGATTCTGACGTTGGTGCCTTTGCTCAAAGCGCTCTTTTGTCTGCCCAGAAAGCGATTGAGGCGGACAACACAGAATATTGGAATTATGTGAATTTGGCTCAAGTTTACGAAAGTCTTATTACTCTTTCAGAGGGTGCTTATGAGTTCGCAGTTGAAAATTACACAGAAGCACTGAAATTAAACCCCAATGATCCGGCTATTATACTTGGTATTGCTAGGAGTCAGTTCTCTGAAGCGGTGAGATTGTCAGGATTTATAGCTACTCTTGAAGATGAAAGCCTGAAGCCTCAAGCGACCGAAGAACAGGGGAGACTCTTAACAGAAGCAACTCAGAAATTGGAAGAAGCGGTTGGACTTAAGGCCAATTATACTCCTGCCCACCAACTCTTAGCACAGATTTATGATATCCAAGGGAAGATCGAAGAGGCAATAATAAGTACTTCTAATCTTGTTATTTTGAGCCCTCAAGATGCTGGTCTCTGGTTCAGGCTAGGACTTCTTCACTACAAAAACAATGACATGCCAAAGGCCGAATCCGCTCTTAGTCAGGCTGTCTTGCTTAATGAAAGTTATTCGAATGCAAGATACTTTCTTGGCTTAGCTTACTCGGTTCAAAACAAGAATGGTGAAGCTATCGCCCAATTTGAAAGAGTCGTTGATCTAAATCCTGACAATGGAGAGGCGAAAACAATTCTTGATAATTTGAAAGCAGGTAGGCCTCCTCTTGAAGGCATTGTTCCTCCCGAGGAAGCACCCGAAAATAGGGAAGAAACACCGATTGTATCAGAATAAGAATAAGTGAAAATTCATCTCAAATTTCCCTTGCTTCGCAGGGGATTTTTGAGTAAGATGGGAGGCGAAGAGGCGTGGCGATATGTAAAAATGGAAGAACCTCCTCAGCAAACTGGCGAGAATCTTGATGGAAATCTAAGATATCAAAATATTAACATTTTGATATGAATAATGTAATACGATGATTAAAATTAAAGAAAATGTGCCTTTGGCACCATATACGAATTACAAAATTGGCGGAAATGCTCGTTATTTTTGCAAAGCCAGTAACGGGCAAGAGATAATTGAAGCCCTAGAATTTGCACATAAAAAAAATGTGCCCATTTTTATTCTGGGTGGTGGAACGAATGTGCTAGTCAGCGACAAGGGATTTTCCGGTTTAGTCATTAAGTTACAAGTTATAAGCCTTAAGCTTCAGGAGGATACAATTGTTGTTGGTGCAGGAACATTATTAAGTGGTATAGTTAGCTTTGCCTTGAAAAATGGTTTACAGGGCCTTGAGTGGGCTTCAGGGATACCAGGAACGATAGGAGGAGCCATTAGGGGGAATGCGGGTGCTTTTGATGGGGCAGTGGAGGATGTCGTTAAATCTGTAAGGTGTTTGAATATAGAACAAAGGGAGTTGATCGATTTTACCAAGAAAGAGATAGGCTTTGAATATAGAAGTAGTCTTATAAAAACGACGGGAGACTTTATTGTCTTAAGCGCAACACTTAAGCTTAAAAAAGCGAATAATATTCAAGAACTAGAAAATGCAAAAAAAAAGACGAGGCAACTAATACAACATCGGAAAGAAAAGCATCCACTAGATCGTCCCAGCTGTGGATCTATTTTTAAAAACGCAAACATAAACGAAATAAAAAATAACAAAGAACTATTAAAAAATATAAAAAATGACTCAATTCCAGCAGCACTATTAATTAGCAAGTCTGGGCTTGGGGGTGAGAAAATTGGTAATGCTCAGATATCTAAAAAACATTCTAATTTTATAGTGAATTTGGGGGGTGCCAAAGCAAAAGACGTAATGGATTTGATCAAGATTTCCCAAAGGGAAGTGTCTGGTAAATTTGGCGTTAAGCTTGAGCCAGAAGTTCAGTTTATTGGCTTTTAAAATGATTATAATTGCTGCTAAAAACGGATTCCTAAAGGAGAGAACTGGAGTTGAAGAATATACATTTCAGTTAATTAAGCACTTAGTAAAGCAGAAAACAAAAGAAAAATTTCTAATTTTTACGAACAAAATCGAAGAAAATATCGATTTGCCGTCAAATTTTAACCTGAAAATTATTAGGTGGCCGATTTTTTGGACTCAAATTGGCCTGAGCCTAGAAATACTTAAGCTCAGAATCAGGAATTACGAATTAAGAATTAGGAGAAAGTTGACGTCCAAAAGCAAGCGTCCAGTATCTAGCCTCCAGGAGCCAGCGCCCATGGCGCTATTCATTCCTGCCCATGTAATGCCACTTATTCATCTTAAAAATACGACTGTAACAATTCATGGGCTTGAATACGAGTATTATCCAGCACACTATAGCTGGCTTTCCAGAAAATATTTAAGATGGTCAACCACATATACGGCCACATATGCGTCAAAAATTATTACGGTCAGCGAAAACACAAAAAAAGATCTGATAGATACGTATAAATGCGACCCTAAAAAGATAGATATTGTTTATCATGGAGTAGACAAGAATCAAGAATCAAGAATTAGAAGAACCTTCGATGAAAAGCTGGAGAACCTTGATGAGAAGCGGAATCATGATTCCAAATTCCAAATTCCAAATTCCAGATACTTCCTATATTTAGGCAGAATTGAGACAAAGAAAAATATTTTGGGAACAATTAGAGCTTTTGAGATATTTAAGAGCCAGTATCCAAAAGCCAGGAGCCAGAAGCTGATCTTGGCTGGCGGAAGAGGGCACGGGTTCAAGCAGATTATAGATCAAATCTCAAAACTTAATGATGATATTAAAAAAGATATTGTTTTTATGGGGCACGTGACAGGAGAGCAGAAGGAAGGGTTGTTAAGGGGCGCAAAAGCATTAATTTTTCCGTCTTTTTACGAAGGTTTTGGGTTGCCAATTCTAGAAGCACAATCGAGAGGCGTGCCGGTTATTACAAGCAAAGGGTCAAGCACGGAAGAGGTTGCGGGAGATGGCGCAATTATTGTTGATCCAGGGAGGCCAGAAGAAATCGTAGATGCTATGCTGGAAATTATAAATAATAAATCTCGAAAAGAAGAATTAATAGAAAAGGGTTATGAAAACTGTAAGCGGTTTTCGTGGCAAAAGTGTGCCAAAGAAACTCTAGGAATAATAAATTCTATATGAAAATTGCTCTTGTCCATGACTTTCTGATTCGTTTTGGAGGGGCAGAGTCAGTCTTTCTGGATTTAAAAAAGATATTCCCTGAAGCGGACATTTTTACGCTTTTTTATAAAAAGAAATTCACTGATAAGTATCTTCCGGGAACGAAACTGAAGACTTCTTTTCTCCAAAGAAGATATTCTTTTTTAGAAAAAATTATTTCAGGTGGAGTATTCCATAGAGCCCTACTTCCGTGGATGCCCCAGGCAACAGAAGATTTAGATTTTTCTGGGTATGACCTAGTACTTTCATCTAGCTCGGGATTTGTTAAGGGTATTGTCGTGCCGAGCAAGGCGAAACATATTTGTTATTTACATACACCAACTCGTTGGGCGTGGCAAAACTATTCTGAAAGATTGGGAAGTGGGAAATCGGCAATTAAGAGAGGGTATGCGCACTTTTTTAGGATCTGGGATTATGAAGCTAGCCAAAGGCCAGACACTATTATTACCAATTCTAGGTATACGTCTTTAAGAATAAAAAAATATTATAGAAGAAATGCCAAGGTTGTTTATCCAACAATCGAATTGCCAACTAAAAAACTAGATGGTCTCGAGAAAAATCTAGGACTATATTTCGTTATGGTTGGGCGTCTATCTGATTACAAACATATAGATTGGGCCATAGAAGCGCTTCGTAATACAAAATATAAACTAGTCATTATTGGAGATGGACCAGAGTACAAAAATTTAAAATTAGAAAAAAAAGTAATTTTAAAAGGACACATAGAAGACAGAAGAGAATTAATGTCTTTAGTAAAAAATAGTGTGGGCCTTATTCATCTAGCCGAAGAAGATTTTGGTCTTTGCGTACTTGAGGCTCAGAGCTTGGGCGTGCCAACAATCGTGTTGGACAAGGGAGGAGCAAAAGAGATTTCTAAAAAAAATATAAATAACTACATAATAGCGGGCGACTCCAAAGACCAAGCCATAGAGAATCTAAGATATTTGATAAAAAATACCCACCTTAGAAAGCACAAGATCATGAATCAAAATAATCTGAATTTTTTAACTTTTAAAAGACAAATACTAAAGATAGTTAATGAAAAAAGCTAGCAGAATATACGATTTTTTGAAATTAAGCATCGAAAATGAAAGGCTTTCTCATAGTTATTTTGTTTTGGGTAGAGCCCAAGATGTAAGCGAGAAAGAAATAGATGAAACAAGCGCGCTGTTAATGGGAATTAAAGAGGAGATTGATATAAAGAAGGGCCTGGCAGTGGAAAGACTGTTTGTGCAAGAGAACGATAAACAAGTAATTGAAAGAAAAGAGGTGAGTCGAGTTCTTGAGTTTACGAGATTGAAGCCAGTTTTTGGCTCTAAAAGAGTAGTCGTAATAAAAAATGCGCATTTATTTACAAAAGCTGCCGCAAATCATCTTTTGAAAATTCTCGAGGAGCCACCAAGCTACATAATATTTCTCCTTCTTAGTCATAAACCCAACCTTCTGCCGAGCACGATTCTGTCTAGATGTACTATTATCGTGAATCGTCAAGAAACTTCAGATATAAAAGATGATACAGAAGAAAAAAAACTGTACAGGAAGATAGAAACAATGAATCTTAATGAATTATTTCTCTTAGCCGAAGAGTTATCTAAGAAAGAAAAGAAAGAATTGGTGTTGTTTTTAGATGGATGGCTGAAGTATTACTTTGACCACAAGCTAAAAGAAGGTGCTGCCACTAAAGTTGTTAACATGATAGGCTTAATAAAGCAGGCGAGGTCTTTAATAGAATCAACTGCGGCAAATCCGCGCTTGATGATTGAGCGATTATTTATTAAAATGGTTAGGATGGAGTCCTGACCAGTTTGGTCTTTAAATGGTTAGGATGGAGTCCTGACCAGTTTGGTCTTTAAATGGTTAGGATGGAGTCCTGACCAGTTTGGTCTTTAAATGGTTAGGATGGAGCTTAGTCAGTTTGTTTTTTGTAAATTTTAAAAAATGGATAAATATATTAACGATTTAAAACAGGAATTCGTGGAAGCATTTGAGCACCTGAGGATAGAGTTGGCCAAAGTGCATACCGGAAGAGCAAGCGCAGGCTTGATAGAAGATTTAAGCGTTGACTATTTCGGCGCCCAAACCCCCCTTAAGTCACTAGCATCAATAACAGTAACTGCACCAAGGGAAATGAAAATTGAGGTTTGGGATGAGACTGCTGCAAAAGCTGTTGCAGACAGCCTGTCAAAAGCTTCTCTTGGCTCACTTCCGCAGACCGAAGGCAGGGTTATTCGCTTGAATTTGCCACCAATGACCGGCGAGAATCGCGAACGAATGATAAAAATCGTCCACGAGCTTCTAGAAAAAACAAAAGTCTCACTTAGAAATAGCAGAGAACAGGCTTGGACAAAAATACAAGAGCAAGAAAGAGCCGGCGACATAAGGGAAGATGACAAATTCCACCTTAAAAATGATATTCAAAAACTAATAGACGAGTACAACAAAAAAATCGACGAATTGGGTGGCAACAAAGAACAGGAACTAAAGAATTAAGGAAACTCTAATTCTTTGACGGGAGAACGTAAGGAATTAATCTATTTATATCTATAAATAAAAATGAACCTAATTTTAGGCATCCTACTTTTCAGTCTTCTCATATTGGTCCATGAACTAGGACATTTTCTGGCAGCGAAGAAGGCAAAAACTAGAATAGAAGAGTTCGGTCTTGGCTATCCGCCAAGAATTTTTGGTATTTATAGGCAGAATAAGAAATCCTCTCCTCTTGGCAAGAAGAGTTTTCTTGGCTGGGGAAGTAAAGAATGGGTTTTTATCGGGAGGAAAACAAAGAAAAAAGAGATAAAACAAACGATCTACTCACTAAACTGGATACCTTTCGGGGGTTTTTTGAAGATGCTTGGTGAAAGTCGAGAAGAAAACGGAAAAGAAGTGAAAAAAGACAGTTTTGAAGCTCAAAGTGCTTTCAAAAGATCGGTAATTATACTTAGTGGGGTTTTTTTCAATATCATTTTTGCGATGTTGCTTTTGATCATAATGTTTGCCTCAGGTGCGCCTGTCGTATCAGATGAAGAGACATCAGTGCCGCTCAAAAATGAGGCAATTGTTATTGCAGAGATTAGAGATGATTCTCCGGCCAATGAAGCAGACATAAGAATGGGCGACAAGATCGTGAGCATTGCACTTTCCGATAAAAGTAAATTGATTGACGTTTTTACAGTTGAGGAAGTGCAAAATTTTACTAACGAAAACAAGGGAAGTGAAATCTTGTTAATAATTGAACGAGGCGGATTAGTAATAGAAAAGGAACTTGTTCCGAGGGTAGACTTTCCTGAAGACGAAGGACCAATGGGAATAGCTCTTATGAAGACAGGGATCGCCAGATATCCTTGGTACGAAGCAATAAGAAGGGGAGTTCTTTATACCTTTCAGCTTCTCCAAACAATTCTTTACGGTTTTTTTACTATATTTAAAAACTTACTTACCAAGGGAAGAATGGTTGGCCAGGTTGCTGGTCCGGTTGGATTGTTTCGTCTAACGAGTCAAGCTGCCAGTCTCGGATTTAGCTATTTTCTGCATTTCGGTGCCATTATATCTTTGAATCTTGCAGTTCTTAACGCTCTCCCAATTCCAGCTCTTGATGGGGGTCGCTTCCTTTTCATCATCATAGAGAAGGTCAAGGGTTCTCCTATCAGCGCCAAAGTCGAAAGAATAGCCAACTCAATAGCGTTTTCTTTATTGATTTTCTTGATGATATTTATTACAATTCGTGACATCATGAAACTTTTCTAACAGAAGGATCTTAAATTACTTGAGAACCTTGATAAAAAAGTTCCTAATTTAATACTATAAGAACCTCTCTGACTACAGAGAGAACCTTGAAAAAATATGAAACAATCAAAACTTTTCTAGACTGCCGCCAAAAAAGTTCCTAATTTAATAATATGAAACAATCAAAACTTTTTTACAAAACTTCAAAAAGTGTCTCTGAAGCTGACGGAGCGGCAGAGATTAAATTTTTGCTTCAAGGCGATTACATAGAGAGATTAGCTTCGGGTGTTTATAGTTTCTTGCCTCTTGGATGGCGAGTGATGCGCAAGCTTACTGAGTTGATTAGGCGAGAGATGGATTCTATTGGAGCCCAAGAAGTGTCCCTACCAACCTTACAACCAAAGAAAATATGGGAAGAGTCTGGGAGATGGGATGCTATGGAGCCGCCCCTATTTAAACTAGAAGATCAACACAAAAAAGAATTTGCGCTTGGACCCACACACGAAGAAGTAATGACTGGACTAGCAAAGAAAAGGATAAATTCTTACAAGAATTTACCGGTTTACCTATATCAGATTCAAACAAAATTTAGAAATGAAATTAGGGCTACTGGCGGTCTTTTAAGAACAAGAGAATTCCTTATGAAAGATCTTTATAGCTTTCATGATGATTCCAAAGATTTAGCAGAGTATTATAAGCTAGTCGCCAAAACATATCATAGAATATTTGATGCGCTTGAATTAAATGTTCTGCAAATTGACGCGGTTTCTGGAAGCATTGGCGGAGAAACCTCGCATGAATTTATGGTGCCTTCTGATTCTGGAGAAGATGAGGTTTATTATTGTAACGAGTGTAAGCTCGGGTTTAGCGCAGAATATTTACAAGAAAAAAGGCAAAAAGATTCTAATATCCCAAAGTGCGAGAAATGTGGTGATAAGCTAAGTGTTGAATCGTGCATAGAGTGTGGTCATATATTTAATCTTGGAGATAAATATTCAAAGAGCATGAAGCTTGAGTATGTTGATAGGGATGGCAAGAAAAACAATGTTTTAATGGGTTGCTACGGAATTGGCCTGGGTCGTATTATGGCAACAGTAATTGCTGTGCATCATGACGAGAGAAGGATTATTTGGCCCAAATCAATAGCGCCATTTGAAATACATCTCATAAATCTTAATCTTAAAGACGAAAAACAAATAGAAAGAATTGAAGAAATAGAGAAAGAGCTCATAGAAAAGGGAATAGATGTGCTTTATGACGACAGGTTAGGCGTTAGTGCTGGAGAGAAACTGGCTGAGGCTGATCTTATCGGCGCACCTATCAGAATCATTGCAAGCGAAAAGACCTTAGCGGAAAATAAATTGGAGATTATGACACGCAAAGATAAAAACGCAGAACTGATTGACATAGACAAGGCAATTAGTAGTTTGAAGCTTTGAGTTATTAAAATGATTAAAGTAGATGGTAATAAAATAGCCGAAGGTGTCTTGGGCAAGCTTGGGTCACAAGCTAAGGGCTTGGGTCTGGCGGTGGTACAAGTAGGAGACGATAAGGTTAGCGGTCTTTTTATTGGCAAAAAAAAAGAAATTGCAGAAAAAATAGGAGTTAAATTCAAGCTATTCCAATTTCCAAGTAGCATTTCTACGAGAGCTCTCAGGCAAGAGATAAGGAATATCGGTGACAACAAGGGCGTTGACGGTGTGCTTGTTCAGCTTCCTTTGCCTGAAAAAATAAACACACAGTATATTTTAGACTCAATTCCTTCAAGAAAAGACGTAGATATGTTAAGCTCATTATCAGTTGGTCGTTTCATGACTGGGAAGGCAGAAACAATTCCTCCAGTTGCCGCCTCTATATTGAAGATACTGGATATTCATGATATAAAGATAAAATCTAAGATAGTTGTTGTTGTTGGTTCGGGAAGATTAGTTGGACGTCCAATGATCCACGTACTTCTAAGGCAGGGCGCGACTGTTATCGTGCTAAACTCATCCACTAAGAACATTACCACTTTTACCAAGATGGCCGATATGGTGATTTCGGGAACAGGTAAGCCGGGATTGATAACAGGTGACATGATCAAGGATGGAGCTATCTTGATTGATGCGGGCTTGAGTACAAAGAAAACAAAATCAGGCAAACTGAGCTTTAGGGGGGATATTGATCACCAAAAAGCATCAAACATTAATTTACTTGTACCTGCGATTGGTGGTGTTGGGCCAATTACGGTCGCAATGGTAATGAAAAATCTTTTAATTTTAGCAAAAAATAAATGAGTATGATTAAATATCTCACACAGGAAGGTTTTGATAAGCTTAAGAAAGAACTAAAAGGGCATCTAGATCGGAGATCCGTGATCGCAAAAAGGATAGAGGAGGCGAAAGCTATGGGCGATCTCTCAGAAAATGCTGACTATAGCAAGGCAAGAGAAGAGCAGTCCTTTAACGAAGGAAAGGTTCATGAAATAGAGAGGATTCTTTCTTCAGCAGAGTTAATTAAGAAAAAAAACGGACATACTATTGGCATTAATTCAACAGTTAAGGCGATGGAAAGAGGTGGCAAGGAGCATGTTTATCAGATCGTTGGAGCTGGTGAATCCGATCCTCTCGTGGGAAAGATTTCATATGAAACACCTTTTGGAGAACAGTTTTTTGGCAAGAAAGCAGGTGATGTAGTCGAAATAAACACTCCATCAGGAACAAAAGTATTTAAAATAGTATCTATTAGTTAAATGGCATTAGAAGATATCAAAAAGGCGAGAATAGAAAAACTCAATTACCTAAGAGATAAGGGAATCGACCCATATCCAATTAAAAACAAGAGAACTAACACGATCAATGATGTTGTTAAGCAGAAAGAAGAATTGCTTAAGAGCGAAAGCAAGGTAGTCTTAGTTGGGCGAGTCGAAAGCTTAAGGGGTCATGGTGGTTCGAGTTTTTTGAACATTAAAGATGAGTCTGGAGATATTCAACTATTTTTCAGAAAAGACACTCTAGGCGAAGAAATCTTTACTTTATTTAGAAATGGTTTAGATATTGGTGATTTTATTGAAGTTACTGGCACTCTTTTTATAACAAAAAGCGGCGAATTGACCCTACAGGCAAGTGACTGGACCATGTTATCAAAAGCTACTAATCAATTACCTAGTCAATGGTATGGTCTCAAGGATTCAGAGACCAAGCTAAGAAAGCGTTATTTGGAGTTGATGACCAATCCAGAACTTAAAAAGAGAATAGAGTTTAGGTCAAAACTAATGAAAAGCCTTAGGAGCTTTATGGACAAAAATGACTTTTTAGAAGTAGAGACTCCGATTTTACAAGCTCAGGCCGGAGGAGCCTTGGCCTCGCCATTCAAAACAAAACTTAACTCACTTGGAATAGATCTTTATCTTAGAATCGCCCCTGAGTTATATTTGAAAAGACTTGTCATCGGTGGATTTGAGAAGATTTATGAAATTGGTAAAAATTTCAGGAACGAAGGCATAGATCATTCTCATAATCCAGAATTTACAGAAATGGAATTTTATTGGGCTTACTCCGACCATGAGAAGCTTATGGATTTTACAGAAGAAATGATGCGAGAAATAGTGAAGATAATCGATGACAAGAAGTCAAAATTTCACCAATATTTTACAAAAAAACTCCCTAGACTTGATTATAAAACAATTCTTAAAGATCATGCTGATATCGATTGCGATAAAGTAACGAAAGAAGAGCTTAAGAAGATTCTTAAAGAGAGAAAGTTAGGCGCTGACAAAGAAGGGGACAAATGGACGCTGATTGATGAGTTATTTAAGAAGGTTTGTCTTAAAGAGATTGATTACCCATTTTTCTTAATTAATCATCCCATACAAATATCGCCATTAGCTAAAAAGAATGAAGGTTCGGATACAACCGTGGCTAGATTTCAATTAATTATTGAGGGACTTGAGGTGGTCAACGCCTATTCTGAGCTTAACGACCCAATCGATCAAAAGGAAAGATTTGAGAGTCAACAAGAAAGGATGGAAGAAGGAGAAAAAGAGACTCACCCACACGATAAAGATTTTGTTGAGGCTCTTGAATATGGCATGCCACCAACCGCTGGATTGGGCATGGGAATTGATAGGTTAATTGCTCTTATGACAGGAGCTAATAGTCTCAAGGAGATTCTGGCATTTCCATTGGTTAGGCCGAAAAAGACAAGCAATAAGCCTAAGGATACGAATTAAAAATTATGTTAGATATAAATTTTAATTATTCAGAGGATAAGAAAATTCACAATTAGATTATGTTAGATATAAATTTTATTAGAGAAAACAAAGATATAGTTTCAGACGTTATCAGGAAACGGAAATCTTCTGTTGACCTTAATAAAGTCTTGGAATTCGACAAAGAAAAAAGAGAATTAATTAAGAAATCGGAAGAATTAAGGCAAGAAAGGAATAAATTATCGGTTGGTGGCGGAAAAGACGAGGCGTTAATGAAAAAAGGGAAAGAAATTAAGGTAGGGATAGGTAAGATTGAAAAAGAACTTCAAGAAACTACCGAGAAACTTGAATCACTCCTTTTATTAATTCCCAACATTCCTGATGACGATGTTCCAGAGGGCGAGAGCGAGGAAGATAATAAAATAATAAAAGAGTGGGGCAAGCCTAAGGAATTTGGCTTTAAGTTAAAAGACCATCTAGAACTAGGCAAGGATTTGGATATTATTGATATGGAGCGAGGAGCCAAAGTATCTGGAAGTGGCTTCTATTATTTAAAAAACGAAGGGGCCCTTCTAGAGCTGGGACTGATCAACTTTGCGATTTCAAAGCTTAGGCAAAAAGGCTTTAATTTTTTAATAGTTCCAGACCTTGTTAGAGAAAAGGCGATGATTGGTACGGGTTTTTTTCCAACAGATGAAGCTGAGGTTTATAAGACCGAAAGAGACGATCTGTTTTTAGTAGGAACCTCGGAGGTAGGTATTGTTTCCTATCACGGCGATGAAGTTTTGGATGCCAGCAAACTACCACTTAAATATGCTGGCTTTTCACCATGTTTTAGGCGCGAAGCCGGTTCCCACGGAAAAGACACCAAGGGACTATTTAGGGTTCATCAATTTAATAAGGTAGAGATGGTCGTTTTCGCGAAACCAGAGGAGTCGGAAGAAATACATCAAGAGATATTGGGGATCAGTGAGGAGATTTTACAGGAACTTGAGCTTCCGTACCAAGTTGTCATCAATTGCTTAGGCGATCTAGGACTTCCCAATAAAAAACGATACGATATTAACACCTGGATGCCATCGTGGGAGAAACACAGAGAAACACACTCAGCATCAAATGATGGTGACTTTCAGGCGAGACGTTTAAACATAAAATATCGTGAAGATGGCAAGCTCAAGCTTTGTCACACTTTAAATAATACAGCCATTGCCAGTCCCCGATTACTTATCGCATTATTGGAGAATCATCAACAGGAGGACGGATCTATCGTCATACCAAAGGCGCTACATCCATTTATTGACTTTGAAAGAATTGAAGCGAATTATGGCAAAGAAAAAAGAGAAAAGCGGTAGTCTGGGAGTGTTCTTTTTGAATGAAGAAAAGAGGAAAAAGTTAATTTTGCCTACAGTTGTTTTGTCGGCTTGTCTGTTTGCCTTGGTTTTTGTCGAAACAGGCATAGCTTTCGTAAATATTCAAAATTTTTTAGAAATAAGATCATTAGCAAGTCTAAGCGTCATAGAAAAAGGAAAGTCGGGGTTAGGGGAAATGACAGTTATTGAAACGAAGACGGTTGGCACGGGGCAGCCGTATAGAAATTGGAGAAAAGACGGGTTTCCCGTGAACTCGAAAGCCGTTTTGGTTTATGACCTTACTACAGGCAAAGTGTTATTAGATTATAATGCAAAAGAGGTTCTGCCTATGGCCAGCGTAACAAAGTTGATGAGTATGGTAGTCATTGAGGACAACAGAGCAATTTTTGGTGATAACGAATGGCTCCAATTCACTCTTGAGGATATTGAAATTGAGGGCAAGAAAAATATCTTTGCAATTGGGGAAGAGTATGGCATTGACAGTCTAATTGCGGCTGCACTTATATCGTCAAGCAATGAAGCAACTTCTTTGTTGGCTAGATCCGTGAGCAGTGCTACCGGAAATGACTTTGTTAAAATGATGCAAGAGAAGGCTCGGGTTATCGGTCTTGAAGAAACCAGATTTTCAAATCCAATTGGGTTTGATGGTGACCATTTTTCAACGACCAGGGACATAGCGGCTCTATTAGAGTGGATTTTGGGGAACAGGCCTGAGTTATTAGAGAAGTCGACGCTTTTGCAAACAACTATTCGGTCAAGGACAGAGAAAGAGGTCCTTATAAGAAATACGAATTACATGATCTTGGGAGAATTTCATGGAATTGTCGGAAGTAAAACTGGCTATACAGACCTAGCTCAGGGGTGTATGGCGCTTGTAAAAAAAATTGAAAATGATCTTGTTGTCTTTGTGATCTTGGGTTCAGAAAACCGAACAACAGAAATGAGATCATTAATTAATTGGACTGAATCAGCATACGGATTTTAACCAAGGTTCTTTCCGGCGTGCCGGAGAGGTTCTTACAGATTTTAAAAAATGGATAATACAACATTTGAAGTTATTAGACTGATTATCATTGCAGTGTCGAGCTTTCTATTAGCTCTTTTTTTCACGCCTCTTTTAACGAAGTTTTTGGAAAAATATAAGTTAGTTAAGTACGTAGAAAAGTCGGATGCCCCTATTTTTAATAAGATGCACAAAAAAAAAGAGGGGACGCCAACGATGGGAGGAATATTGGTTTGGGGGACGGTTTTGATAGTGATTCTTCTTTTTGAATTTCTGTCGAGCCTTGGAAAAGGTACGTACTTAGAAACGCTTGGATTTTTATCTAGATCAGAGACGTATTTGCCGCTTGGTGCCATGCTTGTTTCGGCGTTACTAGGAATGGTAGATGATATTTTTGGAATCTTGAGAGTTGGAGCACGAAAGGCAGGTCTCAGGATAAGAGAAAAAATTATTTTATATACACTAGTTGCAAGTTTCGGTGCTTGGTGGTTTTACGCTAAGCTAGATTGGGATTTAATTAAGATTCCTTTTGCCGGGGATTTTTATATTGGACTTTGGTATATACCGGTCTTTATCTTTATTATCGTTGCCACTTCCTTCTCTTCTAATGAGACAGACGGGCTAGATGGTTTGGCTGGTGGAGTTTTGATGGTTGCGTTCACGGCCCTTGGTATAATCGCCTTTACTCAAGGGAAGATGGATCTAGCTGGGTTTTGCGGTGCTGTTATCGGCGCTCTTCTGGCATTTTTATGGTACAACATCTACCCAGCGCGCTTCTTTTTGGGCGATACTGGCTCAATGGGCTTAGGGGTTACCCTAGGAATTATTGCCATGCTTACTAATACCGCATTATTATTGCCATTTATTGGATTTATCCTTGTTTTCGAATCAGTCAGTGTAATAATGCAGACTACAAGCAAGAAGCTTTTTGGTAAAAAAATATTTATTTCGACTCCGATTCATCATCATTTTGAGGCCAAGGGTTGGCACGAATCAAAGGTGACAATGCGATTTTGGATTATCTCTGGAGTCATGGCTGCAATTGGATTAATTCTTTACTTACTAGGATAACTAAATGTTTGGTATTTTTGACTCAGGTGTCGGAGGGCTAAGCGTATATCGTCTGCTGGAAAGAGAATTTCCTAAAGCAGGCTTTATTTATTTAGGAGATACTGCCCATTTTCCCTATGGAGAGAAAAGCGATAAGTCGATCAAGGAATATGCCTCACAAGACGCTAGTTTTCTTGCATCAAGAGGGGCAGGGAATGTAATTATTGCGTGTCATACCGCTTCTGCGTTTGCAGGAAAATACTTAAAATCAAAAGAATCTGAGCTAGGAGTAAAAATTTACGATGTTATTAGTCCAACTATAAGAAAAATTGCCAATTCAAACATAAAACATTTGGGGGTTATTGGTACGCGGGGGACAATTAGTTCAGAAACTTATTTAAATTCACTCAAAAAATTTGGAATCAAAGTCACCTCACAACCTTGCCCTCTATTGGTTTCGCTAATTGAAGAGGGATGGGTTAGAAAATTAGAGACCAGGTCTATTCTCAAGCATTACTTACTGCCACTTAAGAGAAAAAAAATTGATGCCCTGGTTCTTTCCTGCACTCATTACAGCCTTCTCAAGAAGGACATTGCAAAAATTATGGGAAGAAAGGTTGAGATCATTGATCCGGCCCAGGTATTGGTGTCAGAACTAAAAAAGAAAGCAAAGAGTGCAGAAGGAAAAGAAAGCGTGAAAGAATTTTTCGTAACTGACTATCCTTCAAAATTTTCAAAACTTAGCAAGGTATTTTTAGGAGAGCCTATAAATGTTAAAAAAGTAACCCTTGACCTTTCAAACGGCAATGAAAAAAAACCGCGAATTTAAAAACAAAAAGATTACAATTATGGGATTGGGGCTTCATGGTGGTGGAGTTGGCTCTGCCAAATTTTTTGCCGAAGAAGGTGCTAAAGTTACTGTAACAGACATAAAGTCTGAAGACAGGCTGCTTTTATCAATCAAGTTACTTAAGAAATATAAAAACATTAGCTTTGTTGTGGGACAGCACCGCACAGAAGACTTTGCTTCGGCAGATCTAATCATAAAAAATCCAGCAGTCAACCCAAGTTCAAAGTATTTAGAAATTGCTAGACAGAATAAAGTTCCTATCAAAACAGATATCGAGGTATTTTTAGAGAGTTGTCCATGTGAGGTAATCGGAGTGACTGGAACCAAGGGGAAGTCAACAACAGTTGCTCTCATTAAAAAGATTTTAGCGAAAGAATTTGATCGTGTAATTTTAGCGGGCAACGTTAGGGTATCCGCCCTTGAGCAACTAAAAAAAATAACCAAGAAATCTATCTGTATATTAGAACTTTCAAGCGCACAGCTTGAAGATCTGGCATTATTCAAAAAAAGTCCACACGTATCAGTCGTTTTGAACATTTTGCCAGACCATCTTAATCGCCACAAGAATTTTCAGGCCTATATTGAGGCGAAAAAGATCATTTTTGCTCATCAAAAACGGAAAGACTTTTTGATTCTTAACCAAGACGATCAGATTCTTAAAAGTTTTTCTGAAAGAGCCAGGGCTAAGGTTTTATTTTTTGGAACAGAAAAGACTCTATTTTTTGGAACAGGAAAGTCCAGTGGTGCGTATAGGAAGAAGGGCGGCGCTATCTATTTTTCTAATGAAAAGCAGGTTGTTCTTAAGAAAAGCGATTACTCGGAAAACTTGGGTGGACACAATGTATCTAATTTGCTTGCGGCTGTCACCGTAGCCAAGCTTTACAAGATAGACAACTCCACTATTAGAAGTGTCGTTGGGGCATTTAAAAAACCAGAAGGAAGAATCGAGCTGATAAAGACAAAGAAGGGAGTGAAGTATTACAACGATACAACAGCCACCATGCCTGATGCAGCTATTTGTGGCATTAAGAGCTTTAAGGGAAAAAATATCACCCTAATTGCAGGAGGAGAGGATAAGGGGCTCGATTATGCCTTGATGGCTGATGAAATTATTTTAAACGTTAAAAGACTAATCCTTTTTGACGGGACTGCATCTGAAAAACTTATTAAAGAACTAATAATTAGGGCGAAAACAAAAAAGAAAAGCTTAAAAAAACTCCTAATAGGGAAATCAGTAGGGACTGTGACTGATGCAGTGAAAATCGCCACAGAACATTTGGAAGCTAAAGACAATATTGTGCTTCTTTCTCCGGGTGCCGCAAGTTTCAATATGTTTGAAAATGAGTTTGACAGGGGAAATCAATTTAATAAAGCAGTCTTAGGCTTATGATGAGAGCCCTAAAACATCGGCCAGATAAATTGTTGCTGTTTCTTGTAATATCTCTGGTATCAATCGGGCTTTTTGTGCTTGCGAGTGCGTCACTTGTTAAGTCACAAACTACTTTTCAAGAAAGTTATTACTATCTACAACACCAATTTATCTTTGGCACCCTGATCGGTGCCTTATTTTTTTATTTAGGATTTAAGATCAAATATGTTTTTTGGCGCAAAATCGTTATTGTGCTGTTTTTAATATCACTGGGACTACTTTGTCTTCTGTTTTTGCCGCAATTTGGCGTGAAATTGGGTGGCGCACGGCGTTGGATAAATATTGGCGGACAAGTTTTTCAACCATCAGAGTTCATTAAGATTACTTTCATAATGTATATCGCCGCTTGGCTTTCCAGCAGGTCAAAGGACATTAACTCAATATCTAAAACAGTTATTCCCTTTATCACCTTAAATGGCGCATTAGGAGTACTATTCTTGCTGCAGCCCGACATGGGAAGTCTTTTAATCATTTATGTTTGTAGCGGCCTATTGTTTGCTCTATCTGGGCTTAACTTTAAAATTATCGCAGTTCTTTTAATTATCGGGGTTATTTTAGGTCTCTTTTTGGTGATTCTTTCCCCGTATAGACTGCCACGACTTTTATCATTTTTAGAACCCAATAGTGACCCGTTGGGTTCAAGCTATCAATTAAGACAAGCGTTGATTGGGCTGGGGTCTGGGGGTGTCTTCGGGCGAGGCTATGGACAAAGCATTCAAAAGACTGGTTATTTGCCAGAATCAATAGGGGATTCTATTTTTGTTATTTTAGTTGAAGAATTAGGTATAATTGGTGGAGGGGCTCTAGTTATTATTTTTCTTACAATTGCTCTTAAGGGCTTTAAGATAGCAAAAAGAGCGCCAGATCAATTTTCTAGACTACTAGCTGTTGGCATTACTCTTCTGATCGTTTGTCAGGCATTGATTAATATCATGGCAATTTCAGGTCTTATTCCTCTAACTGGGCTCACTCTGCCCCTTGTGAGCTATGGATCGTCTTCATACATCGCAACACTCTTTGGTCTTGGGGTTTTAATGAATATTTCAACTTATACTCAGAAAACATGATAAACATTATCTTTTCAGGTGGCGGATCGGGCGGACACTTTTATCCGCTTATAGCTGTTGCCAGAGAATTAAAAGAACAGAACAAAGATATAAAAATATACTTTACTGCACCTAAAAATCCGGACAAAGGTGCGCTTAAAAAAGAGGGGATAATCTTTAAGTCAATTGTAAGTGGAAAGCTTAGGCGTTATTTTAGTTTTAAGAACTTTATTTCTCCATTTCTGATTTTGACGGGCTTTGCACAGTCGATCATTTTATTCAATAAAGTATCTCCAAAAGCAGTTTTCTTGAAGGGTGGCTATGGCGCGCTTCCAACAGGGCTTGCAGCACTAGTTCTCAGAGTACCAATATTTATCCATGAATCAGATAGTGTGCCTGGGCTGATGAACAAGATTTTTCATAAGTTCTCTAAGGTAAGTTTTGTGGCATTTAGGGAAGCTTTTCCGGTTAGCTCAAGGGTAAAAGTTGTTGGCAATCCCGTAAGGGACATGTCTAGTAAGCTCACGAGAGATGGAGCCAAAAAAGAACTGGGCATTGCGACTGATAAGCCAATTATTTTTGTCTCAGGTGGTTCTCAGGGAGCGGGCGAGATAAACGAGTTAATCTTTAACTTAATAGGCGATCTTAAGGATGAGTTTTTCACCCTTCATATAATTGGAAAATCGAAAATGGAAGAATATGAGAAAAGATTGGAAGAAAAAGGCACAATAGATGACTATAAAATTTATCCGTATTTATACGAGAAACAGCTAAAAGCAGCTTATAGAGCGGCAGATTTGCTGGTTTTTAGAGCGGGCGCTGGGATGATCTTTGAAGCTGCCAGGAATGCAAAACCATCGATCCTCATCCCTCTAATGAGTTCAGCCGGAGAACATCAATTAAGAAATGCATATAGCTACTCAGCTTCTGGAGCTGGCCTTATCATGGAAGAGCCTAACAAAAATATTCATACCTTCTTGGCGTTGCTCAGAAAAACGATAGGAGATAAAAATAAGCTCAAGGCTATGTCAGAAGCTGCCCAGAAGTTTGCAAAGCCCGACTCGGCCAAAGAAATTGCTAGCACCTTAAATGAATATTTAATCTAGACCAGGAGAGCTGTCTATGATATCCAGCGCCTTTCACAAGCGCTTATCATAGATTGCGTGCGTACTCTATGATATCCAGCGCTTTTCACAAACGCTTATCATAGATTAAGTGCGCACTCTATGATATAATATGAGTATAAATGTAATTCACCAAGCATTAGCTTGGCTGGTTTTTCTATGACAAAAGATGCAAAGACAAAAATAAGAACCTTAGATGAATCTAAGAACCTTGGGGGAAAACGAATAAGAACCTTAGGCAAGCCTGAGAACCTTGACGGGAAATTAAAAATAAAAAAGGGAAGAACCTTCGACAAAGCGTCGAAGAACCTTGACGGAAGAGTGCGAGTTAGAATAGCACCCTCACCAACAGGGCCATTTCATATTGGAACAGCGCGTACAGCGTTGTTTAATTTTTTATATGCCAAAAGAAATGACGGTGATTTTATTTTAAGAATCGAAGATACAGACAAAAAAAGATCCCAAAAACATTTCGAAAAAAACATTATTGAAAGTCTTGATTGGCTTGGGTTAAAAAGAGACGAAGGGCCAGTTGCCGGTGGTAAGTATGGGCCATATCGCCAGTCAGAAAGAACAGAAACCTATAAAAAATACTTAGAAAAACTTCTGAAATCAGGTGATGCATTTTATTGTTTTGAAGAGTCAAAAAGAGGAGCAGAAAAGATAAAAGGCTTTCGCGAAGTCCACTTCTCTAAAGACAGAGACCTTTCACTAGCTGAGGCTAAGAAGCGCATTGCAGCGGGAGAGTCACACGTCATTCGTTATAAGTGTCCCAAAAAAGAAACAATCGTTTTTGGAGACTTAATTCGTGGAAAAGTTGAATTCAAAACAGAAACAATAGGTGATTTCTCAATAGCAAAGAATATCGATGAACCACTCTACAACTTTGCAGCTGTTGTCGATGATCAAGAAATGGAGATTAGTCATGTCATTAGGGGTGAGGACCATATCTCAAACACACCTAAGCAAATTTTACTTCAAAAAACTCTAGGTTTTGATATTCCAAAATACGCTCATTTGCCGCTTATTTTGGGTCCAGACAAAACGAAACTTTCAAAGAGACATAACTCAGTTTCGCTTGAAGACTATAAGAATGATGGTTATCTGTCGGAGGCAATGGTTAATTTTATGGTGCTTTTGGGATGGAATCCGGGAACAGAAGAAGAAATATTTAGTTTAGCAGGGATGATTGACAAGTTTTCTATCAAGAAGGTGCACCTAGCAGGCGCCGTCTTCAATCTAAACAAGCTAGATTGGATAAACGGTCACTACATTAGGAACTTTCCTCTAAAGACGATTGTAGAGCTCTCAAAGAAGTACTTCAAAGAAGAAATTGATGAGGAAATGTTCGAAAAAATTGTTGATATCTCACGGGATAGGCTCAAAAAATTAAGTGACCTTCCAAGAGATACTGGCTTTTTCTTCGATAACCCAGATTATGATGCTACAATTCTTACTTGGAAGGAAATGAAAAAGGTGGGAATTAAGAAGAGCCTTGAAGAGTCACTGGCTATTTTTACAAAACTTAAAGAGGGGGACTTTACTATCGATAAATTAAAAGCGATTCTCCTCAAAAACGCGAAAGAGTTTAATGATGATCGCGGACAGCTTCTCTGGCCACTAAGAGCGGCACTTACTGGTGTAAGTGCATCGCCGAGCCCATTTGAGGTGGCAGCGATTCTAGGTAGAAAAGAAAGCATTAAGAGAATAAAAAAGGCAATAAAGCTAGTAACCAGTAATTAGTAACTAGCAATGATTAGCTTGAATAAAACTGGATTATCGATATGGGGGGCAGTTTTGGTGTGCTTATTGTTTGTTGGTGGCGTTGCCAGAGCGGCAACAATTGATGATATTCAAAGCGAGATCACCGAGCTAGAACAAAGTGTCGAAAGTCTCGACAAAAAATCCCAACAATATCAATCAGCTATCAATGAAAAGAAGAAAGACATAAACACTCTTAGCAATAAAGTCTATATAGTTGGTCAAAACATAAAAAAGCTAGAAAATGATATCTATTTAACCAGTCAAGAAATCAGACTCAAAAACCTTCTAGTTGAGAGCTTAGAAATCGAGATTGATAAAATTTTTCTTGATGTCGATCAAAAAAAAGCAACTCTTGCAGGTCTTATAAAAGCGATAAATGATTTTGATAACAAGGGAATAGTAGAAATTTTCTTTGGATCTGACAAATTGTCAGATTTTTTTGATCAGACACGCTACTTAGAAGTAATTAACGAGAACCTCAACAAATCTCTATACGAAGTTAAGAGCTTAAAAGCAAGCTTAGAAACGAAGAAAGTCTCTTCACTTTCCGAAAAGGATGATCTTCAAGAGCTCAAGCGGCGCACCTCTGTTCAAAAATATGCTCTAGACGGCGAGAAGTCTCAGAAACAAACTATTTTAAATAAAACAAAAGGAGAAGAAGCTCAGTATCAAGCGATGTTGGGCGGTATTCTTAAGCAAAAAGGCGACCTTGCTAAAGAGATCCAGACTCTTGAAAAGGAAGTTGAGCGTAGGAAAAACTTTCTATACTATACAGAATCAGGAGCGATACCCCCCGTTGGTACTCAGATTTTTCGCTGGCCAGAAAACAATCCTGTTTTAACACAGGGCTATGGCATGACGGCATTTGCTCGTTCAGGGGCGTACGGCGGAGCAGGGCACAATGGCGTTGATATGTCATCGGGTCTTGGTAGTCCGATTGTTGCCGCAGCGGATGGAGAAGTTTTGGTGTTTAGTTATAACAAAGGATGGGGAAATTGGATCGCACTTAAGCATTCCAATGGAATGGTGACGCTTTATGCTCACATGACAAAGGGAACTTTTAGGCAGGAAGGCGAGAAGGTAGATGCAGGAGACGTGATTGGTTATGAGGGCTCAACGGGTTTCTCAACTGGCTCACATCTTCACTTTAGCGTCTATAACAAATTCTTTACATATTTAAAGGGTGGCCAAATTTACTTTAATTACTTCGACGGCACCCTAAATCCACTTAATTATCTTTAATTATGAAACAAGTAACTCCAAGAGAGGCCTTTAATAAAATCAAGCCAGAGAGCGTAGCTTTTGTTTTGTCCATAGATGAGGCGGACAAGCCTAGTGGGATGATAGTTGCTTGGCAAACAAAGCTTTCAAATGATCCGCCATTATTTGGAGTAGCAATTTCAAAGAAAAAATATACTCACAAGTTAATTACAAGTTCAAAAGAGTTTGTAGTTGTGCTTCCAGGAAAAGATTTGGAAGAAGAATTGAAAGTTTTTGGATCAGTTTCTGGTAGAGATGTAGATAAATTTGAAGGTACTGGGATAAAAACAGAGCCTGCAAAGCACATAAAGACGCCTCTTTTGGCAGATGCAGTGGTAAATTTTGAATGCAGACTTCACGAAATAGTCGAAACAGGGGATCACGATCTGTTTATAGGTGAAATTTTGACCTCATATATCAATAAAGACAAAAAAATCCTCTTCAACATAGAAAAAAACGGTGACAACAGAACCTACGGAGAGTTTTAATATATACAAAAAAAGACCGAGGACTGCTTAATCCTCGGCCGTTGGTCTCGCTAGAGTTGCTAGGTTTGGTTAGTTAACTCGCCTGATGACAGCTTATTCCCCTAAGGAGATAGAGTATCTGGTTTGTGTGCTCACGAAGGGATCGTGAACGGTGCGGTTCTCGTGATTATGTTCGTGAGAACCTCCTCCTTCGATCTACCAGCAGCGCTGCACTGTCTCCAGTTAACGTGGCACGTCCCTTTCGGGGCTCCGCGCCTGTCCCGCACCTCTCTAGAGTCTCTAGCGACTTTCTCTTAATATCTATCCTAACAGACTATAAAACTCTGTCAAGACATTTTGAAGAACCTTCCCGATAAACCGGGAAGAACCTTGACGGAAGAAAAAAAAGGATTGAAAATGATGATGGCTGTGTTCTTCTTGCAAAGATAGGGGAGGAAGTAGTAGGATATCTATTCTTTCGTCAAGGTTCTTGCCGTAGGCAAGGTTCTCATGTGGGGGAATTGTCAGGGCGCAGCCCTATAGGAAATTGCCGAAGGTAGCAGAGCTTGAAAACACGCTAGTGCTTGAAGCCTACCGCGGAAAGGGGATTGGCAAGCAGCTTTTTGATGGGTTTGTGGAGTGGTGTAAGGAACAAGATGTTGGCAAGATTAAGGTTGAGGCATCAGCGCAGAACGAAGGAGCAATTAACTTTTACCACAAAAGAGGATTTAAAGATTATGCGTTAGTGATGGAGGTAGATTTGTAATGAAAGCCGAAAAATATAATTTTATTTTAGAGCTTAACCTGTAGCAATTGTGCTACGGGACTTGCTCTGTGGTGACTACTGCGGGGAGGGATTTACAAACCAAACATGGATTGTCAAGATTTTTTACAAATATACTTGACAAGGATTTTTTACAAACTATAATGGGAATATATGATAGACAATTTGTATAAAAAAATAAAGGAATCGAGAAAGCAAAAGGAGTTTACTCAGGAATATGTGGCTGGTGAACTTGGCATGTCGCGACCTACTTATGTTCAAATAGAGCAGGGTACCCGCGAGTTAACTGTTGTGGAGGCAAAAAAATTGGCCTCTATTTTTGCTATTTCTCTTGAAGATCTTCTTGGAGGAACAGTAATCCCCCAACACGAAGTTGTTATAGATAGAGAGATGCATAGGCCATCAAAAAATCTTAAAATTCGAGTAACACGTAAGAATCTCAACAAATTCAAACAAGTATTATTATATATTCTGAGCGAAATTGGCGGCAAGCCAAATGTTGGAGAGACAGTCATTCATAAATTATTGTACTTTATAGACTTTGATTATTATGAAAAGTTTGAAGAAAGTCTAATGGGCGCAACTTACATCAAAAACCATCACGGCCCCACCTCTATTGAATTAAAGAGCGTGGTTGACGATATGCAGAAAAAAGGAGAGGCCGAAATAGTGAAGAGTCAATACTTTAAGTATGAACAAAAGAAATATCTAGCAATAAAAAAGCCGGACTTAAGTATGTTATCAGCCCAAGAGATAGAGCATATTGACAATGTTTTAGCGCGCTTATCTGATAAGAACGCGAAAGAGATAGAAAAGTATTCACATGATGATGTGCCATGGAAAGTTGCTGAAGAAGGAGAGCCTCTTTTGTATGAAAGCGTTTTTTATCGTGACGAACGTTATTCTGTAAGAAATTATGATGATGAGCTTTGA